>LSQX01125400.1_pt1 | contig 76644 bp, 70 predicted proteins | sample 654561 | NCBI WGS metagenome assembly LSQX01 (sample SAMN04489861, study PRJNA283612) | anaerobic digester metagenome | isolation source: 4 biogas reactors fed with cattle manure at either 37C or 55C with and... | place: Denmark: Kongens Lyngby | collected 2014
CGACCGGCGGTATAGTCCGCGAGCCGCAAGGCATGAATTGGTGAAATTCCAATACCGATAGTGAGAGTCTAGATGGGAGAAGATTGGTTTTTAATCATGCCCGTCATGCCCGTGAAGTTTTTCGCGGGCAATTTTTTCATGAGGTGGATTATGAAGAATAACAGAAGTCAAACAATTAGAAAACTTGTTTTAATTGCGGTCTTCACCTCTTTTTCGGTGGTGTTGTATTTTTTGAAGTTTCCGCTTCCCATGATTTTTCCTGACTTTTTCAAAGTCCATTTTGCTAATTTGCCGGCCATAATCGGCGGTTTCGTTCTTGGTCCTGTGGGCGGGATAACGATTGTCGTCCTTCGCACGCTTTTAAAGCTGCCTTCCTCGGGCACTTTCGGAGTCGGTGAGTTGGCGGATCTTTTGATAGGGCTGGCGGTTGTGATTAGTTCATCGGTGTTTTATAAATATAATCGCACCAAAAAGGGCGGAATTATTGCTCTCCTCCTAGGAACGGCAGCCTGGGTCATAGTCGCAGTTATAGCTAACTACTTCATCATCATGCCGGCCTACCTAAAGGTAACCGATACGCAGGGCGTGCTGGCCAAACTTGCGGTGATTAAGGGAATAAACGAAAACAATTTTATGGAATACTATATTTTGTTTGCGGTCATCCCTTTTAATCTGATGCTTTCCATTGCAGTCAACATCGTGACATATTTTACATATAAAAAAGTTTCTGCTTTGTCCAAAGAATTTTATGAAGGCGGAAAAGAATAAGTTTCAGACAAAAAAAGCCAAGGAGGTTTAGCTTCGCTCCTTGGCTATTCTTTCATATGGAGAAGATTAAAACCTGATTTTCTGATTCAGTTTCCTGATTACTTCCGGATCAAGTTTGCAGACCTTCCGGTCATAAGTGAGGATTCCGTTCGTTTCCGTTTCCACATCCGAAAGCTGCGTGTAAATCGCCGCGGCCAGACCCTTCTTGATGTTGGGGAGTACCTGTTTTTCATAGAGATCGATGAAGGCCTTTTCAAACTTTTCAACCGACGAAAATTTCTTATATCCGAATTGTTTGTGGGATTGGGTATGCTCTTTGATGTGGCAGGAATAACCCCCGAATTCACTCAAAACGAGGGGCCTGCTGTCTTTTTTGAAACGGAGTTTTCGGAAGTAAATGTGTTTGCTGGCGAGATCGGGCGCGCCCTGGTCGAACCAGCCGCTAGCGGAATCGATGATTCTGGTCGAATCCAAGGTTTTCAGGTAATGGTAATTTTCGAGGCTGTGGAATTGTCCCCAACCTTCGTTGAATATTGTCCACAGGGCGAGGGAGGGAACATTATAGAGAAGCGCGACCGTTTTTTTCATCTCTTCTCTGAACACATCCCTTGCTTCCTGGGTTTCTCTTCCGAAACAGGCAAGATTGTTTGTGTCGGAAAGCCTTTGGAAACCGACATTCGGAAGCACAGTCATCTTCCAAAAGCAATAGCGCCCCCCGTTCACCATGTCCTGCCAGACAATCATCCCCAACCGATCGCAATGATGATAAAAACGGAGGGGTTCGATCTTAATGTGTTTTCTGAGCGTGTTGTAACCGAGTTCTTTCATTTTCAGAATGTCATCAATGAAAGCCTGGTCTGAAGCCGGGGTGTAAATTCCGTCGCTGAAATAGCCCTGGTCCAAAACGCCGTTCAGGAAATAGGGTTTGTTATTAAGGTGGAAGCATTGGCCGTAGGGACCGTTGCCGATTGAGAATTTTCTGAAACCGAAATAGCTGTTTACGGAATCGCTTCCGATTCGGACTGTCAAATCATAGAGATGGGGATTTTCGGGAGTCCAGGGGATGAAATCGGGCATCTTGATTTTCAGTTTGGGATCGGTAATCTCTTCCGTCAAAACAAGCTTGTCCCCGTCATGAACGCTCAGACTGCCTGTGCAGGGTCCCGCCGTTTCAAGTTCCAAATCAATTTCCCCGGCATCGAAATCCGGCGTGATCCGAAGGCTTTTCAGATGATTTTCCGGAACGCTTTCCAACCAGACCGTCTGCCAGATACCCGTGACGGGAGTATACCAAATCGCTTTCGGATTCGTGCTTTGTTTTCCGTAAGCGTGAGGGGATTTGTCGGTCGAGTCACGGACGATGACGACCAATTCATTGCTTTCTTGCACATGTTCGGTTATGTCAAAGGAAAAAGGCCAATAGCCGCCCCGAAGCCTGCCCAGCTTTTTTCCGTTAAGATAGACGGTCGCTTCCTGATCGACGGCTCCGAAATGCAAATAAATGCGGTCGCGAATGAAATTGTCCGGAAGATTGAAAACCCTGTGATATATCAGATATTCGTCCTCATGCAGGGTCCGCGTCACCTCCGAAAGCGCGGATTCCAAGGGGAAGGGAACAAGTATTCGCCCGTCGTAGGATTCGGGAATTTCCGGGTTTTTGGATATGCGATAATCCCAGTAACCGTTCAGATTCAGATATGAATCCCGGGCGAATTGGGGGCGCGGATATTCAGGAAGAATCCGGCCTGCATTCAGGTTTTCTCCGTATTTGGTATATAATGTCTTGTGCATGGTTTCACCTCGGGACCATTATAGCATGTTTTTCCAAAATAAAAAAGAGAGTGCTCTCTCTTTTTAGTAATAAAAGCGCCGGCGCCTTCTGCGCGGGAAGAAAAATCTTGGGTACGGTCTAAAAGGATAGGGATAGAAAAACGGCTGCGGGAAGAAAGGACGATATGGTATAGCTGTACCCAAAGCGACGCCCGTCAAGAAAGGCACTACTCTTTCGTTGCTTTCATAGGGGCTTCCATAAGCATATTGATTATAAGGATCTCGGTAATTCATAATCTCCCTCCTCTATAATTATTGTATGATAAACGTGAAAATGAGTGCTTTATAATTCAAAATTGGCCAGAATGTACTCTTCCAGGGTCCAACCTTGGAGTTTCATTGCTTCCGCATGGCGCCCCACATAGCGGAAATGCCAGGGTTCGTACGCATAACCCGTTGCCCATTCCTTGCCTTTCGGAAATCTCAATATGAAACCAAAACGGTGGGCATTCTCCAGGAGCCATTTGAATTCATCCGTGTTTTCGAAATAATGGGTGAGGCCGGCGGAAGCAGTCGACAAATCCACGGCATAGCCCGTTTGATGTTCTGAGAAACCGGGTCTTGCGCTCAGCGAATCGTCTTGGTTGTAAACCTCATAATAGAGGTATTCCTGTTTTTTGTAGCTCCTGTATCCCGAATAGACAACCAAGGAAAGTTTTTCCGCTTTTGCTTCTTCAAACATGCGTTTCAAATTCTCCATTGCTTCCCTTTTTAAGTAGATTTCATCCCCGGATCTGTCATAGTGAGGAAGTTCGTAATGATCGATCAGCACCAAGTCTTTCGGAACATAATCCATTTCCAGGTAATGGCATTTGTTGACGAGCACGAGCGGGGTTTCCAAGAAAAGCGCGGGCTTGGGATCCTTATAAAAGGCAAAGAAATCGGGGTTGTGGAAGAGGTTAATCGCTCCGAGCGCAGAAAGCCGGTAATCTTCTTTTAATCTTTTGTAAGACCGGAAATAATATATATTGAATTTTTCATATTCCAAATATTCTTGGATGTCTTCGAGAAAAATGCCGTTGGCGATTGCGAAAGCAACTTCCTCTTCGTCGAGGTACCTGGCGAGTTCTTCCATTTTTTTTTCTTTTTGCCTTTCGGAAGCGAGGGAAACTAAAAGAAACAAAATCGCGATCGCAAGGATGCCAAGAAAAAAAGTCTGTTTTTTTCTCATGGTATTATTATCGGCTTATTTTGTTTTTACTATGTCATTTTTTTTGAATTTGTGGTAAAATTAAGTAAGATTTAGGTGACATTATGACTGGCAAAAAAACACTGACATTGATTGACGGAAATTCATTGATGTTCCGTTCTTATTATGCGACCGCATATCGCGGGGAGTTGATGCAAACCACGAACGGGCTTTATACCAACGCCCTCTATGGCTTCTGTAACATGTTCCTTTCCCGACTCGACGAACTCGAATATGCTTTTGTTGCTTTTGATGCCGGAAAACAAACCTTCCGCCATCAGGAATATACGGAATATAAGGCAAAAAGGAAGGAGCTTCCCGACGAACTAAGGGTCCAAATCCCCTACATAAAAAAATATCTTGACATCATGAAGATTCATCGTGATGAGAGTTTGGATTATGAAGCCGATGATTTGCTTGCATCCGTAGCAAAAAAATTATATGATGATTTCGACGAAATCCACATCATTACCGGAGACAAGGATCTTCTTCAGCTTGTAAACGGCAAAGTCAAAGTCTTCCTGACAAAGAAAGGAGTCAGGGAACTTGAAGAATACAATCTGGAAAATTTCTATGAAAAAGCCGGTTTTCATCCGCACCAGGTGACGGATTATAAGGGGCTGGTCGGCGATCCTTCCGACAATCTTCCCGGCATAAAAGGGATAGGGGAGAAAACGGCAGTGAAATTGTTGCGCGAATACCCGACTTTGGAAGAGATCATCGCCAACGCCGATAAAATCGGGGGAAGAACCGGAGAATTGATTAAAGAAAACAAGGACTCCGGAATCTTCTGCAAGGCCCTCGCCTCTTTGAAACTGGACATCGGCATTGAAGTGGCTCCCGAAGATTTGAAAGTTGAAGAATATGATTACGAAGAACTTGCGGGATTTTTCCAGGAAGTGGAATTCCACTCGCTCCTGCGCCGCCTTCCCCAAAAAGAAAGCAAAAAACCAATCAGTTTCGAGATTATCGACGGGGACCGGGAGTTGGAGCTGAATGCCGATGCTTATCTGGTTGTCGAGGTTTTCGGAGATAATTATTTCCGCGGAGAATTGCTCGGAATGGGGATGCTTATCGGCGAGAAAAGCTATTTCTTTACGAAAACCGCCGTTCTTAAAAACCGCTCCCTGCATTCGTTCCTGGCAAATCCCAAGCATTCGAAAAAAACCTTTGATTATAAGAAATTATACTTTGTGTTGAAAAAGGAAGGGTTGGAGATCAGCGGGGCGGATTTTGATCTGATGCTCGCAGCCTATCTTCTGAACCCTACCTATGGCTCGGATGACATGAAGGCGGTCGTTGATAATTTTACCGCCAATGAACTTCCCTTTTATGAACATGTCTACGGGGCAAACAAGAAGATGGCCGTTCCCGCCCTCGATGTTTATGCGAAGTACAGCCTTGAAAAATGTGGATTGCTTAAGAGGTTGGAAAAAGGAGTTCGGGAAGAATTACTTTCCCTGGAAATGGCGCATCTGTATGAAATTGAGCAGGAACTTTCGGAAGTTCTGGCGGAAATGGAATTTTCGGGGCTGTTGGTCGATTTGGAGCGCCTTGAGGCAATTGGCCGGGAACTGGAAAAAAAGGCGGAAGTCGTTGCTGAGGAGATTTACGATATCGCCGGGGAGGAATTCAATCTCAATTCTCCGAAACAATTGGGAGAAATCCTGTTTGAGAAACTCCATCTTCCCCACGGCAAACGCAACAAAACCGGCTATTCCACAAGCGTTTCCGTTTTGGAAAAGTTGGCTCCTGATTTCAAAATCGCGCGCTTGGTGCTTGAATACCGCGCTTACAATAAACTGATAACGACTTATGTCAACGGTCTGAAAGAAGCGGCCGACGAGAATTCCTATCTCCACCCCTTGTATAAACAGGCCCTGACGCAGACGGGGAGGTTGTCTTCGGTCGATCCCAACATTCAAAACATTCCCGTACGCACCGAAGAAGGGCAGGTTATCAGGGAAATTTTCATTTCCCGTTTTCCCGGGGGCTTGATTTTCACCGCGGATTATTCGCAGATTGAACTCCGCATTCTGGCGCATCTTTCCGGTGACGAAAAAATGATTGAGGCTTTTAACCACGCGGTGGATTTTCATAAACAAACCGCTGCCCTGATTTATGACGTCGAACCGGAAGCGGTGACGAAGGACATGCGGAGAACCGCAAAAGCGATCAATTTCGGAATCATCTACGGAATGAGCGCTTGGGGATTGAGCGAATCCCTGAACATCAGCCCACTGGAAGCCAACATTTACATAAACAAATATTTTGACACATACCGGGGTGTGAAAGCTTTTCTTGACGGCACCGTCAATAGCGCCCGCGAGCGGGGCTATACGGAAACCGTTTTGAAGAGGAGACGCTACATTCCCGAAATCAACCATCCGCATGTCAATCTGAGAAATTTCGGCGAAAGAACAGCAATGAACGCGCCGATGCAGGGGAGCGCCGCCGACATCATTAAAATCGCGATGGTCAACATCAGTCGCCGCCTGAAAAACGAAGGTCTCAAGGCGTTGATGATTGCTCAGGTCCATGACGAATTGATTTTTGATTGTCCGCAAGAAGAAATAAATAAACTGGAAAAAATTGTGCGAGAAGAAATGGAATCCGCCCAGCAACTGAAAGTGAGGTTGTTTGTGGAAACGAGTTACGGCAGCAATTGGGCGGAAGCAAAATAAAAAAGAAAGGGGTTTTTTCATGAATATGATTTTTAAAAGAAGAAGCGTTAGAAATTATCTTCCCGATCCTATCGAAAAAGAAAAGATAGAAATAATTCTGCGGGCGGGCATGCAAGCCCCGAGCGCAAGGAACCAGAGACCTTGGCGTTTCTTGGTAGTCCAGGATCGCAAGGAATTGGAAAGACTTGCCGAAGCGGCGCCGAACCTCAGGCGGCTGAATGAGGCTCCCGCAGCCATCTTCACTTTTTTCGATAAGGAAAACCTTCTTTCTCCGCTTTTTGTGCAACAGGATTTGAGTTCCGCAACCCAAAACATGCTCCTCCAAGCGGCGGAACTGGGCATCGGCACCTGTTGGCATGGATTGTATCCGAACACCGAAAGAACCGAACTCGTGAACAAGGCCCTGGGAACGCCCAATAACCTGGAAGTTTTCTCGGTCATCACTTTGGGCTATCCGAAAGATCCCAATGCCCTGCATTTCGTAGACCGCTTCGAACCCGAAAAAGTATATTATGAAAAGTTTTGACCATGCCAGAATTACCGGAAGTTGAAACAGTCAGGCGTGACTTAAAACGCCATGTTTTAGGAAAAACGATTCAGCGCGTGGGCATCGTCTACGAAAAAATAATCAGAAACATCGCTCCCGATGACTTCATGGTCGCATTGCAGGGACAGACGATTTCCGATCTAAAGAGAAAGGGCAAGTATCTTTTGTTCATGCTTGAAGGCGCGGTGCTTGTTTCCCATCTGCGGATGGAAGGAAAATACATTTTGAAAAAGGACGAACCGCCCGCCAAACACGAGCACGTCATCTTTCATTTCACCGACGGCTCCTCTCTCAGGTACCACGATGTCCGCAAATTCGGCACGATGGATCTCTTTCAAACCGATGATTTGGAAAGCATTTATCTCATGCCCCCTCTGAATAAAGTCGGCCATGATCCTTTCGATGATGAATTGACTCCGGAAATGCTCCATGAGCGATTCCAAAAGATTTCGAAACCCATCAAAACGACTTTGCTTGATCAGAGAATCATGAGCGGACTCGGCAACATCTATGCGGACGAAGTGTGCTTTCTGGCAAAAATTCACCCCGAAACGAGCACGAAGAAACTCAGCCTCGAAAGAGTCGCGGCCGTGCTTTTTCATGCGCGGGAGGTTCTGAAAAAGGCGATTGCTTTGGGGGGGACCACGATTAAGAGCTTTTCCTCCCACGAAATCAGCGGCCGTTTTCAGAACGAATTGCTGGTGCATACAAAGGAGAATTGTCCTAATTGTCGAGAGCGGATTACGAAAATCAAAGTCGGAGGCAGGGGCACGTATTTTTGCGAGCGGTGCCAAAGAATGGAAAAATGAAAAAAATGATAATTGGAATCACGGGAACGATCGGAACGGGAAAATCTGCGGTCGCCAAATATCTTTCCGAAAGGGGTTATCGGGTGCTCAATGCGGATGCATTCGCGAAAGAGGAGCTTGAAAAGGAAGAGGTCATTTCCGAAATCGTGCGAGCCTTCGGGACCTCAGTTTTAAGAAACGGAAAAATCGACCGCCGGAAACTTGGAGAACTTATTTTTTACAATCGTGAAAAACGGGAAATCCTGAATGGAATCGTCCATCCGCGCGTGATTGCATGCCTTAAAAGAGAGATTGAAAAAGCCGAGGGTCTGTTGTTCATTGAAATTCCGCTCCTGTTCGAAGCGAAATTGGAACATTTCTGCGATAAAATATTGGTAGTCCACACAAGCAGACAGACCCAACTCGAAAGGCTGAAAAAAAGGGACGGAATCGATGCGGGGTTTGCGGAAGCGAAGATTGCCGCGCAAATGGACATTGAAGAAAAGAAAAAGCGCGCGGATTATCTTGTCGACAACGAGGGCGGTTTGGACGCCACTTACGAACAGATTGAGAACATATTAAGGAGAGTGAATGATGAGATTCAGCGATTATTTTAGAAATGATTTTGAAACGAGCGACAATCATTACCTGCCGGAGCTGAGGACGCGTTATTACCGCTGCCGGAATGAAGCCGCGATGGAGCAGGTTTTGAATGTTGCGAAGGCGGAGAATGCAAAAATTAGGGATGTCAATGACGTTCACAATGAAATTTTCTTCGAAACGCCCAAATATTCCTGCATAGCCACCGTCATCAGTCCGACGCTCACGGAAACCGCGGTCGATTTTAAGGTCACGACGAATAAGCTGTTGCCGATGGGAGCAGGAAGGAAGATTATCATGCGCCTCTATGAAATGCTCAACCAAAAATTGCCGTTCAAGGGAGTAGGCCTCTATAAATAAAGGAGAAGCTGATGAGAACTGTTCATGATAATTTCAGAATAATCTCAAAACAAAGTTTGTGCGGGGAAAGTTTCCTCTCCCTCACGCAGCTATACATGCCGATCATCGGCATTGACAGCTACGGCCTCTATGCGGCGCTTTCAACTTTGAAAGAAAACGAAAAGCATAGTTTTAAGAAACTCTTGGACATGCTCAATCTGGGGAGTCCTGGTTTGCTGAAGAAGGCTTTTGAAAAGCTTGAAGCCGTGGCTCTGATAAGATCTTATCATCATGAACAAAGGGGTTATTTGTTTCAGCTGTATCCGCCCTTGCCGAGGGAGAGGTTTCTTGAGAACTCTTTGCTTTCTTCTTTTTTGGCATCCCAAATCGGCGAAGTCGAGTTGAAACGTCTTGCCGGAGAAATCAGAATCCCACAGCTCCGCGGTTATGAAGAAGTGACCAAGACTTTTGACGAAGTCTATGCCATCGAAAACTCCACCGTGGGCGATCTGTTTCGGAAACTCGTCAATTTCAAAAGCGCAACTGTGCAGGTCCAGAATCCGGATTTTGATTACATATTTTTCAAGATGAATTTTGACACTGGTTTCATCGACGAAAAAATTCTCGATGACGAAGAGTTCAAACAACACATCCTCACTATCAGCTATAATTATCAATTGAACGAAGAAGAGATGAAGGATGTCATTCTGAAGACGATTACTGTCGACAAGGATTTAAAATACGAAGACATCTCCAAAAACGCCCGGATTTATTATCAGAAGAAAAACAAAAAAACCTCCCCTTCTTTTTCAACAAAACAACCCGACGCTTTCATCAACAGCATGACCGACGACGCCACTTACAGGTTTTTGGATAGGCTTGAAAAAATGACGCCGGAACAATTGCTGATGGATTTGAACGGCGGGATGAAACCTTCCGTGAGCGAACTGAAATTGTTTGAAGATTTGTTAAACAACACCAAGTTTTCCGAAACCATGATCAAAATCATGTTTCTGCTTGTGAGCCATGAGAAGGACGGAGTTTTGCCGGGCTATAATTATTTTGAAAAAATCGCCAACACCTGGGCGCGGGCTGGCCTGAAAACTCCCCAGGACGTGATTAATTACATTAACAAGGGTCCGGAGCGCGGGAAGAAAACTTACGAACGCAAAAAACGGCAGGTAAAGCTGCCTGATTGGTACGGCGAATACGAGGAACAATTGGGCTCGCTTCCGCAGGACGAATCTTTGTCGGATAATGAAATCGAACAGGTTCTTGAAGAAGCGAAGAAATTATTGTAGGAGCGAAAGATGAACGGAGAAATCAATAAACTGATCGCGATGCTTTTTGAAGATGCCTCGATAAGGGAATTTTGCGCGAAGCACGGTTTGCAGGACGAAGATGTTATTATGGCCATCGGAAAATTCATCATCCAAAAAGAAACCAACAAACTCGCTTCGGGCTGCTCCCCGGATAAGTGCAATGTCGATCCGAACGGGGTGCATACCGAACTAATTTATCGGGACGGAAAAGTGGAACTTCAATCCGTGCCCTGCCCCAAATTTGAACAGTATGAAGACTATCTTGATTTGAGGTATTTTCCCGAAAGCGAGGAATTTTTGAATCAGGAACCGATTTTCAACGAAAACCGCGCGCTGGCTTTCAGTAAAATAAACAAGTTTCTGAACGAATACGAAAAGGGGAAATTCGTAAAGGGGATTTATTTCCACGGCCCCTTCGGAACGGGTAAAACCTTTTTGATGATGACGCTTGCGAAGCATCTCTCCAAAAAAGGAGTCAAAGTTTTCATGGCCTATTATCCCGATCTCGCGCGGTTCATGAAAAGTTCGATCTCCACTGGCGAGCTTGAAAAAATTATCAGGGATTTGAAAAACTCGGATGTGCTGATGCTGGACGATGTCGGCGCAGAAAGCAATTCCGCTTTCATTCGCGATGAAGTTCTGGGGCCGATTCTCCAGTACCGTCTGCATGAGAATCTTCCCGTCTGCATGACTTCCAATTTCAGCATTGCCGAGTTGCAGAACCATTTCAGCGAAGCAAGGGATAAAATTGATTTTGTGAAAAGCGCCAGAATCTGCGAGCGGATTCGTTTTATGATGAGCGAAGTCGCGCTCACTGACAAAAATTACAGAACCGGAATCCCCTATGGGAAAAAGGCTTGACGTTTATTTAGGTTTGTTATATAATATCAAAAAAAACTAAAGACTGTGAAGTGGACACGGTTGCCGGACCAGCTTATTTAAAGCGAGGGCAGGATGGTGAGAGCTGCCTGATAAGCCCCGGCGATTACTACCACGGAGTCGAACTCGAAAGAGATTTCCGTTTTTCCGCGTTAAGGAACAGAGTGTCAAAGCCCCTGCGCTTTGAAAATAAGGTGGTACCACGTAAAGATGCGTCCTTATGCCGAGGATGCTTTTTTTTAATGCAAAGGAGTTGAAAGCATGAAGATTAAGTTTATCGACGGAAGCGTTAAAGAATATCCGGAAGGAAGCAGCGCGCTTGCAATCGCAAAATCAATTTCGCCCTCGCTTGCAAAGAATGCGGTGTTTGCGAAGGTTGACGGGAAAGATTATGACCTCACACGTCCGCTGGCGGGCGACTCCGGCCTCGAAATCATCACAAGGGAGCATCCCGAAGCTTTCCATGTGCTGAACCATTCCTGCAGCCACCTGCTTGCCAGCGCAGTCAAAGAACTTTATCCCGATGCGCAATTCGGCGTCGGGCCGGCCATTGAAGAGGGATTCTATTATGACGTGAATCCCGGTGAGGGGATAAAGTTTTCGGATGAGGATTTACCGAAAATTGAAGAAAAAATGCGCGAACTTGCTTCTCAAAATTTAATATTTGAGCGCACCGAAGTTTCCAAAGAAGAAGCTTTGAGAATTTTCTCCGCTGACAAATACAAACTGGAAATCATCGGCGAGTTGCCCGAAGATGAAACGATCACGGTATACCGGCACGGGAATTTTGCCGATCTCTGCCGGGGACCCCATCTTCCCGACACCAAACCCCTGAAGCATTTCAAACTCTTGAGCGTGAGCGGTGCCTATTGGCGGGGCGATTCCAGCAATGAGCAATTACAAAGAATTTACGGAGTCTGTTTCTTCAGCGAAGAGGATTTGAAGCGGCATTTGGAAATTCTGAAGGAAAGAGCGGAAAGGGACCACCGCAAACTCGGACGCGAGCTCGGGCTCTTCATGATCAGCGAATACGGTCCCGGCTTTCCCTTTTGGCTGCCCAAGGGTCTGACTTTGAAAAAGACCTTGGAAGATTACTGGTATGGCATTCATGCCCGCGAGAATTACCTATTCGTGCAGACACCGATTATGCTGAACAGGGATTTGTGGGAAATTTCCGGGCATTGGGAGAATTATAAAGAAAACATGTATGTTTCCGAAATCGACAAACACCAGTTTGCGATCAAGCCGATGAATTGTCCGGGCGGAATTCTTGTTTACCGACACCGGCTCCACTCCTACCGTGACTTGCCTCTGAAAATCGGCGAGCTCGGTTTGGTGCACCGCCATGAAGCGAGCGGAGCCCTGAGCGGTCTCTTCCGCGTCCGGTCCTTTACGCAGGACGACGCCCATTTGTACGTGACTGAAGAAATGCTCGAAAATGAAGTCGTGGAACTCATTCGACTTTTTGATGAGGTCTATTCCGTTTTCGGTCTCAGCTATCACATTGAATTGTCAACCAGACCGGAAGACAAATACATCGGCACGGTTGAGACATGGGAAAAATCCGAGCAAGCCCTCGCCAATGCTTGCAGGAAAGCCGGCAAGGAATTCAAACTCAATCCCGGGGACGGCGCTTTCTATGGACCGAAGCTTGATTTCATCCTCCGGGATTCGATGAACAGGCTCTGGCAGTGCGGAACGATCCAGCTCGACATGAATCTTCCCGAAAGATTCGACATTACCTACATTGATGAAAAGGGCGAAAAGAAGCGCCCCATCATGCTCCACCGGGCCATCTTCGGTTCTATGGAGAGATTCATCGGCATCATCATCGAGCATTACGGCGGCGCTTTTCCGACTTGGCTTGCTCCCGTGCAGATCAGATTGATACCCGTAAACAAGGAACTCCATCTTGCGCATGTGCAAGAACTGAAGGATTTATTCTTTAAGGAAGGCCTCAGGGTCGAAATCGATGACCGGGACGAAAAACTGGGGTATAAGATCCGCGAAGCCCAGACCCAGAAAATACCCTATCAATTGGTCATCGGCGACAAGGAAGTGGAAAAGGGCATCCTCACTTACAGAAGATACGGCAGTTCCGAGACGGTGACTGTCACGGTTCGGGAATTTGTGGAAATGATTAAGGAAGAAATATCTTCTTTCCGCTAAAAAAGCATTGCAGAAGCGGTGCGATTATGTTATTATTTGGCTGAAAGGAGGATGGAATATGAGCGAAAGATTGATGAAAAAATTTGGGAGCGGCAATTTCTATCTACTTGCTTTTCTTGTTGCCTTTGCTCTTTTCATCCTCTTGCAGGTTTTCGTGATGCAGGGAGTTCTCGGTTATTACGAAAACAAATATCCCGGCTTCATCCGGGATTTCCAAAAAGCGATTTCCAACATGAACACGAAGCCCGAACTGATGACGGAACCCATGTGGGCGGTCCAGAATCTGTCCCAATTCATCGGCACCGGAATCCTCGCAATTCTCATGATTATCGTTTTCTGGAAGAGCTTTGCCGCAGACTGGAAAAGGTTCAAAAGCGAATGGCGCTCCCATGTTCCGACGATTATTTTCGGATTTATCATCATCTATGTTTTGAACATCGTCCTGGCCATGCTCTACAATCTCTTCCAGGTGCCGGGGGACGCCACCAACCAGAAATTGATCGAATCCGCGGTCGAATCCAGCACGGGAATTTTTATGGTGCTGTCGGTGTTCCTGTTGGCGCCGTTTGTGGAAGAGATGTTATTCAGGAAGTTTTTGTACGGAATCTTTGAAGATAAGTTGCGCTTGCGTCCCCTGTTTGCGATTTTGATTTCCGCAATTTTATTTGCGGCGATGCATGCGGTTGACATCTTTTTCTTCCGATATCTGCCACTGGCCTTGGTTCTGTGCATAGCATATTCCCTCTCGAAGAATAATATCTTTGTGCCGATGGGAATCCATTTCCTAAACAATTCTACAATCATAATCTTCTTTATAAAAACGGTATTGAAATGAGATATAGTGAATTGATTGAAAATGCGAAAGAAGCCAGAAGAAGGGGAGATTTCCGGGGAGCGATCCAATATTATCGGGAAGCTTTCTCCAAAAAAATCATTGTCAAGGATTTGGTCGATTTCGGACTTGTCCATCTTGACAATAATCAGCCCATGCAGGCCATCGAAATCTTCAGCAAAATAACCGAAGCCTATCCCGAAATTCCTGAGATTCATTATTATCTGGGGTTGGCGCATGAGATGATCGGAAAGAAAGATGAAGCAATCAAGAACTATTTGGACGCCGTGAAACACGATCCCTATTTTTCCGATGCCTATTTCAGTTTGGCTTTGCTTGCCGATGAGAGCGGGGACGAAAGCTTGGCAGTTGAATATTACAAGAAGACCCTGCTTTACAATCCGAATCACTATTGGGCAAATCTCAATCTCGGTTCTTTCTATGAAAAAAACAACAGGCTTGAGCTGGCTTTGGCTCACACCCGGAAAGCCCACATAATCGATCCCAGAGAAAAAATGGCCGCTTATAACTTGGGCGTGATTTACGGAAAAATGAAGCAATATGAGGAAGCGGAGAAATATTACCTGGAGGAAATCAACAAGGGTGGCTACATCCTTGCTTACCTGAATCTGGCTTTGATCTGTAAAGACGTTCATCGCGATTATGACAGGGCAAGATATTATTATCTTGAAGGCATCTCAAAAGATAAGGACAACCCAACTTTATGGTACAATCTTGCCTGCGTATATGCTTTGACGGAGGATTACGAAAACACGTATTCCTGCCTGCTCTATGCCTGCATTCGCGATCCGAAGCTGAAGGAATTCATGCTGAAGGATGCGGAACTCGCTGATTTCATCGAAAGCCACCATTATGAGAAATTATCGAAAGAATTAGGCTAGGATTCGGTCCGGCCTTTTTTTGTGTCTTTGCCTACAATTTTTTCCCGTCTTGCAATATAATAAAACGAGGTGAGAGATTTGCAGAGTGTTTTTCATTTGCGCTTTCGGAAGGTGGAAAGCTTTGATTATGTTTTAAAGGACGGGGACACGTTCTGGGGAATCGCCTCTTCCTTTCGGGTCGACATCAGGGATTTGGAAGCGACCAACAAATTTGAAGAATTTCTGCTTCTTCCCGGACAAAAAATCGTCGTCCCGCAACGGGGCGCGGGCGAAAACCATTATTTTGAGGAATATGAAATTGAGATCGGGGAAAAACTTAGTTCGATTGCCCGAAGATCCAATGTCGAACCCGCGCTGCTCTTAAAATGCAATGATTGCAGAAAACTCAAGCTTCTGGGGAACCAGGTCCTGAGAATCCCGGGAAGAAGGCTTTACGAGATTAAAGAAGGGGACACTTTGGAAAGCATACTGCGGGACAACAACATAAGTTATGAAAGGTTCATCGAAACCAACATAAAAAATTGGATTCGGCCCGGAAACAAAGTCATCATTGAATGAAAATCTTCCTGCGAAGATTTTTTTATTGGCTTTAATCGGACGGGCTTTGTGATATAATAATAATGGTGAAAAAAATGAAAGTTAATGTCATCGGAGCGGGCCTCGCAGGAAGCGAAGCGGCTTATCAACTGGCAAAACGGGGCATCCGGGTGCGGCTCTATGAGATGCGACCCAATAAATTTACAGAAGCCCATCGGACGGAGGGGTTTGCGGAACTGGTGTGCTCGAATTCTTTTCGTTCGGCGGCGATTGAAAATGCGGTGGGGTTGCTCAAAGAAGAAATGAGGATGCTTGATTCCCTGATTATGAAAGCAGCGGACGCAACCAGAATCGAAGCGGGGAGCGCTTTGGCGGTCGATAGGAAGCATTTTTCCGATTATGTGACCTCATGTTTGTCCAACATGGAAGGAATTGAGATTATCCGCGAAGAAGCGACGAGCATCCCCGAAGGGCCGACCATCGTGGCGACTGGCCCCTTGACGAGTCGGGAGTTTGCGGAAGCGATTAAAGAGTTTTGCGGGGAGGAATACCTCTATTTCTTTGACGCAGTCGCGCCGATCGTCACGGAAGAGTCGATCAATAAAGAAATCGCTTATCTCAAATCCCGTTATGACAAAGGTGAGGCGGCTTATTATAATTGCCCGCTCACCAAAGAAGAGTTCGATGTTTTTTACGAAAATCTGATCAAAGCCGAGCGCGTGCAGCCCCGCGACTTTGAATTGAAAGTATTTGAAGGCTGCATGGCGATTGAAGACATCGCGGTGCGGGGCAAGGAAACCCTCCTTTTCGGACCGATGAAACCCGTCGGTCTTGCGGATCCGCGGACGGGGAAGGAGCCCTATGCGGTCGTGCAGCTGCGCCAGGACGATGCCGCGAAAACGATGTACAACATCGTCGGTTTTCAGACAAGCTTGAAATTTCCAGAACAAAAAAGAATCCTGCGCATGATTCCGGGACTGGAAAATTGCGAGATCGTCCGTTACGGCGTCATGCACAGGAACACATACATAAATTCTCCCAAAATCCTAAACAAGTATTACCAAACCAAAAAGAGGAAAGAACTCTTTTTCGCGGGACAGATCACCGGCGTAGAGGGGTATTTGGAAAGCGCGGCGAGCGGGTTGCTTGCGGGACTGAACATGGCCAGACTCATGCAAGGCCGACCCCTCCTCGATTTTACAAGAAAAACGGGCATCGGCGCCCTCGCCAACTATATCAGCTCTCCCAATAAAAATTTTCAACCCATGAATGTCAATTTCGGAATTTTCGAAAGCCTGGAAGGGAAAATGAGCAAAGCGAAGCGGAAACAGGCCTATGCGGAAAGAAGCCTGAATACAATCGCGCTTATAGGAGAGAAAAATGAAAGTGCTTGAAATAATTCTTGCATTCAAAGAATATTTGGAAACGGAGAGGGCTTATTCAAAACACACAGTTTTGAATTATCTGAAAGACATCAATGATTTCCGGAATTTTCTTAAAACCAATGAGTTAGGCGACATCCTTGACGCCAAACCCAATTATGTCCGCTATTTCATTTCCCATCTCCACGGAAAGGGTTACAATGAGCGGACGATTGCCAGGAAAATGTCGAGCTTGCGCAGCCTCGGAAGATTCATGCTGAGGGAAGGAATCCTGGATTCGAATGTCTTTGGGGACATTGCTTCCCCAAAAATCCGCAAACAGCTTCCCAAATTTGTCTATTACCAGGAACTGGATAATCTCTTTGAGGCGATTGATGTCGGAACCGTGATCGGGAAGCGCGACCATGCGATTGTTGAAACCCTGTACGGTACGGGCATGCGCGTCGGCGAGCTTTGTTCGCTCAGGCTCCAGGACGTCGATTTTTATAATTCTTCGATTCTTGTCAGAGGCAAGGGTGGGAAGGAGAGGTACCTTCCAATCCATGAACATGTGAGGAGCGCGCTTTTGGATTACATCGAATTTTCCAGAAACGAACTCTTAAAAAAGAACAAAAAAGGGCATACGGACATTCTCTTTTTGAACTACCGGGGCGGTGCGCTCACGGATAGAGGAGTCCGCGTCATTTTGAATTCGATAAACAGCCGGGCAGCGAATGACTTGAAGATCTCTCCGCATATGCTCCGCCATTCCTTCGCTACCCACCTTTTAGACGGAGGCGCGGATTTGAGGAGCGTGCAGGCGCTGCTGGGGCACGAGAACCTTTCCACAACCCAAATCTATACCCATGTTTCCAAAGAACAATTGCGGGAAGAATACATGAAATTCCACCCGCGGGCAAAAAAGGAGTAAGCCATGCGCGGATTTGAAAAAGTTAGCATCCAGGAATATGGTCGTCACCGGCCACGGGAAGAACATGAGAGGATAATGCTTCCGAAAAGGGCGACGCGGAGCTCGGCGGGTTATGATTTCTACCTTCCCCATGACGTCCGTCTCGCTCCGGGGGAAGGGACGGTGATCGCGATGGGAATTAAAGCCTACATGAAAGAGGACGAAGTTCTGTTTTTGATCATCCGCAGTTCGCTCGGTTTTCGGGGACTCAGATTGAAGAATCAAGTCGGAATCATTGATGCGGATTATTATGATAATCCTAAAAATGAAGGGCATATTCTCGTTGCAATCGAAAACAATAGTAAAGAGACAATCGAACTAAAAGCTGGGGAAAGAATCGTGCAGGGGATTTTTTTGAAATTCGGAATTTCGGAAAAAGAAGAAGAACCGCCGTGGGAAAGGAGTGGCGGCATCGGCAGCACTGAAAATTAACTGTATTTAATGTTTGCATTAGTCAGGGATTTATGCTATAATAGGTCCGGCAAAAAGAATACACACATAAGTTGAGATGGTCGTCGCGTCCGAAGTTCTTCGGGGCGGCCATTGCTGAGACTTATGGAGGCCAAACAAAATAAAAAGAAGGAGTAAATTTATGTCAATCATCACAAAAAACCAATTGCTAGAAGCAGGCGTTCACTTCGGTCACAACACCCGCCGTTGGAATCCGAAAATGAAGGAGTACATTTTTGGAGAAAGAAACGGCATTTACATCATCGACTTAGACAAAACCATGAAAATGCTTGAAGAGGCATACACCGCCCTCTTCAACATCGTCCAAAACGGCGGCAGGGTTCTCTTTGTCGGCACGAGAAGACAGACCCAGGATGTGGTCAGGGACGAAGCCGTCCGCTGCGGCCAATTCTATGTCGACCAGCGCTGGCTGGGTGGAACTCTCACAAATCACAAAACCATCAGGAAGAGCATTGCCCGCCTGGATGAAATCGAGCGCATGGAAGAAGAAGGAGTTTTCGATGTCCTTCCGAAAAAGGAAGTCATTAGCCTGAGGAAGGAAAAAGCAAGATTGGAAAAATATTTCAACGGAATCAGGGAAATGCGCAAACTTCCCGATGCAGTGGTCATCGTCGACCCCAAGAGCGAGCAGATTGCCGTCCGGGAAGCCAGGAAACTCAACATTCCCATTTTCGGTCTTGTCGATACAAACTGCGATCCGGACGATGTCGATTACATCATTCCGGGCAATGACGACGCCATCCGTTCCGTAAAACTCATTGTCGGAACTTTGGCGAACGCGGTTGTGGAAGCGCAGGGCGGAACTCCGATTCAGATCGACTTAAGCATTGACGACAACCAAGATGACCGCGGAAGCCATCGCCGCGGCCGCGGACGCAGGACAAGCAGGTATGAAGAAAAGCCTGAAAAGGAAGTGGCCAAACCCCGGGTGAAAGCTGAGAAACCTGAAGAAGCCGAAGAGGAAGAAAAAACCGAGGTTGAGAATGTAGAAGCAGAAGCCGAAGAAAGTGCTGAGACAGTTCAGGAAAGCGAAGCAACCGAAGGCGAAAAGCTTGCGGAAGAAATAAAAGAAGAAGCTTTCAAAGAAGAGGAAGCTCCGGAGGTGCAAGAATGATTACAGCTGCATTAGTTAAAGAATTGCGTGACAAAACCGGCGCCGGAATGATGGATTGCAAGAAAGCTTTGACCGAAACTAACGGAAACATTGAAGAAGCAATCGTCTGGCTGCGTGAAAAAGGAATCATGAAAGCCCAAAAGAAAACGGACCGCATCGCGGCCGAGGGCTTGGTCGCCGCCGTCATTTCCGGAAACAAAGCCGTTGTTTATGAAGTCAATAGCGAAACTGATTTTGTTGCGAGGAATGAATATTTCCAAGAGCTCGTCCAAAAAATCGGCGAAGCCATCCTCGCCAGCGGCGCAAATAACACGGACGAAGCTCTGCAGGCCCAGTCCGAACTCGGAACAGTGAATGACCTTATCATTAACGCTACTGCCACGATGGGCGAAAAAATAACACTCAGACGCGTCACTCTTCTCGAAAAAACCGATTCTCAGGTATTCGGCCACTACAGCCATGGCGGTGGCAGAATTGTCGTTGTTTCGATTCTTGAAGGCGGGAACGAAGAAGTGGCGAAGGATGTCTGCATGCATGTTGCTGCCATGAATCCCAAATATTTGGACAGGGATTCCGTGGACAAGGATTTTCTGGAAAAAGAAAGAGAAATATTGAAACAGGAAACATTGAATGAAGGCAAGCCTGCCCAAATTGTAGATAGGATAGTTGAAGGAAAACTCAATAAAACTTTAAAGAACATTTGCCTGGTTGATCAGGAATTCGTTAAGAATCCCGATCAGACCATTGGCCAGTATGTAAAATCCAACAATTCAAAAATTGTTAACTTTGTTCGCCTTGAAGTAGGAGAAGGAATCGAAAAAAGGGTCGATAATTTTGCTGCTGAAGTCATGGCGGCGGCTGGAAAATAAAAACACAAGGGCTAATTATGCCCTTTTATTTTAAAAAGCAGGAGGTCTGAATGAAAAAAAGAGTGGTTTTGAAGTTGAGCGGGGAGGCTCTGGCCGGGGATGAGAAGATTGGAATTAACCATTTTAAAGTTAATGACATTGCGGACGAGATAAAAGCTTTGCATGATCTCGGTAATGTAGAAATATCGATTGTTGTTGGTGCCGGAAACATCTGGCGCGGCCGCGATGCCGTCGAAAGCGGCATGGAAAAGGCGAGCGCGGATTACATGGGCATGCTTGCCACGATTTTGAACGCGCTTGCGATCCAAAACTCCCTGGAAAGACTGAATCTTGAAACCAGGTGCATGACCTCCTTGTCGATTCCGGAAGTTGCTGAACCCTATATCCGCAGAAAAGCTTTGTCCCACCTCGATAAGGGTAGGATTCTGATATTCGGTGGCGGCAACGGCATTCCTTTCTTTACGACTGACACGACCGCAGCTTTGCGAAGCGCGGAACTCGGCGCGAAATTAATTCTCATGGCCAAAAATGGCGTTGACGGAGTTTATGATTCCGATCCGCGGATGAACAGCAACGCAAAAAAATATTCCAAATTGACTCATCAGGAAGTCTTGGATAAACGTCTCAACGTGATGGATCTCACCGCCGCAACCCTATGCAAAGAAAACGACATTGACATTTTCGTTTTCGACATGAATGTGAAAGGGAACATTGCGAGAGCGGTTAATGACTTTTCAATCGGCACTTTGATATCAAACAAAATTTAAAGAAAGGATATGGGAGAGATGCTTCAAAACATTTACGATCTCGGCGAAGAGAGAATGGGGAAAGCCATCCAGGCTCTTAAAAATGAACTCAGTTTGATCAGAACGGGAAGAGCCAATCCTGCGATTCTGAACGGCGTTCAGGTGACTTATTACGGAGTTTTGACTCCTCTGAATCAAATCGCTTCGGTAACAGTTCCGGAAGCTCAGACCATCATGATCAAACCCTATGACAAAACAATCTTGAAAGATGTTGAAAAAGCCATTCATTTGGCAGATTTGAATCTCGTGCCGATCAATGACGGCAATGTCATCAGGATTAATTTTCCGCCTTTGACGGAGGAAAGAAGAAGGGAGCTTGTAAAAGAAGTGAAGGGGATTGCGGAAAACTCGAAAGTGGCGATCCGCAACATCCGCCGCGACATGATTGACCAAGTGAAGAAAATGGAGAAAAACGGCGAAATTTCCGAAGACCAACTCAAGCGTGAGTGCGACAAAATCCAAAAACTGACTGACAAATTCATCGAAAATGTCGACCAGGTTGCGAAAGAAAAAGAAGCATTGATTATGGAAATTTAAGCTTGGCAAAAGCATTCCAAACCCGCATTCATTTGGAATGCTTTTTTTGAACGAAAACAGAAAAAAGGGTTTGCAAAAAGGGCGGAAGCCCCCAATTGCTATCTTTAGGAGGAAATAATGAATTTGAAAGGTTCAAGAACTGAAAAGAATCTCATGACCGCTTTCTCGGGCGAAGCTCAGGCCAGAACCATATACACTTTCTATGCCGAAAAGGCCAGGGAAGAAAGTTTTGAATAAATAGCCAATATCTTCGAAGAAACCGCGAATAACGAGAAAGAACATGCCAAACTTTGGTTTAAATTACTGCACGGAGGCACTCCGACCACGGCGGCGAATCTATTGGATGCCACGGCTGGCGAACACTATGAATGGTCGGAAATATATGCGGAGTTTGCGGAAGTGGCCAAGCAAGAAGGTTTCAAAAGAATCGCTCATCTTTTCGAAGGCGTAGCCAAAATCGAAAAAGAGCATGAGCTGAGATACCGCGCTCTTTTGGAAAATGTTGAGAAAGGCCGCGTATTCGAACGCGAGCAAGAAGAGGTTTGGATTTGTCTGAACTGCGGTCACATTCATTACGGGAAAAAAGCTCCGAAGGTTTGTCCCATTTGCGAATACCCACAGGATTTTTTCCAACTGCGGGTCATTGATTTTTTAAAAAGCGGTTCCCTGAACCCTTTTTAATTTTCCTTTAGAAGTTTTCCTAGAAAAAATAATGCTTCTGTTGTATAATATATAAGATGGTGAATAAAATGAAAATAAATCAGCCGAAACTGCCCCGCCATGTTGCCATCATCATGGACGGGAACGGTACCTGGGCAAAGAGGCGGGGACTTCCCAGAAACCGGGGGCACAGGCAGGGGGCGCTTGCTTTAAAAGACATCATGCTCCATGCCGCCAAACTCGGATTGGAATATCTGACCGTGTTTGCTTTCAGCACCGAGAATTGGAAGCGCCCGCGCGAGGAAGTCGAGTACCTCATGAATCTGCCGAAGGAATTTTTTTCTGAACATGAGGAAGACATCGTCTTGGAAAACATCCGCCTGCGTTGGATTGGCTCCAGGGAAAGATTGTCTGAGGAAGTAATTCAGGAAATTGCGAGATTGGAAGAAAAGACCAAAGACAATCAGGGCTTGGTGTTCACGCTTGCCTTTAATTACGGCGGGCGCGATGAAATTGTCCATGCCGCAAATGAACTCCTAAAAACAGGCAAAGAAATCAATGAGCAAGAATTCAATAATTTCCTATATTCCAATTTCTTGCCCGACGTTGATTTATTGATCAGAACCAGCAATCAGCAACGCATCAGCAATTTCCTGCTGTGGAAACTCGCTTACAGCGAACTCTACTTTACAAAAACACTTTGGCCGGACTTCAAGCCCAAGGATTTGGGAAAGGCCATCAGAGAATATCAGAGAAGAGAAAGGCGTTTCGGAGGAATCAAATGAAGAAAAGAATCATTACTGCCGTCGTGCTTGCGGCGGTGCTCTTGCCTTTGGTCATCCTCGACCATCATAAATACCCGTTGGTCGGGCATCTCTTTCTTGCGGTCGGCATCATCTTTAGCATCATCGCCTCCTTTGAAATAATGAGCCTCTTTTCCAAGCAACACCCTTCGCTCGGTATTTTGCGCCTGCTTGTTCCTTTCATGAGCGGAACCCTTGTCTACACAATCTACCTCGCAACGACTCAGGGACTCAGCATCAGCGATCCCGCCGAGGCGAGCACCGTTTATCATCTGCTCACGATGGGGCTCTTCATTCTCTATGTAGTCATTGCTTTGGGACATGCCGTGTTTGCGCGCAACTCTTCCGGAAACGACATGATGGCTTCAATTCTGACGCTAACCTATTGCGGTCTCCTGTTGGGTTTCGTCATTAACATCAGATTTCTTGAACCATTTTCCGATCAGGATTTTGTTTATTTTAGGGGCGGAAGAAGCTTTGGGTATTTATACGCGATTGTTTTTGCGACCGACACCTTCGCCTACTTCATCGGTTCAAAATTTGGCCGCCGGAAATTATGCCCGGAAATCAGCCTCAATAAATCCGTTGAAGGCGCGATTGCGGGTCTCATCGCCGGAAGCATTTTCGGAGTCGCAGCCGTCTTTCTCTTTAAAATCGCAAGACCCGTGGGGACGAAGGAAGTTTTGTTCACCATATTGGTTTCCTTCTTTGTTTCAATGCTTTTGTCTTTCGCCGTGCAGGTCGGGGACCTGGTTGCATCGAAAATCAAACGAACCTATGACGTGAAGGATTTCGGGAAAATTTTTCCTGGGCACGGAGGTGTTTTGGACCGTTTTGACAGCCTAATCTTCTCAGGGGCGGTTTATTACATAATCGTGTTGTTTGTAAAAGTGATATATATTTGGAGCGCATGATGAGGGACATTTGTTTGCTGGGGGCCACGGGCTCAATCGGCACTCAAGTTTTGGAAATAATCAAAGGAAATAAGGAATATAGATTAAGGAACATTGCTTTCGGAAAAAATACGGAATTGGGTTCGAAAATAATCGAAGAATTCCGACCCGAATATGTATCCGTACTTTCCGAATCAGACATGGCCGTTTTACAGAGGAAACATCCTGGGGTGAAGTTTGGTTTCGGAGAGGAAGGATTGCTTCAGGCGGCGACTTATGCGCAAGGCACTTTGATAAATGCCCTTGTCGGGATGGTCGGAGTGTTGCCGACGGTCGCGGCAATTAAAAACGGAATGAGGATTTTGCTTGCGAACAAGGAAACATTGGTCGTCGCGGGCGAGATCATCAATCAACTTTTAAAAGAATATCATACGGAATTAATCCCAATCGACAGCGAACTCAGCGCCTTGCATCAATGCTTGCATGCGGGAAGCGGGGACGTGGAACGTTTGATCATCACCGCATCCGGAGGACCTTTCCGGAACCTGACCCGGGATGAACTGGAAAACGTCAGCGTCGAGGATGCTTTGCGGCATCCGAATTGGAAGATGGGCCCGAAAATTACGATCGACACGGCGACGATGGCGAACAAGGGTCTGGAAGTGATTGAAGCGCACCACCTTTTTGGAATTGATTATGACAGAATCGAAACCATAATCCATCCCGAAAGCATCGTGCACGGAATGGTCGAGTTCAAGGATAAAAGCGTCATCGCGCAGCTTTCCGTGCCCGACATGAGGCTGCCGATCCAATATGCTTTGCTGCATCCCCATAAAAAGAAAAACCCGGGGTTTCAGGCACTAGATTTGGCAGAAATCGGAGCGCTGACTTTTAAGAAAATGGATTTTGAGCGTTATCCGCTTTTGGAAATGGCTTACCGGGCAGGAAAAGCCGGAGGGCTGATGCCCGCCGTCTTCAATGCGGCCAATGAGGTAGCTGTGAGTTTGTTTTTGAAACGAAGGATTAAGTTTTTGGAAATTGAGGAGATTGTTTCGGAAGCGTTGGCACATTTCAAAAACAAAGAAAAGCCTTCGCTTGCTGAGATAATTGTTTGTGACAGAGAGATTAGGAATCGGATTCTTGAAAGATACGAGGTGAAATAATGGATTTCTTAATTGGTTTGTTGGCATTTATTTTTGTGCTGGGTTTGATAATAGCCGTTCATGAATTCGGGCATTTCTTTTTTGCACGGAGAGCCGGCATTCTCTGCCGAGAGTTTGCTTTCGGAATGGGCCCGATTCTATGGAAGAAAAAGAAAGGCGAAACCCTTTATTCGTTGCGCGCCTTTCCGATCGGTGGGTTTTGCGCCATCGCAGGCGAGGAGTTTGAAGGCGATCCCTTGAAAAAAAGCAGGCGCGTGAAACTGCAAATCGAAAACGGGGTCGTTAAGGGAATCTATCTTAACGCCAATGACACCGCAATCGATTACCCGGTGCACGACATCATAAATTATGATTTGTTTGATAGGGATGAAACAGGCAATCTCTTCCTCGAAACTCGTTCTGAAGGGGGAGAATTTCATTATTATCCTGTTGATCCCCAGGCGATGATTTATGAACCCAAAATCGAATATCAAATCGCTCCCTATAATCGGACATTGGGTTCGAAAAGCAAAAGGGCGCGGGCAATGGTCATGTTCGGCGGACCTTTGATGAATTTTCTCTTGGCCTTGCTCGTCTTCTTCATCGCCGGTTTGATCAGGGGCTTTCCGAGCAGTTCGAACATCGTTGATTTTCCCAAAAAATTCCCTGACAATGAGCTCCTTCCTCCCGCCTATGAAGCTGGTCTCAGGGACGGGGACCGGATTTCCTATCTTAAGAGCGGAGATTTGGAAAAGGAAGTCGAAAGTTGGGATGACATTTCTGAATTTATGAGCTCTTATACAAATTCCGCTTATACAACACCGATTGAACTCACATATGTGCGCGGCGGAGAAACGGAAACCATCACCGTCCGCCCATATGTTATATTAAACAGCATTGAGCTTGTCGGGGTTTTTGTAGAAAACGGGATTGAGATAATAAAAATAGAAGAGCTGAATGAAAGGATTGCAATGAATGTCGGATTGGAAGAGAATGACATCATTGTTGCCGTCACCGATGCGGAAGGAAAGACTTACACCGGAATTTCAGGCATTTATGCGGCTTTGAAAAATTACCGCGGAAGCCATAAGGAGAATGCTTTGAACATGCTGACGATTACCGTCCTCCGCGATTCTGTAGAAACCGAAATCAAGGTTCAACCCTATAGCCAAAAGGTGATGGAAACGGCGCAGAGGGACGCGGTTGATGTCATGCTCGGCATCAATCCCCAATATAAATTCCATTTTGGGAAAAGCATCCTTTACAGTTTTCAAAACACCGGTCATTCTTTCACGTCTGTATTCAATAGCATAAAGCTTCTCATCACCGAAGAGTCCGTTACACTTGAAGCCATGAGCGGACCGGTCGGAATCTTCGGCATTACCAAAGAGACGGCTTCCTACGGTTTTACCAATCTGCTCCATTTGTTGGGGTTGCTGAGCGTGAACGTCGGATTGCTTAATTTGTTCCCGATTCCTGCGCTAGACGGAGGCAGGTTGGTGTTCTTGGGATATGAAGCCATTACCAAGAAGAAGCCGAGCCCCAAGGTGGAAACTGCTTTGATTTCCATAACGATGATTCTTTTATTGGGTTTGATGATCATAGTAACCTTCAATGATGTTCTAAAATTGTTTAGATGAGGAAAATGAGATATGAAACAGACATTGTTATTTGTTCCCACACTGAGAGACAATCCTAAAGAAGCCGAGGTAAACAGCCATAGGATCCTGCTGCGCGGAGGTTATGTAAGGCAGCTTGCGGCAGGAATATATACTTATTTGCCTCTCGCTTACCGCATCATAAAAAAGATTGAGAACATCATCCGCGAAGAATTGGACAAAATCGGCTGCAGCGAATTGTTGATGCCGGCAATGCAGCCCCGCGACATCTGGGAGGAGTCGGGCCGCTGGCAGGATTACGGAAAAGAATTGGTCCGGCTTAAAGATAGGCACGATCGGGATTTCTGCCTTGGGCCGACGCACGAAGAAGTCATCACTACGGTCATCAGGGATTACCTGACAACCTATAAGCGTTTTCCGCTCGCGCTCTATCAGATTCAGACAAAATTCAGGGATGAGTTTCGTCCCCGTTACGGCTTGATGCGGGGCAGGGAATTCATCATGAAAGATCTCTACACTTTCCATACCGAAGATGGAGATTTGGATCATTGGTACAATGAGGTGCGGAAAGCTTATCAAAGGATTTTTAATCGCTGCGGTCTGAATTACAGGATCGTGAGCGCGGACAGCGGCAACATCGGCGGAAAATCCAGTGAAGAATTCGTGGGTCTCTGCGACATCGGGGAAGACACAATCGTCTACAGCGACGAAAGCGACTTCGCTTGCAACAAGGAACTCTGCGATCTTCCGGAAGGCGCCCCCTCGCCGGACGGCAAGGGAAAAATCCTCCATGCCAGGGGCATCGAGGTCGGTCACATTTTCAAACTCGGCACCAAGTATTCATTGCCGATGAAAGCAATATTTGTCGATTATGAACAAAAGCAGAAGCCGATCATCATGGGTTGTTACGGCATCGGCATCTCGCGGGTGCTGATGGCAATCCTTGAACAGCATGCCGACGAAAACAAAGTTGTCTGGCCGCAGGAAGTCACCCCCTTCCAGATCCACATTCTTCCCCTCGACAAGGAAGGGACTCCCGCCTTTGAGCTCGCCCAGGAATTATACGAAAAATTGAACAAGGATTATGAAGTCCTTTTTGACGACAGGAATGAGCGTCCCGGCGTCAAGTTCAACGATGCGGATTTGATCGGCATCAACCACCGCATCATCGTGGGGAAAAAAGCCGCCGAAGGCATTTTTGAATACGAACGTCTTGCGGATGGTTTCAAACAGGATATTTCAGACTTAAATGAGCTGCATGAACTCTTAAAAGCATTGCGCATGTTTGGGGATTTTAAAACAGGAAGGCAATAAAGCCTTCCTGTTTTTTGTTTAAAGAGTGCATGGGAATATATTACACCTTTTTAATAATTGTGTACGTTTACATTGCATACAGGTGTTTATATAATACATTTAAAGCACTTTTCAAAAAAGTTGGGAGGAAATTGGATGATTAATCTAAAAAAATTCAAACAAATATGCATGCTTGTGCTATTTGTTTTTTTGGGAAGACTTCGAGGTGAGTCTTGCCTCAACGACATATCCCGTCTCCGTTTGCACAATTACTGCTTGCAGATCGAGTTTTTGTTCTCTCCAAGCATCACGCAATTCACCAGAACACATTTTGGCCGTTCGCATCTATATCTGAGCTTAATCACATTCCGCTGACATATGATTCGGTTACGGACACTTTCAGTTTGAAATATAATTTTGCTTTCGACATCCTGTTCGGAACCGATCTCTTTGATAAAACGATGATGGAAAAAGAGGTTGACCATTACATTGAAGTGATGGAGGAATTCGGAGTCCCTTTGGACAGCCGTTCGTCAATTTCCAAAAGCGATTGGCAACTCTTCGTTTGCACGCTGACAAAAGATCCGAAAAAAAAGCAAAAGATTTATTCCGCAGTTGCCAAGTATTTGCGCGAAAGCCCGAGCAGGGTCCCTTTCAGCGATCTGTACTTTGCGGATAGCGGCGTGCACCGCGATTTTCAAAACAGAACCGTACAAGGAGGAATTTTCATACTGCTTCTTGAAAAAGAAGGCTTGCGAGGAGATTAATGAGCATTTTCTGTTTCAATCACGACAAAGACAGTTGGGAGAGCTCCGAAAGAAAGAAGATCTTGGAATTGTTTGCAAACCATGTTTACGGAGTTCGCCCACCGGAAACCAAAGCAAGGTTCGAATATCGGACAGTTAAGGAAGAAAAGATAAAGAACATCACCAGAAGGCATGTGGAGATGCGTTACCGGGATGCAAGGATGAATTTTTTCCTCTATCTCCCGGAACATAACCGCCCCCTTCCCGCCTTCGTTTACATCATGCATCCCCACCAAGTGAGCAAATATTGTTTTCCTGAAGAGACGGACACTTCAGTTCTGCCATTATCGAAGATAACGGGAGAAGGCTTCGCCGTTGCCGTGCTGATTGCCGGCGATGTCGCAAAAGATGAAATCGGCGGGGAAAAATCCAATTTACTCGCAGCCATCGGAGGCAAGCGGGAAAAAAATTCATGGGCGGTCATATCAGCTTGGGCACTCGGGGCCAGCAAAGTGCTGGATTATTTGGAAACTCTTCCCGAAATAGAATCGCAAAAGGTCGCGACAATCGGTCATTCCCGGGGCGGAAAAACCGCTCTTTGGGCGGCGGCTACGGACAGAAGATTTGCGATGGCGATATCCTGTTGTTCAGGAAACACCGGAGCGGCCCTGAGTCGCGGAAGCACTGGCGAGACAGTCAAGCAAATCAATGATCGCTTCCCCCACTGGTTCTGCGATAATTTCAAGAAGTATAACGGAAGAGAGAACGATTTGCCAGTCGATCAGCATTTGCTTTTGGCTTTGCTGGCCCCACGCCACTGTTATGTTTCCAGCGCCACCGAAGATGCCTGGGCAGATCCGGACGGCGAGTTGCTATCATGCAAACTTGCTTCTCCGGCTTACGAAATGTACGGAAGAGAAGGCTTGGTGATGAGGGGGCCGCTCATAACCGATCATTCCTATGATGAGGGTTCAATCGGCTACCATCGGACAACCGGAAAACACATGCTTACCGAACGTGATTGGGAAAAATATCTTGCTTTCTTTAAGAAACATTTGCTTTGAATAGCGGCAAGGCAGTAAATCTTCCTTGCTTTTTTTCTCCATATTCTTTGTTTGACAGGCAACCCGTTTTGCCTTATAATAATAAAAACTCTAGAAGCGAGAACCCGGAAAGGATAATCATGAGGAAACAGAGTTTTATTGAAAAGTTGATTGAAGGATCCCTGAATCAAAAGGAACTGACCATTTCAGATCTTCCTCACAAACGGAGACAGGTATATAAACATCTTATTTTGAACCGTTTCGGAACCCTTTTTTCCGTGGGATTTTTTAATGCCTTATTTTGGCTCCCGTTATTCGGTTGGTATTATTTTTCCGGTTTTTATGTCATGGAAAAACTGAAAAGTAGTGATCCCTCACAGGTTGCTGAGCTTCTGGGCAATTTGATGTTCCTGGAATACGGGACAATGGTTCCGCTGTTCTGCATCGGCGCATTGGGTCTGGCCGGTATGTTTTATGTCATCAGGAGGATGTGTTGGGGGGAATCGGTCAGTTTGGTTCATGATTTTAAAAAAGGAATCAAACAAAGCTGGAAGCAATTCCTCTTGATTGGATTCCTTTTTGGTGTTGCGGTCTTCATACTGGAATACCTGCTCCACCAATATTCCTTAAAGCTTTACGAAAGCGCGCTTGTGAATGTTATGCTTTATGCGGGCACCATCATCATATATTTATTGACAATGATGCAGTTGATTTTTGCCTTTCCGATGAGTTCCTTGTATTGGATAGGCAATTTCTCCCTCTTCAAGGGAAGCATTAGTTTTACATTCCGCTACTTCCCTAAGAATTTATTGATCTTTTTGATTAGCCTTTTTCCTTTTTTGGTTTTCATCATGCTTCCTTCGGTGTTGTTCAGATTTATCGGCATTCTGGTTTTCCTTCTTTTTGGAGCCATGCATACCGCAGTGATCTGGACTCTATACAGCCATAGTGTTTTCGACAAGCACATCAACAGACAGGACTATCCGGATTATGTCAACAAGGGCATCAATCCCCTCGAAGAGCAGGCTGAATCTAATAATGATAAATAAGATCTTATCAAATAAAAAACCAAGAAAAAAAGCTACCAAAACAAGGTAGCTTAATTATTTGTTTAAGATGTCTGCGATTTTCACGGCAATGATGTCAACCGCGACCCTATTTTCCCCGCCCTCAGGGATGATCAGGTCCGCGTATTGTTTCGATGGTTCAACAAATTCCAAATGCATCGGCCGCACGGTGGAGAGGTATTGGTCGATGACGGAATCGATGCTCCTGCCCCTTTCGTGTATGTCCCTCCGCAGACGGCGAATGAAACGGAGATCGTCCGGGGTCTGCACGAAAAGTTTGATGTCAAAGAGGTCCCTGAGTTCGGGGATTACAAAAAGCATGATTCCTTCGACGATGATCACGTTCACAGGCTCAATTCTTTCCACTTTGTCGGAGCGGTTGTGAAGGATGAAATCATAAATCGGTTTTTCAATCGGAATCCCATTTTTGAGCATTTTTAAATGCTGGATCAATAGTTTGGTGTCGTATGCAGAAGGGTGGTCGTAGTTGACCTGTTTTCGTTCCTCAAAAGAATAGTCGCTCAAATCCCTGTAATAATCATCCATCTTGATGACGACGACTGATCCAAAACCCTGCGAGAGTTCGCAAATCTTCTTCGCAACCGTGGTTTTGCCGCTTGCGGTTCCACCCGCAATTCCGATGATTGTGCTATTCATATAATCCTCCGTTTTTGATATTATAACCTTTGCATCAATGGTTGTCAATCTACAGTGATTGTCTTGACTTCCTTAATTCAACATATTTTTCTGATAAATATGATATAATAATCATAAGCATTTTACAAATTCCCCATTTCCATATATAATATAGTCAAATAACATTTAGAAAAGCATGGTGAAGACATGGGATACGTTAAGAACATATTATCTGCCGTTCTCGGAATCGGTTTGGTTTTTTTCATTCTGAACGGCGCGATCAAGAACATCCGCTATAGAAGACGGGGGCTGACCAACCTCATTGTGGGGTTGCTCTTGGCTCTGGCCTTCACGGTTGCTTTCGTGGTTGATTATCGGAAAGAAGTGCATTGGTTGGCTTATTACCGATATTATCTCTTCATGCTGATGCCCCTTGTCTACGGCCTTGGCCTCGCTTATTATTTTTTGCTGCACATGCGCGGGCGGCCTTTGATAACGAGCAAGAGGACCGTCAGCAAATACTACTTCACCGATTACCTTTATATTATTTATCGGCATGACAATGACATTTGTCTGGAGGAGAAAAAAGAAAAATATCGGGGTTTGGTTTACAAATTGAAGCACGGATCTTTCCATGAAAGTTTCATCCACAACCTGAACAGGAAATTGCAGGTCAAAGGCAGAGCGGAAGTTGAAAAAGTCGGAAAGGTGACCTACAGAGCCAAAAAGAAAACCTATCATTGCTATCAGGTACGCCTCTTTGAAAACCAAGAGATCAAGAATCTAAGCTGCGTAAATGCCTACCAATTGGTCAACATGCCGATGGATGATTTCGACAAGGAAATCCTCTTCCGGATGATCATCGGCGAATACTTCACTTTGGACAAATGAAAGACCGGAGCTATATCCGGTCTTTTTCCACATCGTATGCGCGGACAAGTTCGTATAATTGGGCGGAAACCTTCGCATCAAGCAAATAGCAGTCTTCTTCCGCCCGTTCGTTTTCGATAATCGCATTTTCTTTGATTTTGGAATAAAGCTTCCCTTTCTCATAGGGCAGTTTCAAACGGACCGGGAGATAATCGCGGAAGAGTTCTTCCTCAATCATCCTCAACAATCCATCAATGTTATGCTGGTGCTTGGCGCTGATCTTTATTGCTTTGTCATAGAGCGGGGGGATGTAAAAATCTTCTCCCAGCAGGTCGGATTTGTTGAAGCAGTAGATCATGGGAATTTTGTCGGCGCCGAGTTCTTTCAGAACTTGGTTGGTCACCGCGATTTGTTTCTCGTAATTTGGGTTGGAACTATCCACGATGTGGAGAATCAAATCCGCCTCCGTTATTTCTTCCAATGTTGATTTAAAGGCTTCCACCAAATGGTGGGGGAGTTTGTTCACGAATCCGACAGTGTCGGTTGCGAGGAAAGATAAATTGTCCTCCGTTTTTATGTGCCGCGTGGACGTTTCGAGGGTGGCGAAAAGCATGTCTTTTTCAAAGACTTCCTTCCTCTTCGCCACTGAATGATTAAGCAAAGCATTCAGCGTCGATGATTTTCCGGAATTCGTGTAACCGACGAGGCTGACGATTTTCATTTCTTGTTTCTTCCGGAGTTTTCTCTGCGTTTGGCGGAGCTTTTTTAATTCCCGAAGTTCGTTTTGGATGGCACTGATTTGTTTGGAAATGAGGCGCCTGTCCAGTTCCAGTTGCATTTCTCCGCCGCCCCTGCCGCGCAGGCCGCCGACGCTTCCTGTCTGGCGCGAAAGGTTTCTGTGGGCACCGACCAAACGGGGGAGGAGGTATTTTTTGGAGGCGAGCTCCACTTGCAACATAGCTTCCTTGGTTTTCGCCCTTCTTTTGAAAATTTCCAAAATCACATAGGTGCGGTCATAGACCCTCACGTTCAAGGTTTTTTCCAGATTCCTGATTTGAAGGGGAGTGAGTTCGTCGTTCGCAACTATGAGATCGCAATCTTCTCCGGAAAGCCAGGCTTGGATTTCTTTGATTTTTCCGCTGCCCATGTATGTGTTGTGGTTGATTTTCTGTATGTTTTGGGTGATCGCATCCAGAACTTCGATGTCGCAGGATTCGCAGAGTTCTTTCAACTCCTCCAACTCTGCAAGGAGTTCCGATTGCTCCTTTCCGGAATTCACCCCAATAAGTAATGCTTTTTCCATAAAATCACTTCTTTCTCTAAAATAAAAGGGAAGGAAAACCTTCCCTCAAACATCGCATTTCAATTGCGCGTTGCAATTCGTGCAGGTATTGCATCCGCCGATGTCTTCCACAGTTCCTTCCAAACAAATAGGGCAGAGATCCCCGATTTCGATGCCGATGTTCCGGTTGGCTTTTGTAGAAGGCTGGTTGATTTGGTCTTTTTCTTTTTGAACCGTCTTTTCTTCGATTTCGATGCCAAGATCGGTAAGTTCAACCTGTTTCGGCAGGGTGTCTTCTTTCTTCAGAGTGAGAACCTGAGCGTCGCGGCTGCCGTCGACATAGACGGTTCCGCCCTTCGCTCCGCCCTTGTAAAGGCGAAAATAGATATACTCGACTTCTTCGATGGTCGTTCCGCGGGGCGCGTTGACGGTTTTGGAAATCGAAGAGTCAACCCAGCGCTGAATGACGCATTGGACGTCGACATGCTCTTCCGGAGTGAGATCCATCGCGGAAACGAAAATGTCGGGGAGATTTTCCTGGGAATATTCGGGATGCATTTCAAGATATCTGTCGACGACGGGGGCATTCACTTCCATGAATTTACCCAACCGGCCGCTGCGGTAATATTTAAAGGCATAATAGGGTTCGAGGCCGGTGGAAACTCCGACCATGGTTCCGGTGGAACCCGTCGGGGCAATCGTCAACAAATGCGAATTTCTGATTCCGTATTTCAGAACGCCTTCACGGATGTGTTCGGGCATCCGCTTCATATAACCGGTTTCGATGAACCTCTTTCTGGAACCGTATTGGTCGAGGAAGGGGAAGCTTCCCTTTTCTTTCGCCAGTTCAATCGAAGTTTCATAAGCCGTGCAGGCTATGAATCCGAATAATTTATCGATGAATTCATTTGCTTCTTTGCTTCCGTAACGCAGGTTGCAGTAAATGATGAGATCATGGAGCCCCATGACTCCCATGCCAATCCTTCGTTCGCCCAGGGCCTGAACTCTGTTTTCTTCAAGAAAATAGGTGGTTTTGTCGATGACGTTGTCCTGCATGCGGATGGAAGTCCGGATCGTTCTTCTGAGTTTCTCCCAATCGACAGTTTGTTTTTTTGAATCAAACATGTTTGAAAGATTGACGGCAGCAAGATTGCAGACGGAATAAGCAGCGAGCGGCTGTTCACCGCAGGGGTTGGTGCAGACAACCTGCTGGCCGTATGCTTTCGCGTTCGTCATTTCATTGGCGTTGTCGATGAAGAAAATGCCCGGTTCCGCGGAGTAGGTTGCGCAAACATTTATCAAATTCCAAAGTTCGCGCGCCCTGATGGTTTTATGGACCCTGACGGGGTAGCCCATCTCTTCCCAGACGCGGACGTCGCCGATCAGATGCCATTTTTCGTCATAAGCGGCCTTTTCGCCCGCCGTGTAATTGTCGATGTCTGGATAGCGCAATTGGTAATCCAGATCATGTTCCACGGCATGCATGAATTCTTTCGTAATGGCGATGCTGATGTTGGCTCCGGAAAGATATTCCGGTTGGTGGACTTGGTAAAAGCCTTGGTTCCTTAAAACTTCTTCGGCTCTTTTCAAAGTCGATTTGCTTACCAGATCGGGATTGGAATGCCCCATCTCGACGATCGTTTCGTAGATTTCAACTTCTTCGGGAGTGAGGGGTATGAATTTCAGCTTGTTCTTGGCGGCGGCGATGATGTCCGAATCCTTCATGTTGTTGATCAGGAAGAGCAAAATCCGCGGATTTTGCATCTTGCTGACGATGAATTCAATCACGTCCGGATGCCAATCAGCCAACATGATCATCTGCGCACCCCTGCGCGATCCGCCCTGTTCCACAAGATGCGTGAGTTGGGAAAGGTCGTTCAGCCAACTGACCGCGCCCGAAGATTTACCGTTGACTCCTTTCGCCAGCGAATTCTTCGGTCGGAGAGTGGAGCCGTTCGTTCCCACGCCCCCACCGCGCGACATGATTTCCATCACTTTTTGTCGGTGAATGCTGATGCCGACCCTGGAATCATGGATGAAGGGCATGACGAAGCAATTGAAGTAGGTGACATTGGTCTGCGAACCGGCGCCGAAAAGCACCCTCCCGGCGGGGATGACATTCATTTCATTCAGCTCGCGGTAGAATTCGTTCATCACTTCAAGCGTTTCGCCCTGTGCGAGATTGTTGGCGACCCGGTGGCAAATCTGCTCATAAAAGAGCTCGAGCGGTTTGTCCACTTCGTTGATCTTTCTTTTGATGATGTTGTCGGGACCGAGATCCTCGCACATGCCCGCATATTCGGTTTCCAATTTAATGTAGGCGTAATCGTCGTTCAAGCCCACGATGTTGCCGATGCCGCGTGTCGGGAATTTCGGATCGTCCTTGATGACAACCAAAACCAGGTCTCCGATTCCAAGCGAAACATGGTTTATGTCTTTCTGGGAATAACGGTCAAGCATCACCAAGCGGGAAACGCTGGAAAAAGTTTTAAACATACGGGCTTGGTCCACCAAGAATAAATGCGGAAAGTGTTTTTTGATATCTGCATTTAGTTTTTCGATTAATTCTTTTGGATAAACCGTATTGCCCATATGTCTAAACCTCTCTTTTCTCTGATTTTCTATTATTCTATATTATACTATAAAACGACAAAGAAAAAAAGCATTTACCCAGATGAAAGTGATTTTCATCTTTTCCCGTGAAATTAATCATCCCCTTTTCATATAATGATACTAGAAAGAAAGAGGTGAAGTTTTGTTTCCTGAATTCGATTATCAAAGCCGGAAGATAATTGCGGCAGCCGAAGCTGAGAAAAAAAGATTCGGGGCGGTCGGAAGCGAATGCCTGCTTTTGGGTATGATGAAAGCCAAGAATTTGCTCTGTTGGGATTTCCTGAAGGAGACCGTGGCCAAGCAGGACATCGACAGCGAACTATCAAAGCTTGTCATTCTGAGAAAAAGCGCAAGCAATTATACTTTTAAACTTTTGGAAATATTGAGGAATGCGAAAGCGGCGGCATTGCTGGAAAAAAGCAAATATGTTTTTCCCGAACATCTGCTCTATGCAATGCTCACAACCCCCTCTTCCATTGCTCTGGACATTTTGGAAAGACTCGGGGCGGACGTCGGTCTTTTAATTGAAGAACTGAATAACATCTATTCCTTCCATGCTTCCGAGGACATGGCCGGCAATTATCTCGTCAACATCACCAAGGAAGCAAAATTGGAACGTCTGAACCCCTTCATCGGTCGCGCGGACTTGATTGACAAAATCATCCGGATTCTTTCCAAGAAGCAGAAAAACAATCCGATGCTGATTGGGAGCGCCGGCGTAGGAAAGAGCGCTTTGGTCGAAGGGGTTGCCATGAAAATGCTTGAAGTCAATCCAAAAATCAATATCTACCGCCTTGATCTGGGGATGATCATTGCGGGAACGAAATACCGCGGCGATTTGGAAGAGAGATTAATTGAAGTCATGGACAGAATCAAAAACCCTTATTCGATTGTCTTTATTGACGAAATTCACAACATCGTTGGTTCCGGGTCCAGCGAAGGTACCCTAGACATCGCCAACATTTTGAAACCGATTCTTGCCCGTTCAGAAATCAAATGCATCGGCGCGACGACCTTGGAAGAATATTACCGATACATCGAAAAAGACAAAGCTTTATCTCGCCGCTTTCAGAACGTGTTCGTGGATGAAGCCTCACCGGAGGAAGCATATGAAATCATTCGCGGAATTGCTCAGAAATACGAAGACTTCCACAAAGTCAAATACAAAGACCAGATACTGAGATACATCGTTTCTTCATCCGGATTTCTCGCCAACCGCAAACTCCCCGATAAGGCAATCGACATTATGGACGAAGCGGGTTTGGTTTGCAGGATGGCGGGAAGAAAGAACGTCACAAAGGCCGATGTCGACAAAATAGTTTTTGAAAACCTTGGCATTCGCTATGACAATGTCACCAAAAAAATCAAAACCGTGCCCAATTTCCAGAATCTTTCCAAATATTATTTTCAATATTTCATTAATCTTGGCATCAGAAAAACGATTCTCAACATCCAAACCTCCGAGGACTATCTGGATTTGCTGATCGATGATTTCAAACACGTCTTTAACATCAAAGACGAAGTCATCCTGAAACTGGATTTTGCCAGGTTTCACGAAAGCTTCCATTCTTCTTCCCTGATTGGCGCGCCGGCCGGCTATGTCGGTTATGAGAGCGGGGGCATTCTGACCGAACATGTTCTGAAATATCCGATCAGCGTCGTCGTCATCAAAAATTATCTTTCCGGAAGCAGGAACATCACCAACCAGATCGAAAGCATTCTAGGCGAAGGCAGCATCGTCGATTCCAAAGGAAGAACGATAGATTTCCGGAATACAATTTTCGTGTTTTTGGAATCCGAAAGCGGCCAAAGAATTGGTTATTTGGGCGAGGCCAGAACCGAAAACAAAATCCTGCCCCTGATTGATGAGGTTGTTCTTGATTCGAAAAAGGACGATTATTATTTGGAAAAATTACGGCGCGTTTTGGAAAAAATGAAAACCTACAACTATGATCTCGTTCTTGACATTTCCTCGCTAGACAAGAAGACCTACGCAAAGGTTTTGAGCGAAATCAGCAATCTGGAAAATTTCAAACGGCATCGGACTTATGTCATAAAATACATTGATGACAAAATACTCTTTGAAACAAAAAAATGAACCGGAAAAGAAATCCGGTTCTTTTCTTCTGATTGTATTTGTCGGAAAATATGATATAATAATTTAAGTAAGGAAATAATATTATTAATTTTTCTGGGATGGATCATGATGCGCGAATACCATAAATTCACTCTCGACAACAGCAACAAACATTTACTGGATTTGTTTTACCAAAACGGTACTTATCTGGAAATCGGCAGCATTGACCATAACGTTTTGGTTCGGCTTTTGAATTTTGAACTGATTGACTGCGAAGACCTCGTATTTTTTCCCTTGCTTTTGCGCGGTCTGGGGAAATTCGATGTCGAAAACGAGAATTTAAAAAAGATCCTCCCTTTTTTGTTTTTTGAAAGACTGCATCAGAAGAATAAAAACAATCAGCTCTTTATCACCTATGGACTTCTCCATCATAAGGATGAACAAAAACGGGAAATTTTTTCGCCATTGGCGCTGATTCCCGTGAACATATATTTGGAAAACGGAAGAATTTTCATCCAGCAAATCGGTCGTCCTTTTGAAAATGCGATATTGNNGATATTGCTTAGTTATTTGCTTAATGAAAAGAATATCGAAATTGCGGGGGGCGAAAAAATTGATTCCCCCTATGCTCTTGACGAATATTGTTTCAGCTTTGAGAAGCACGGCTTTTCGGTAAAACTTGAAAATTATCTGACCTTCGCCGCTTTGAAAGAGCCGGAACTGAAGTTGGAGCGGAGCCTCTTTGATTATGAGGGGGGATATCCTGAATATCTTTCCGATTGCCTCTATGAGGGCGAACCGGAACTTTATTACTCCCAAAAACTGACCCGCAGGCAGAGGCAGGCCGTTTATAAAGCTGTTTCCGGAGACAATCTCGTCATTGCCGGGAGGCTCGGGACCGGGAAAACCACTGCCCTGTTTAACATCGCCCTCAATGCGATTGCTTTCGGAAAAAGAGTCCTTTATGTTTCGAACATGAAGGAAAGTTTGGAGCAGATCCGCTCGCTCTTTGCGGGGTTGGGTCTTAACCATTACCTCACCGATCTCACAAATTCATTTGCCAGCATTCACCAACTGGAATTGTTCGACGAGCCAGATGGACGCGGCGGGGAAGCCGATTCGGAAAAACTGCATCAAAACTACCGTTTCATCAAGAAGTATGTCAGCGCAATGACGGGAAGAATTCTCGATTTCCGTTTCATCGACATCGTGAACAGTTTGGCGCGGATTGCGGAATTTCCGAAAAAGAAATTGGAAATTGACGATTTTTCCTCCCTTTACAAAAGCGAGTACGAAGAAATCCATGCCGCTCTCAAAAAAATCGAAGAAAATTTGAAAAGAATCGGGGATTTCAATAAAAGCATCTGGAACGAAATTCCCGTCTTCAATAACATCAAATATCCCAATCAAATCTTTGCTTTGATTCATCAGCTGCAGAAGAATTATCTCATCCTCCAAGAACAAAAAGAAACCTTGGAACAGCGTTTCGGACTGAAACCGATAAAAAACTATGCCTATCTGAAAAGCGTGTTCCATGATCTCAAAGGCTTGGACATTAACGCTTTCCCCCTCTCTTGGGTGAGCTCGGAAACATTCAGCGAAGCCCGGGAGGAATTCAAGTCCCTGAAAACACAAATTTACCAAATCCAGGAACTTGAGTATCTCTTGAGCTCGCGCTATGTCAATAATGAATCCGTCGACATCGAAGCGGAAATGGCAGCCCTCTTCGGGCCCTTCTTCGGGGAAGAGGATGCGGAAAAGATCGACAGGCTTTTGAAAGAAAGGGCGGAATTGAATGTCATCATCAACAAAATCTCCGTCCAAACAAAAATATACGAACGGAACAGGAAGAAGCTTGTCAATCTTTTGAATTGGGATTTTCCGCAGACGGACCATGTTTTGAAGGAAATCTCCAATCTGAACGAAATCATCCAAACGACTGATTTCAGTCAGGAATTTCTGGCGACAATAAGCTCCGGAAACTATGAGGAAACCGTGAAGAAACTCCGGAAGCTGGCGGATGCGATCGAAAAAACGGAAACGGAAATTGAGGAATTGTTCTCCGAAGGCGGAAGAGGAAAAACTAGAATCGGACGCGCGGAGGTTGACAAATTTCTGGAAGACAAACCGCTGAAGAAGAGTTCCCAGCGCTTGCTTGCCAATTTGAAAAAAGCAAACCCGCAAACATTTTCTGAAAAAATGGAGCGCTACCGCGGGCTGAAAACGCGCATTTCCGAATTGCAGGAGGAATTCAAGGCTCTATCGGGATTCCATTATGGGGAAAGCGTCTTTACAAATCTGGACAGACTCCATTCCTATTTTGAGAATCTATCCGACAAGCTGATCAGATCCAAATTTTTGAAATTCCTGAAAAACGCAGCCAAGCTCGGCCCCGAGGACTTGAAACGGAAACGGAATTACCGCAATCTCTTTGATTTGTTTTCTAAAGCCTATCTGTTGATCAGCATTTACTACCGGGAATTATTGGCATACGGCTTCAAGAATGCAGAAACTGAATTTCTGGGCAAACTGAAAGACATTGGCGTTATCTCCGGGTATTTGGAAAACCTCTATCTTTCCAATGAGCGCATCAAGGAGATCCAGAGGAATCGGGAACTTGATTATGTTTCCGCATCCGAATATCTTGAACTCCACAAACTCTTTTTGGGAATAAAAGAAAAGAAAGCTGTTTTGGAAGAAAACCACCGTTACCGCTATCTTTACGGAAAACTCTACGAGGATTACCATACAAACATCAACAATGTCTCCCGCTTCCTTCAAGCTTATAAATTATATTCCGATTGTTTCGCCGACCAGGAGAAATTGATCGAAAGCTTGAACGAAGACACGCATATGGAATTGCTTGCCCATCTTGCGGTCTGCGAAGAAGCGAGCGAGAATTTGGCGGAAGTGTTTAAAATCTTTTTCAAGATTTTCCGGGACAGCGTTTCGAAATATTATTATTCGAGTTTTTCGGAAATCTTGGAATTCTTGGCGGAGCTTGCGGAAAGGAAGGACGAGCTCATCAGTTATCTCGCAGTGTCGGACAATTTGAGGATCCTGCACCGTCACGGCCTCACGAAACTGATTGATTACATCCTGGCTCTGGAGAATCCGGAGAATCTGGCTTTGGATTTCAAATTCACCTATCTGGAAACGCTGAAGGAGCTTTATCTGGAGATGCATCCTTATTTGGCGGATTATCAGGTTTTGGAATCCTGCCTGGAATTGGCGATGACCTATGAGGAGGAAATGATTGCCGCTTTTGAGAAGCAGACGATCCAGAAAATCAAGCGTCAAAGCAGCAATAAATTCCATCCGCTCGGAATCAGGAATTTGGATTACATTGGCTATATCCGGAGAACCACCGGAACCAAACATCTCTTTCTTACTGACACGCAGATTCTGAATAATTTCCTGAACCCCGGTGATTTCGATTTGATATTGATTGATGATGCTCAACTCCTGCACGCCAACCATTATTGCAAAGCCCTGCAGGGGATGCAGGTCATCGTCGCGGGAGAACAGCAATTGCTTGGTTCGGTATCCGAAAACCTGATTTCCCGGGTCAGCAACAGCAAGACAATCATTTTTGATTTGCGTTTTTTGCCTACTCCGCACAGACTGCTGCGGCAGGTCAAGGGGCTCAGGGGACTCAGTTATGCCGATCTCATGAGCAATCAGGGAATCGAAATCGTCACGGAAGGGATCGACGAATTGATTTTATTGTTTGTGGAAAGGAATGGCGTACTCAATGTGTTCCTTCCCGGCATTGAAAGGCAGAGAGCGCTCTATGAAAAACTCGCCAATCTCCTCTTGGAAAAGAATTATAAGGAAGAAGAGATCATCGAGATTTTCCGGAAAAAGCTCAACATCTGCGACCTGGCATACGAATATCTCATCGATGCCGATTACAACATCTTCTATTTGGATGCTTATTACAAAACCGAATCCGATTATGAAATCGCAAACTTTCTTGACCTGTTGATGCTCTGCCGGAGGAAGATGATTGTTTATGATGGAATGAGATTGTTGGAAAGCGGAACGGAAACGAAGTTTTTGACCGAACTGAGGAAAATTGTTTTCAATCCGGACATCTGTTTTCCGAAAGAAACGACGGGAGCGGTGGCGCTCCTTGCGGAGAGGCTCGAAGAAGCGGGCATCAAGGTGTATTCTTCATCCCTTTTCAGTCTGTTCCTACAAAAGGGAGAGAAATATTACGGAGTTCTGGTTTTTTGGTCGGAGGACAACGCTGATTACGAAATCCTCAATGAATACCGGGAAAACTATCTCCTCGGAAAAAAACTCATGGACATTTTTATCGTTTGGTCATGGGAATTGATGGAGTCAACCGCAAAAGTCTTCGAAAAAATAATGAGAGGAATGAAGGATGTCTAAACGCGGCGAAAAAAAAAGATTTATGGAGTTTGTAAAAAGCGTGAAACAAAACCCGTTTCGCTACTATTACATAAAAAGTTCCCTGGCAAAAATGAAGGACGAAGAAATTGAGGTCAACACCCAGGATTATAACGGGCGCACGCTTCTGCATCTTGCCTTGAAGCTGAACAACCTCAGGCTCTTCAATTTATTCCTGAAATCCGGTGTCAATCCCGATTTGGCGGACATCAATGCGGAAACGCCCCTCCATCGGGCTGTTCTGGACGGAAAAATTAATTTCATAAGAAGTCTGATCAAAAACGGCTGCGAAATCAATATCACAGGGGAGCAGGAACAGTCCCCCCTGCATTTGGCGGTTGTCTCCGGCAATCTCGACATCATTAAATTGCTGGTTGACAGCGGCGCCGACCTTTTGCTTGCGGACGAAAGCAATAATTTGCCGATTGATTATGCAATCGACGAAAAAGACGAAAAAGTCATCAGGTATTTGCTCTCGAAACAAGAGGTGGACGAGGAAAGAATGAATAAAATCAGAGAAATATTTGACAAGAAAGGTGAATGAAATGATCTTGTTCAAGGATTTGATTGAAACATTGCGCGATTATACGAAGGACTGGTCGGCGCTCGGAATCATCCGCTTATGCATTGATTTGCTTTTGGTTGGTTTCACGTTGTTTTTCATCTATAAATTGCTCAGGGCAAAAATTCGCGGTTATAAATTATTGCTCATTCTCCTCGGTTTTTCCTTCTTTTATTTGCTTGTCTTTTTCCTGCAATTGGAGCTCTTCCTCACGCTCCTGAATTACCTGATTTTTTGGAGTTTGGGTTTGCTCGTCATCATTTACACACCGGAGATCAGGCATTCATTGGAATATTTTTTCTCAGCCCATAAAAACGCCTCCTTTTTTACAACCAAACAGGAAAAGAGGGAAATCATCAATATTCTTTTGTCCACGGTTGAATATCTTTCCAAGCGAAGAATGGGGGCGCTGATCACGATTGAGCGCGAAGAAAATCTGAATAATTACATTGAGAAAGCAATCGAAATCAAGGGGACGATCACGCAGGAATTGCTGACGACGATTTTCACTCCGGGGACGGCCTGCCATGACGGCGCAGTCATCATCAGGAAAAACAAAATCATGTGCGCCGGTGCTTACCTCCCATCGACGGACAAGTACGACGTTCCGAAATCTTTGGGGACCAGGCATCGGGCGGCAATCGGAATCAGCGAAAGAAGCGACGCTTTTACAATCGTCGTCTCCGAAGAAACAGGCAATGTTTCCGTCACGATCGACGGCAACATCATGATGAAAATCAATATTGAAAGGTTGGAAGAACTGCTCGACCGCTATTTGATTCTCAAATAATTTATTGGCATCCCCGGTCTAGTGTGCTATAATTAAAACAAAGGAAGTGTTGAACGGTGAGAATTGCTCTGATTGCCCATGACAAGAAGAAGAATGAATTGATTGATTTTGTAAAGGAAAACAAGGCTTTTTTTCAAGAGCATGAATTGGTTGCGACGGGAACGACCGGAAAAAGGCTCATTGACGAGACCGGCCTGACCGTCCGCTGCTATAAATCGGGGCCCTTGGGAGGTGACCAGGAAATCGGGGCGAATGTCGCCAAGGGAAGAATCGACATGGTGATTTTCTTCCGCGATCCCCTGACCGCCCAGCCCCATGAGCCTGACGTGTCTGCGCTCCTCCGTCTTTGCGATGTTTATTCCATTCCGCTGGCAACAAACAGAAAGAGCGCCGAGTTGTTTGTAAAATGAGGAGGGGAAGAGATGGATAGGATAGGCGAATTCATCATACAGAACGAAAGCTTTCTGACAGCCGTGCTTTCGCTGGTGTTGGTGCTCTTTTTTGCTGCTTTCGAAAAGAAAAGAAAGCTTCCGTTGCTTTCCTTGCTGATTGCCCTTTCAGCTTTGGCGGCGATCTTTGTTTATTGTTTTTTCCCCGAAATCATCCTTTTCGGTATTCCGTTTACGGTATTGGCGGCAAGTTACATCGTTCTTGCCTTCTTTGTCAACCTCATAACTTATGCAGTATTGAATTCTTCCTTTTATAGGCGCATGCATCTTGTCAAAGTCGCGGCAGACAGCATCGGACACAAAATCTATGCCTATCTTGACAGTCACGCTCGCCTGCTTGATTTCACGGAAGAATTCGCAAACATGCTCGGTTTGAAAAAGAACAAGAAAAAGCATTACGAAGAAGCGGTCAGCAAGATTCTGGTTGACAGCCAAGAGATGGGTTTGAATGTTTTCATACATTATATCGGAACCCAGGAAGAAAGGGATTATCGGGTTGCGCTCACTCTTGAGGACGGCCGGACGCTGAAAATGGATCTGAAGAAAAGAAAAGTGATATCATCAGGAACGTTGCTCGGTTATGTGTTGCTCTCGTTTGCGGGGGTAAGAGCCGGGGACGGAGCAGAAGGTGCTACTTTAAACAATTACTTAAATTTTCTTGGCGAACCTATTTTTTATTATGATTTCCGCTTACGAAAATATGTTTTGACGCGCGAGATGATGAATCTTCTCGGTGTGTCGGAAAACGTCCTTGGGGAAAACAATTTTCTTTCAATCGTGGTTTCTGAAGACATGCCCCTGATTTCAAAACGGGATCTGGGCGACAAAATCCAAAAAATCCATTACCGCCTGAAAACTTCCAAAGGCGATCTCTGGTTTGAAGAAAGCAACGTCAATTTCGAGGGGCAGAAATATCTGATTGCGCATCGAACCGATTTTTCAAATCTGAAAATGAATTTTCTTGACCAAAAATCCCTCCTTGAAACGGCGCGCCTTGTTTATGAACGCAATAATTGGCTGGCGCTGGCCCTGGTAAAGATCACCAACCATCAGAAAATCAAACAGCGGGTCGGAAGGGATGCCGGCGATGTGATTATCTCCCGTTTCTTCAGCCGCGCAGGGAGTGAACTCGGTCTGTCAAGTTTGAAGATTTATCGTTTGGAAGAGTCAGTTTTTGGGCTTCTGATTGATAAAAATGACCTTTATAACAGTTTGCTTGCGCTCCTGAACAAGGAAAACAATGTTTTTGTAAAAACGGAAATCAGTTTTAATGAAATCCAATATCAAGTGGAAAGCGCGCTGGGAATCATCGGCAGTGAAAACGCAGAAGATTCCCGCCCGGAAACCATCATTCGCGGAGCTTACGAAGCCTTGGAATTGGCTGAAGATCCGAAATATGCCCGCAATTATTCCCTGTATGTTCCGAAAGCGAAAATCGATCTCGATTTGGACGACATGGGGATTGATTTGAGCGATGATTTCCTTGACTCAATTCTAAAAGAATGAGGGACGAAAATGTTTGATGCGATCATTCTCCTTGCCGGAAAAGGGAAGCGCACGGGCCTCCCCTACAACAAGGTTTTCCATGAACTTAACAGCAAACCCCTGTTCCGCCATTCTCTGGAAAAGTTTTTGGAGTTACCCTCCTGTAGGAAGGTGGTGCTGGTCTGCGAGAAAACGGAAATTGCTGCCGTGCAGGCGTTGGTTTCCGATCCGCGGATCGCGTTAACCGAAGGCGGAAGCGAACGCCAGGACAGCGTCAGGGCGGGAATGGAAGCATGCGAGAGCGAAGTCGTGTTGATCCATGACGGAGCGCGCCCCTTCGTCACGGGAGAAGAAATCGAAGCCGTTTTCCGGGCGACCCTCCGCAGCAAAGCCGCCGCCCCGGGCATCAGGCCCAGGGATACGATTGCGGAAGCGGGGGAAGCTTATAGGACGCTGGACAGAAATAAACTTTGGAAGGTTTTGACTCCGCAGGGGGTTTACAGAAACCTTTATTTGGAAGCTTGGCGTCTGGCTGCGGCAGAAGCTTATTACGGAACTGATGACATCAGCCTTCTTGCCAAGTATTTGGGAATCATCCCGGAAATTGTTCCGGGAAGTGATAAAAACATCAAGGTAACGACCGCAGAAGATTTGCTGTTCTTAGAATTTTTAAGCCGGAGGGAAGCATGAAATACCGCATCGGGCATTCCCAGGATGTCCACCGTTTTGAAAAAGGAAGGCCCCTGATTCTCGGAGGCGTTAACATCCCCTTTGAGCTCGGGCTCGCGGGGCATTCCGATGCCGATTGCGTCTTTCATGCCGTTAGCGAAGCAATCATCGGCGCTTTGGGATTGGGCGATCTCGGAACCCATTTTCCCGACACAGATCCCAGATATAAAAACATCTTCTCTTCCTTTTTTGTAGAGGAAGCTCGGAAGCTGCTTTTGACCTACGGATACAGCATTGCCAATCTTGATGTCACAATTTATGCGGAAAGGCCACTTCTCAAAGCCCATGTTCCGAAGATGCGGGAGAACTTAGCGGGACTTCTCGGGATTGAATCCGAACGCGTGAATCTGAAAGCGACGCGCGGCGAAGGCCTGGGGTTCATCGGCCATGGCAAAGGCATCGGCGCAGAGTGCGTGGTATTGATATACAAAGAAGAAATAATAAAGAAAGTATTATAGCGCATTCCGAAAGGGATGCTTTTTTTATGAAAAAGAACTTGCAGGGCAAGTTCTCTAGAGTGGGAAATCGTCGACTTCCAAATATTTAAGCGGTTTTTCAGTTTGCGGATTCGGGATTGATATTTCATACAAAATTTCATTGATGAACTTATTGGTGTGTTTTGTCCGGGCAACATCGGCCAGGCTCACAACACCGCAGAGTTTCTTTTCGTCATTGACGACGACTAAGCGTCTGATTTGATATTCGCCCATCACTTCCAGGGCCCGGGAGGCTTTTTCATCGCGGTGGATGTCGACCACCACAGGCGTCATGACATCTTCAACGGTTGCTTCGCCCGAAAGCCCCCGCGCCAGCCCGCGGATGACGATATCGCGGTCCGTGAGCACGCCCAGAACTTCGCGTTCGGCGTTGACGACGGGAACGAACCCGATGTCGTGCTTTTCGAAAAGTTTCGCAACCTCCGCGATTTTTGTGTCCTTAGTTGCTGTTATAACTTTTTTTGTCATTAATTCTTTTATTTTCATGATTTCACCTCGCCCTTATTATAAATTAAAAATTAAAATTATATACATTTATTTAAATCCGGGTACTATAATTTAGTAGAGTTATTATGAAAGTCAAATCTTTTTTGAAATTTTCGAAGATTATCCTTTTCCTCTTCCTCCTCTTTTTTATGATCAACCTCATCTCCGGATATTTTTCCGAGAGGGTGCGGACCTATGTTGAACAAAAAGCGGAACTTGAAGTCGCAAACATCCTTGCTGCCGCCGTTTCTGAATCGGTCCTTCCCCACATCGACTTGGACGATTTGATCAAGACGGTGACGGTCGGAGGGGAAGCGGAAAGCATTTATATCAACACCTATCAGGTCAACAAGATTATGGCGGAAACCACGAAGGCATTGCAAAGGGAGCTAGCAAGAATCGAAAACGACGAGGTGCTGAACAATTTAGTCCTCCCCTTTAACATCATCATCAGCGAAATCTTTTATACAAAATACGGTCCTTCCGTCAACATCGACATCCTTCCTGTCGGAAGCCTTGTCTGCGATGTCGTCACCACCTTCGATGATTACGGCATCAACAACATGCTGCTTGAGGTGAGCATCGTCGCGAACGTGAAGGTGCAGACGGTCATCCCCCTGCAAAAACAGGAAGTTGAAGTCGAAACCAGAATACCGATCGTCGTCCAGGTCATCCAGGGCAAAGTGCCGATTTATTATTATCACAACACCGACAGCAAATTCATTCCCCATCCGCTTCCGTAAAATTCAATCATTTTATTTTTATTTTTCTCAAAACTGTAGTATAATATTATTACGAAAGGAACGTGATTATATGGATACGGCACAAACGGAAAAACAAGTAAGGACAATTCTCGCCAAGATTCGCCCCTATCTGCAACGCGACGGAGGAGACATTGAGTTTGTAAAAATAGAAGACGGAATAGTATATGTGCGACTTCTCGGAGCCTGCGTCGGTTGCCCGAGCGTCAATCTTACCTTGAAAGACGGCATCGAAGCGATTCTGCTGGAAGAAGTTCCCGGAATCATCGGCGTCGAAAACATTGTTTGAACGGGCGAAAAGCCCTTTTTTAATAGGAAATAATCTCTAATCAATCACCGGCAATTTTACCATTTCTTCTTAACAAAAACCCGGGGATTGTGGTATAATAGGTACAAGTTTTCGAGGTGTAGCATGATAAAAAAGGGAGAGATAGTATATGGAAAGATAACCAACATTCTCGGATACGGGGCTTTCGTCTCCGTCGGGGAATATGACGGTTTGATCCATATTTCCGAATTTTCGGACAAGTATGTCAGAAGCATCGACGAGTATGTTTCGGTTGGCCAAAGAGTGAAACTGAAGGTCCTGGATGTGGACGAAAAAGCGAAAAGGTTGAAACTGAGTTACAAATTGCTGCATAAACAAAGGGGCGTGAAAGGGGAAGTTCCGAAATTCATCATCGGCTTCAAGACGCTCCGCAAGGCGATTCCCGATTTCATCACCAAAGAACTCGAAAAAATCAAAAGGGAACCGCTCAAGACAAATTTGCTTAAGGAAGGGAAATTAAAAATCAAATTCTAGAGGTTGGGAATATGAGAATAATTGATTATCAACATGCTTTAAAATTCATTACGGAAAAAGAGATAGCTGCCATGGAGGGCGAAACTCTCTCCGCTAAATCGAAACTTGTGAATAGAACCGGCCCGGGATCGGATTTCACCGGCTGGGTTGATTACCCGCTTGCAGGTGAAGAAAACATCAAAAAAATCACTGCCGCCGCCCGCAGAATCAGGGAGAATTCGGAAGTTCTCCTCGTGATTGGCATTGGCGGCTCCTATCTCGGCGCGAAGGCCGGTCTGGAGTTGCTCAACCCTTATTTTGGAAAGCAGGGTGGGCCGGAAATCCTTTTTGCGGGGCACACCCTTTCCTCGTCTTATACGCGGGAACTCATAGATTATTTGCAGGGAAAGAACTTTTCCGTCAATGTCATTTCCAAGTCGGGGACGACCACGGAACCGGCGATTGCTTTCCGGATTTTTAAAAAGCTTTTGGAAGAAAAATATGGGGAGGAAGCCCGCGAGCGCATTTATGTGACCACGACGATTGGGAAAGGCGCTCTTTATGGAATTGCCGTGGAAAATGGCTACGAGATGTTTGGGATTTCTGAGGACATCGGCGGCCGTTATTCTGTCCTGACGCCGGTTGGCCTTTTGCCCTTCGCAGTTGCGGGCATCGATGTCGGAGCGATTCTGGAAGGAGCTGCTTCCGCGCGGGAAGACGCGCTCACAAAACCCTATCTTGAAAATGACGCCCTGCTCTATGCGGCTTTAAGAAATCTTTTCTACCGCCGCGGCAAAACCGTCGAATTATTGGCAAGTTATGAACCAAAACTCAGGTATTTCGGCGAATGGTACAAACAGCTTTTTGGGGAATCCGAGGGGAAGGATGGCAAGGGCTTGTTCCCTGCAAGCGTCCTCTACACCACCGATCTCCATTCCCTTGGCCAATATGTCCAGGACGGCGAAAGAATTCTTTTCGAGACCGTCATTAATTTTGAGAAGCCGGAGAAAGATATGGTTCTAATCCGTGAAGAGGAGGATTTTGACGGGCTGAATTACCTGGCCGGAAAGAGCTTGGACTATGTCAACAGACAGGCCTTAAAGGGCACCGTTCTGGCCCATGTTGACGGGGACGTGCCTAATCTGCTTTTGAACTTTCCGGAAATCTCCGCACGGCAATTCGGACGCATGGTTTACTTCTTCATGTTCGCTTGCGGCGTTAGCGGTTATCTGTTGGGAGTGAATCCCTTTAACCAGGAAGGCGTCGAAGCTTATAAGCGGAACATGTTTACTTTATTGGGCAAGCCTTGAAAATAAATTTCGGAAAACAGAATATTGGCCAAACGGAAATCAAATATCTTTGCCATATTTGATTTCTTGTCATTTCTTCGCCTCGTTTTTAATAAGTTGATATTGTGATGGAAAATGAAGGTTAAGAAGGTCTTCAATGCAATTCTCTTGGGCGTTCTCTTCATCACTTCTGTCGGGGCGGTGGTGGTGAGCAGGAATATCGTCTCTGAATCGAAACTGATTTACATTGATCCGGGGCACGGGGGTTCGGACGGCGGGGCGGTCGGATACCAAGGCATCAGCGAAAAAGACATCGTGCTTGCCATCGGGAAAAAGCTGAAGCATTTTTTGGAACAGGCCGGTTATGAAGTCCTGATGACAAGGAGCGGGGATTATGACCTTGCGCCGGAAGATAGCGAAAACCGCAAACGGGACGACATTCACAAAAGAACGGAACTGATCAATTCCTCGCGTTGCCGACTCTATGTTTCGATTCATGCCAATAAATTTTCCAATCCCAGGATTTTCGGCGCGCAGGTCTTTTATAATCCGCGCTCGGAGGAATCGAGGGAGCTTTCGGAAGCGATTCAGGAAGCGATCAAAGCCCTGCTTCAAAACACGGACAGATTCGCAAAAACCATCAGCGACAAATACCTCATCGACAATGCAAAGAAAACCGGCTGCCTCGTCGAAGTCGGGTTTTTATCGAATCCGGAGGAAGCGAAGATGCTGACCGACGAACATTATCAAGAAAAACTTGCTTATGCTATTTTTCTCGGCATAGCATCTTTTCTCGATAAGAACCGCTGCTTATGGTATAATACATGGGGTGAAACAATGGTCAAAGAAATAGAAATCTACAGCGAAAGCGAAATGATCGCTTTGGGACATAGAATCGGCAAACTCTTGGACAAAAACATGGTCATCGCTCTGACCGGTGATTTGGGGGCCGGAAAAACCACTCTTACGAAAGGCATCGGACAAGCCCTGGGGGTGGAGTCAACAATCAACAGCCCCACATTCATCATTCTCAAAGTCCATTTCGGGAGAATGCCCCTCTATCACATGGATGTTTACAGAATAGGACCGGACAGCGGGGACGATTATCTGGAAGAATATTTTGAAAAGGAGGGCGTCGCCGTGATCGAATGGGCGGAAAACATCGCCCATCTTCTGCCGGATTCATATTTGGGAATTGAAATCAAGAATCTCGGCGGCACGAAAAGGGCGGTGCGCCTTTCCGGGAATAATCCGAAATATGAAAAAATCATTGAAAGCGTGATTGTATGAAAACTCTTTATCTTGATGCTTCTACAAGCCTGCTCTACGTTTCTTTTTATGAGGGCGAGAAAAAACTCTATGAGGTTTTGGGCGAGGGCAGGAACGACCATTCGGAGAATCTGTTGAATGCGGTGAAGGCCGGGCTGGAAGAATGCAATCTGAAAGTAAAAGATTTCGAAAGAATCGTCGTCGGCATCGGTCCCGGTTCCTACACGGGGCTCAGGGTTGCCCTGACCGTCGCCAAAATGTTTGCCTGGACTTTAAACATCCCCCTTTATAAAGCAAGCTCCTTGGATTTTCTTGCTTCAGGATATTTTCGGCGGGACGGGATTTATGCGATTTCCACCCGCGCGAAGAAGGGCCATGTTTACGGAAAACTGCTTGAGATAAAAGCAGGAAAGCAGAGAGACATCCTTGAGGATGCCTTTCTGAAAACAGAGGAGTTTGATGAAAAAATTGCCGCCCATGATTATCAAGCGGTGGGCGTTGACAATTATCTGATTGATCCGCTGCTTTTAAAAATTACAAAAGTCGACGATTTGCACGACATTACGCCTAATTATTTGCGTGGGGAATTATGAAATATCTCATCAGGCCGCTTGAAGAAAAGGACATTGAGGCGATCGTTGCCGGAGAAATGGAAGTGTTCGGGGATTCGCTGGGCTATGACTTGATTTATGCCGATTTGAAACTGAATCCCTATGCCCATTATCTTGTGCTGGAAATTGACGGCGAAGTCGGCGGTTATTTGAGTTTGTGGATTACGGGGGAGGCCGCGGAAATGATTAATTTTTATGTCGCGAAGAAATACCAGGGAATGGGTTTCGGGAAGAAATTGCTTGATTTTGCTCTGCGCCTCTGCCGCTTATGCAAGGTCAAGTCGCTCAGTTTGGAAGTCAGGAGCTCAAACCTTCCTGCTCTGAGGCTTTATGAAAAATACGGCTTCGTCTTCTCCCATGTCCGGAAATCCTATTATCGGGACGGAAGCGACGCCCATGTCCTGATCAAAAAGTTTGAGGTGAAATAATGATTGTTTTAGGCGTGGAAACAAGCTGCGACGAGACAGCGGTCGCGGTCGTGAAGGACGGAAGGGAAATCCTCTCCAATGTCGTCTTCTCGCAAATCAAATACCATCAAGATTACGGGGGCGTGGTACCGGAGGTTGCGAGCAGGCATCATTTAAGAAAGATCATCCCCGTATTCGAGCGGGCGTTGGCGGAAGCGAAGATCAACCCAGCGGAAATCGATTTGGTGGCGGTGACGGCGAAACCGGGACTGATCGGTTCTTTGTTTGTTGGGATCAACGCCGCCAAGGCTTTTGCGCTCGCCCACGACTTGGAATACATGGAAGTCAATCACATCGAAGGGCACATCTATGCCAACTACATCGAAAAGGATTTTTATTTTCCGATTCTGGCCTTGGTCGTCTCCGGGGGACACACGGAACTCATCCTGATGCGTGACCATTACCAATTCGAGGTTTTGGGAGAAACCTTGGACGATGCGGTCGGCGAATGCTATGACAAAGTCGGGCGCGTGATGGGGCTGGATTATCCCGCGGGCGCCCTGGTCGATGAGCTCGCGCAGCGAGGGAAGCCGGCTTATAAACTTCCGCTGATTTACCTAGACAAGGACAGCTATAATTTTTCTTTCTCAGGTCTGAAATCGGCAGTGATAAATCTGCTCAATACGGCGAAAATGAAAAACGAAGAGGTGAATCTCGCGGATTTGGCACGTTCATTTCAGGACAGCGCGGTCAAAGTCCTGACCGACAAAACGATCCGCGCCGCCAAGGAACACAATGCCCGGCAAATCATCGTCGCTGGGGGAGTCGCTGCCAACCGCGGACTGCGAGAAGCTTTGCAAGCGGAAGTGAAAAAGCTTGACGGCGTCGCTCTGAGTTTTCCCTCCTTAAAATATTGCACGGACAATGCCGCCATGATCGCGGTTGCGGCTTATTTCAAACATCGGACCGAAAACAAGCGCTCTTGAGGGCGCTTTTCTACTTTTTTAAAACATTGCCTTGAAAATATTGTAAAATTCGAAGAAAAATGGTATAATTATAAATGATTATATAACGGATGCGAGAAGAGGAGGACTAAAAAATTGCACGTTTTCAACGTCTTTTCATTCGACGCGATAATTTTATTGGTCTTCGCGCTCTTCCTCTTCATGGGCATCTATTTCGGTTTACGCAAGCAATTGGGAATTGTGTTGCAGTTGGGGCTTCCCCCTGTGATTCTATATTTTCTTTTTGATGAATTCCTGTTTTTACATGAGAAAATCTTCAAAACAAGCACTGAACGGTACTTGTTCAATGCATTGTTTGTTTATATACTTGCTTATTTGATACTCTTTTTCTTAATCGGCTTGCTTTATGGGCTGATCAAGTCGCCGGTAAGAAAAAGGGTTTTGGAGCGCCCGCGGATCTACTCCCGGATTGTGGGCGGGGTTCTGGGGCTTGTCTCCGCATTTTTATTCAGTTCGCTGCTCCTCTATTTTCTGAAACCCGTTCTCGGGTTCCATTACCGTTCCCCCCTGACCAAGGTTATGGTTGCTGCGGACAATCGGGTTTTGACACTTTCCAAATTGAATCGCTATCAATATGTGAATGTCGATAAATACCGCGAGTATGACGAAGCGCTCGCTTTATTTACCGGAAGGGCGGCCCTCGATTTTTACGAGGAAACCAAAGAACGCATCGAAAGCCTTCCGGAATTGGAAACAAAAATTGCGGGCATCCGCCCCCTGCTTTCCTCCGCTTCCGCTGACCTCTTCGGAGAAGGCAAGTTATCCGAGCTGGTTCGGAAAGACGGAAAAAAGCGGGTCTACCAGAGGATTTTGGATTTCGAAAAGGAAAATGAAGATTTTTCTGAAATAAATCAGACCTTTTCGGAATTGCAAGAAAAGCAGGCCTATGTGTTGCTTGCGGAAATAATTGATGAAACTTCTTTTCCCGCCTTGATGGAAGCGCTGGATGCTAACCTTGGCGAAGTCCTTGCGGAGTTTCCGGATATGGAAAGCAGACTTGCTTTTGAACGGGGCCACGGGGCGGCTTTGTATTATCTTGATAACGGGCCTGCATTCAGAAAGCATCTTCCAGAAGCCGGAGCGGAGTTGGAGCACCATGTCCTGGCTTTCGAAACAATGCTCTCCGGGGATCCCGCTCAGTTTGCGGAAAGTTTCCTTGCGGAAGCAGGCGGGAAATATCCGCAGCTTGGGGAAGCGTTCAGGGCTTATCTCCGGAACAGAGAGGCAATCTCCGAGCTCCCCAAAAATCTTACTTTCGCCGCGAAGATCGTGCTTGCGGAAGAAGCTAAGCATTGGTTTGTAAATCATCTTTGGGAAGACGTGGGCTTGCTTAAGCATTATCTCTTTGATGCTTTAGGAAATCCAAGAAACCGCAGCCACAGGCTTTATTCCGAATATTTCTTCGTCCATTATTTGGCTTCTGCGGATGAATACGAGCATTTCGGAGGTCAGGAATTATTGGAATGCTTGAATGAACTGGAGGTCCTTGTACAAAAGGGATTGCTTCCGCGGGAGCTTGCGGAAAAATATGTCGCCAATTTATTCCTGGAAGAAGACAGCATTCTTGCGATGCTTGCCGGGGATGGTTTTTCGGAGATGCTCGAGGTTGAGCATGAGTTTTTGCCGGAAAACTTGAAAGCGGAGTTGGCGAAAAGGGGAAAGCGATGAAGACGGAACCCAAATACTATGTTTTCGACAAGGACAGAAAAGAATTGGTGGAAGTCGCTTCCGAAAACGACAATTACCAGATGAACAACGATGCCAACAAATATCCCTTTTTAAAAACCAATCCCTTTCTTTATAATCCCGAAACCGCGCCGCTCGTTGTTTACAGCATTGAAGACTTTTCAATCACAGTCAAAAAACGGGAGTTGGTTTTCGGCGATGTTATCAGGGATCCGAACATTCCGCTTGCAAAACGGAAAAGAATCATAAAAAAAGCATTCAAAACATGGAAAAAAAGTTATAATAAAGAAAAGAAATTGACCTTCTCCGAAGGAGACAAAATCGTCGATGTGCTCGGAGAAGTATCCGTATTGAAATTTTCCTGGAAATACAAGCTCATTCTTGGTTTGTCATTCTGTTTGACCGTGCTCCTTTCCAGGATTGAAAGTTTGCTCTGGGAGAAGTTTTCCCTGACGGGATTCGGAAACTACCTCCACCAATTACTTTCTCAAATGTTTTCAGGGCGTAGCTGGCTCCGCGGTGTCGGGAACTTGACCGTCTACACACTCTTGTTTGCGATTCTTTTCGTTCTCATAGCAAACATGATTTCGAAAGAATACCTTCGGAATTACAGACTCACGGAAACATTTTTGAGCGTTTCCGAAAAAAACATCGACCGCTCATTCAAAAAAAGATGGAGGCAGGCCAGAAAATATTATCTACGCGCCCTGAAAAACATCAGAAAGGTTCCGCCTTTGGCCATCGGCGCCGTTCAGGAAGGACAAGTAAACATCCAATTGTTCAGGGAGGCCTGCCAGGTTCTGATTGACAGAGCCTATAAGTACAAAAAAGCAAAACCCTTCATTTCCGCATTCAAATTTGTTTTGCTTTCATTGGGGGTTCTCGGAACGGGAACCATCCTCGCATTTACTTTTTATGAGATGATTCTCTCTCTGTTCAGATAAATATACACAAGCATGTCTTGGGAAAGAGGAAATTATGAAAGAAGTAACTTCCGAAAAATTAGATATCGTTGAAAACGCCAGCGAAGAAAAAGAAGAGCAAGCGTCGGAAACTTCCCAAGCTAAGAGCACTAAGAAGACGGGAAGCAAGAAGACGAAGAAAGATCCGGAAGCTGAAATGATGGATGCTCTCGAAAGAGTCAGGCAGGAAGAAAGAGCTAAGCTTGAGGCTTTGCAAGCTCGTGAACGGGAGAAGACCAGACAAATGGTCGAAAAAGAAAGAGCTAAATTGGAAGCTGAGTTGGAAAAAGAAATCAAAGCTCTGGAAGCGCAGCTTGCGAAGGAAATGGCCAAGGCAGAAATAACCGATCCTGTGCCGAGCCTAAGTCTGCGTGAAGAAAAACCCGAAGTTCCGAAAAGAACGCGGAAAAAGGCAGCTGCCAAACCTGCGACCAAAGTGCCTGCGGAAAAAGAAGTTGTCCAGACCGCAGTCGCAATCGATTTGGGCGATCAACCGGTGCCCGAAGCAGCAGCAGCCTCCGAGGCAAAAGTTCCGGCCAAAGCTCCTGCGGAAGTTCCTGTTCCAGCCGAAAGCATGGAAGCAGCCCAAGAGAGCGCGGCTCTTTCCGAAACCGCATTCGCCGATGCCGTGAGCGCGGACGTGGAACCCGGAGCGGCGGAAGTTCCTGCGGAAGTTACCGAAACCGTTGCCGTGGCCCCGCAAGAGGGCGCCGATGCCGTGAGCGCGGATCTGAAGCCTGGAGCCGCGGAAATCCCTGCGGAAGTTACGGAAACCGTTGCCGTGGCCCCGCAAGCCGGCACCGATGTGCCTCTGGAAAAGGCGGAAATAAGCGCAGAAATTGCCGCGCCGGCAACGGCAGAAAAGGACGCGGGTACCGTCATCAACAGTTTGGAAAAACTGCGTGAAAAGGTTTTTGCGCAAAAGCAGCTTGAGCGTGAGCTCCTTGAAAAAGAGGCGACGAGAATTCAGGAGAAAGATCGGCAGCTTCTTGAGAAAATCAATCTGGTTTATGAAGAACTCCAGCAAGAAGAATTGCAGGGAACCCAGACTCAGATTGATTCTTTGCTTGAAGAAAGCGAAAAGCTGAGAAGGAGAATCGACGAGCTCGAAGCGATTGTCAATAAAGTCAAAGCTTTGAAACTCAACGACATTTCCGTCATTGACGAGAAAACCTTCGAACTTACGAAGGAGTTCACCGTCTATGCCTCCGATTCCGCAAGCGTAAACAAACTCATCAAAGACATCGAGGCGGAATTGGAAAGCCTTACGGAAGAACATCAAAAATCGCTGGCGAAGTTGCGGGAAGCCGAAGCGGCGAAGGACCAGTTCTATGCGCAACTCCTCAAATTGGAATCCGAGAACAAGGCCAATCAGCAGGAAATCAAGAGATTGCGCACTGAATTAGAAAACAAAGAAAAGCTATATTATTCGCAGATCAGCAATCTGAATAATCAGATCCTCAAGGCCGAGGAAAGACTCAAGGAAGAAAGAGATAATATCCGCTCAGTTTTGATGGAAATCGAAACTCTCAAGTTCGAGAAGCAGAAACTGATGAACGAGAACACCGGCCTGAAAGCTGAAATCGAGATGCTTAAAGACAAACTGGAAAAACGGCTTGAATCCAGCATTGATGTGGCCGCCCGCATTGATTTGCTTGAAGCAGAAAAATCATTGCTTGAGAATAAAATCCTTCAATTAAACAAACAATTAATCCATAAAGAAAGGATGAAACCCGAAGGGAGGGCGGACGATCCTTATTCGGATCTCCTCTCCGAAATCAGGCGTCTGAAACAGGATGTTGAAGAATTGAAAACAAGGCAATTTCCGTTCTTCATGCCTGATTTTTCCGCCTACTCAGGTGCGGAAAAAAACTGCCCCTATGTCCGCTTTTTCAATCCCATGCTCATCCCCAATCTCACACCCCAGCCCCAGCCCCTGAACGAAGAATTGGTCAGGGAAGTCAGAGAACTGAAAAAAGAATTTGAAAACTTCAAACAGGGAAAATCCTCTGACGAAGATGGGGCCGATAACGGCGAGAAACAAAGGCTGGAGGAATATTCCCGGAAACTTGAAGAATATCGGGAAGAATTGGAAAGGAACAAGGCCGAATTGAACCTTTTGGCCGAAAGAAAGGATAAGGAGATCGCCAAAATCACGCAAGACTTTGAAACGCAGATGCAGGCGAAGGACAAAGAAAAGAACATGATCAAAGCGGAAAAAGAGAAAAAAATTCAAGAACTCCAGCAAAAAATCCGGGAAAAGGATGCTTTGATTGAGAAAATCAACCAGGAAGTCAAACGCCTGACAGAAGAGGACATCTTCGATCCTGAGTTCAAACGGAAAATCAGGGTCATCAGGGACATGCGCAGGGAATGCGAAGAAAAAGCAGTTAAGATGGAAGAAGAGCATTTGCATAATGTGAAGGCAGTCAAGGAAAAGATCGACGGCAAAAATTTGGAAATTGACGTCATCAACGACAGAATCTTCCAACTGGAAATGAGTTTTCGGCAGGCAGGCGATTACAGCAGCGCCGCCCAAGAAGAATATGAAAAAAGCAAAAGCAAATTGTTGCTTGAACGCGGGCTTCATGAAGAAAAATTGCGCGAATTGGAAGAAGACATGAAGCGCCTGGAAAGCAAGTACGAGGATTTCCTGAAAGGCAATGCTGAGGAAATTGAAAAACTGAACAATCAGGAAGCGGAGACAATCGAGTTCTACTTAAACAAACTCCGCCGTTCCCGCGCAAAGCAGCTGGAAGGTTTTCAGAATCCGGAAAGCGAAAAGCAGGAATTGCTAGATCAGCTTGACAGGCTGAAGGAAGAACCCGAAAGCAATCCCGACGAAATCGAAGTCGACATGCCTTTTGTCGCTCCGCAGGAAGACAAATCCTCTGACCTTGAAAATGAAATCGAGGAATTGACCCGGCAGTACAGCGTATACTACAGTCAAATCACGGAACTGAAAGCCGAACAGGACAAGCGCGTTGAGGCCGAAAAAAGACTCCGGATGAACGACAGGAATGTATATGACTATTGCAGCAGCAAGGTCAATCTCGAAGAATGCCTGAAGGCATATCAGGAGAAGAGTCTGCTTGCGGAAGAGAAAGAAAATGAGCTGAGCAGGACCGGTGACCGTTCCGCGCAGTTGAAGCTGAAGGCGGAGCTCCAAGACCTGGAAGTGCACAGGAATGATCTGCGCGCCAAGATTGATTTTTACAGGAAACAAATTCAGGAGTTTGAAAGAGCGGACATTGTCCAGAAATATCAGTCCCTGCTCATGCAAATCGAAAAAATCAACAACATCCTCCGGGAGAAACGCGAAAAAGCCCAAGAAATAAAAGCTCTGGTTCAAGCAAAAACAAGAGAATTGGAGATGTTAAGAGGATAAATGCTGATTACCATTAAGAAGTCAATTTTGGAGAAAGTCCCGAGTTTTGATGTCATCGCCCTCAAGATGGATGTGGAACTGAAAGGGAGCGAGGAAATCAAACCTTTGGTTGAAAAAATAGAGAAGGAGATAATGGAGGAGTATTCATTGGCTGATGTCCTGAATATTCCTCTTATTAAAGAAAGTCGGGATGGTTACAAAGCCTTCGGCAAAGACCCCTCCCGTTACCGCTTGGCTTGCGAGTCACTGCTCCGGAGGTTGGTGAAGGGCAGGGGGCTTTACTTGATCAACAATCTCGTGGATGCGGGGAATGTTTTGTCGATCATGGCAAAGCGTTCCGTCGCCGTTCTCGATTATGACAAAATCGAAGGCGATGTAGAAATCAGAATCGGAACCGAGGACGATGAATATTACGGCATCGGCAGAGGAAAAATAAATGTTGCCGACATTCCCGTCTATGTCGACAGAAACGGACCTTTCGGCTCCACGACTTCGGATACGGAAAGGACCGCCATCACCGCTGATACAAAAACAATCCTGCTCTTCATCATCTGTTTCAGCGAAAAGCAAATGGAAGAACACGAACAGTTGGCAAAGGACCTTTTCATTAAATATGCGAATGCGAAAAATATAGAAAGAATGAAGGTAAAGAAAGAATGCTAAGGGAAGAAATTTCGAACTTCATAAAAACCATCATGGAAAAGGACTTGGAAGCGGGCTTCGTGAGCGAAATCGTGACCCGTTTTCCCCCCGAACCAAATGCATATTTGCATCTTGGCCATGCCCGGGCGCTGGTGATGAATTTCGAACTGGCGAAATATTTCAACGGGCGTACAAATCTCCGCTTTGACGACACCAATCCTTCCAAAGAGGAAGCGGAGTTTGTGGAAGCGATTATCAGGGACGTGGAATGGCTGGGATACAAACCGTATAAAATCACTTTCGGATCGGATTATTTCGAAGCAAAATTCCAGTATGCCGTGAAACTCATTAAAAAAGGCCTGGCTTACGTCGATGACCTGAGCCAGGATGAAATCAGGGAGTACCGCGGCACTCTGACCGAACCGGGGAAGAATTCACCATACCGCGACAGGAGCGTCGAAGAGAATCTGAGGCTCTTCGAAGAGATGCGCCAGGGGAAATACCAAGATGGGGAAAAAGTGCTCCGGGCGAAAATCGACATGAGCCATCCGAATCTGAACATGCGCGACCCCGTGCTTTACAGAATCATGCATGTCGAGCATCACCGCCAGGGAAACAAGTGGTGCATCTATCCGATGTATGATTTTGCGCATCCTTTGCAGGATGCGATTGAAGGCATCACCCATTCTCTCTGCAGCTTGGAATACGAAAACCACCGCATCCTCTATGACTGGGTTGTTGAAAATTGTAAGACGCCCCATGTTCCACAGCAGATTGAATTCGGTCGTTTGAACATCACCAACACAATCATGAGCAAGAGGTATCTCAGGGAGCTTGTGGAAAAGGGGAAGGTCGAGGGCTATGACGATCCGCGCATGCCCACGCTCGTCGGTTTGAAACGCCGCGGCTACACCCCCGAAGCAATCAAGAATTTCATCATCGCGACAGGGCTTTCCCGCACCAATTCCACCGTCGAAAGCGATATGCTCGAGCATTTCCTCCGCGAGGATTTGAAGATGAAGGCCAAGCGCCTGATGGCGGTGATCAATCCTTTGAAAGTCATCATCACCAATTTTCCGGAAGGGAAGGTTGAATACCTCGATGCTCCGAACAATGTTGAAAACCCGGATTTGGGAACGAGGAAAATCGCTTTTTCGCGGAACCTCTACATTGACAGGAACGATTTTGTATTAGAGAAGCCTAACAAGCATTATAAACGCCTGGCTTTGGGTTTGGAAGTACGGCTCTTCCACGCTTATTTCATCAAAGCCCATGATGTCATCTACGACGAAAATGGCAACATTGAGGCAGTGCTCTGCACTTATGATCCGGAAACGAAGAGCGGCAGCGGTTTTTCCGCCCGGAAGCCCAACGGGACGATTCATTTCGTGGAAGCGTCGACCGCGCGTCCCGCGACCTTCAATCTTTTTGAGCCCTTGATTATTGATGACGAAACGGATGGGCGGAGTTTCCTGGAACGCCTCAATCCCAATTCGTGGCTCGTAAAAGAAGGGTACATCGAAAACGCGCCGGAAGGTTTTGCGGAACTGGACAGATTCCAATTCATCCGCGAAGGTTATTTTGCGGTGGACAAAACCTCTTCCACGGAACGCCTCGTTTTCAATAGAATCGTGCCTTTGAAATCATCCTTCAGATAGGAGAAAACATGCTCAGTGATTTAAATCCCCAGCAACAAAAAGCTGTTTTGGAAATTGATGGACCAGTGATGGTCTTTGCCGGTGCGGGCAGCGGAAAAACCAGGACTCTGACGCACCGGGTGGCTTACATGATAAAAACGGGTAAAGTTGCGCCAGGAAACATCCTGGCCATTACCTTTACCAACAGGGCAACCAACGAAATGCGGGAGAGGCTTCTGCAGATGATCGGCCCCTATGCTTACGAGGCGACGATTTCCACCTTTCATTCGCTCTGTGCAAGAATTCTCAGGAGAGAAATCGGCTTGCTGGGTTATAAGCAAAGCTTCACGATTGCTGACGAAGAAGATCAATTGAAGAAAATCAATGAAGCCGTGAATTTGGAAAACTTCGACCGCAAACAATATCCCGGCAAAAGACTGCAAAAATCTTTCAACTATCATAAATGTTTCGGAAGAAAGCCCGAGGATCCGATTGAAAGAAGGATCTTCGATCGGTATGAGAAGATCATGAAGGAAGAAAACCTTCTTGATTTTGAAGATCTCCTGCTTAAGGTTAAAGAAATTTTTATCAGCCATCCGGAGGTTCTGGAAAAATACTCTCAAAAATACCGCTACATTCTTGTTGATGAGTTTCAGGATACCAATCTGATTCAATACCAGATTGTGAGAATGTTGGCGGAAAAAAGCCGCAATCTCTTCGTCGTCGGCGATGACGATCAAAGTATCTATAGTTTCCGCGGGACCAATTATGAGAACATGAACCTGTTCAAAAAGGATTTTCCGGAACACAAGCTCTTCCATCTGACCCAGAATTACCGCTCCACGCAAACGATTCTGGACGGATGCAACAGGCTGATAGCCAACAACAAAAACCGCGAACAGAAAGAATTGTTCTCCGAAATTCCGGGCGAACCGGAAGATGTGAAAATATACCAGGCTTATAACGAAAAACTTGAAGTCGATTACATATTGAACGAGATATTCTCCTTGAAATTAAAGGGAGCCGAGTATTCCCAGATGGCGGTGCTTTACAGGAACAGCGTTTTGATGCGCAATTTGGAACTCGGGCTAATCCAGATGGGTCTTCCCTATCAGGTCTACGGGGGCATTTCGTATCTCAGAAGAAGGGAAATCAAGGATGTGATCGCTTATTTCAAGCTGATGCTGGATCATAACGACGTTCATAGTTTCAGGAGAATCGTGAACGTTCCTTCCCGTCTGCTCGGCGAGCAAACGGTGAAAAAGGTTTTGGAGATTAAGGACAAATACCGTATGGATCTCTTTTCAGCAATCGATGCCTGCAAAACCCTGCTCACTCCGAAACGTTACAAAGCCTTACAGGATTTCAAAAACTTGATCATTGCTTTCCGGGAAAAGATGGAGACGGAGAATTTAATCGATGTCTACGATGAATTGCTTGATGCAATCAAATACCGGGAATTCATGAACGAACTTGACAATTCGGACGAAAGGCTGGAAAACCTCGAAGAATTCAAGAGCATTTTGGTGCAGATTGAAACCGACTTGCGCAATCTCCCCAGAGCAACAAAACTACAAGAAGCCTTTGATGAAGCCGTGCTTTCGGAAGAAAAGCCCGAAAGAAGGCGTAACAACCCCAAGGGCATTACGCTTTCCACCATCCATTCCGCAAAAGGCCTGGAATTCGACTATGTCTTCGTCATCGGTTTGGAAGAAAACGTCTTTCCCAATGCCTACCGCTTTGCTTCGGATGAGGAATTGGAGGAAGAGCGGCGCATCGCCTACGTCGCTTTTACAAGAGCCAAAAAGAAACTCCATCTGTTGAGCACCCAAAGCCGCCTCCTGTACGGCGAAATCTTCCGGAATCCCACTTCCCGTTTTGTATTGGAATTTTCCGGAGTGCAGCCCCTGGAATTTGATTTCAACCAGGAGCCTGATTACGTTGAAGAACCAGAGAAGCCGAAGGAAAACGCCGACTTCCGCGTCGGCGACAAGGTCATTCATAAAGCCTTCGGTTCCGGAATTATCATTGCCATCGAAGGCGAGAGCGGTCAGATCTTTTTTGACCGCGAGAAAAGTTTGAAGAAAATCCTTTTGGATCATCCTGCTTTGAGAAAACTTTAAATCCCTTTTTAGGGATTTTTTTGATTTTTTGCGGAATACTTAAATTGACAAATGCCCCATTAACGTATATAATAAAAAAAATCAATGATGAGGTGCAAAATGTGGATGAAATTTCGCCACAAGGTGGCATTTGCCTTGCTCAGGCCCATTTTTAAAGTTTATGCGCGATTGCGATACGGTTACAGAACAAAAACCTATCGTCTTGAAAAAGGGCCCTATTTATTGTTGTTCAACCACACGACAAACTTAGATCCCCTCATGATGGCTCTTTCCTTCAAAGGCCCGGTATATTTCGTTGCCAATGACGACCTCTTTAACATCCCCGTCATTTCCCCCATCATCAAGTACTTGGCTTCGCCGATTCCAAAGGCGAAAGCGGTCCGGGACATCTCGACCGTGAAGGCCTGCATCCGAGTGGCGCGGGAGGGCGGAAAGATCGGCATCTCTCCTGAAGGGAACCGTAATTACAGCGGTGTCTTGAACCATATCGACAAGTCGATCGTGAAGTTGATCAAGTTCCTGAAAATTCCCGTGGTCCTCTACAACATCAAGGGCGGCTTCGGGGTCAATCCCCGTTTTTCCCGAAAACTCCGAAAAGGAAAAATGTACGGTGAAATCGGACGCATCCTCACTCCCGAAGAAATCAGGGAATATTCGGAAGAGGAAATCTATGAGATTCTCGTCAAGGCTTTGACAGTGGACGATTTTGCCTTGAATCAGAAATACAGGGGCAAGGCTTTGGCCGAAAATCTGGAGAGCGCCTTTTATGTCTGCCCCGTTTGCGAAGATTTTCGGGAAATGGATTCCGAAGGCAATCATTTCTTCTGCCGTGATTGCGGGCTTGAGGTTGAATACACCGAGGAGTTGAAGTTCAAAACGGAAGATGAGCGTTTCAAATTCGAAAGAGTTCCGGAATATTACCGGTATCAGGAGGATTTCATCAGGAACGCCGATGTCATGAACATCACTTTTTCCGATTCCGGAATCGTCCTTAAAGAAATAGTGCGCCGTTTCCGTAAAGAAATCTTGAAAGGAAACATGTCTTTCAATCATGAAGGATTGCGTTTTTGGAATGATAAGAAAGGAGTCATCATTAAATACGAAGACATTCTCTCTTTTGCCATCGTCTACCAAAACACCTTGATCATCAATTTGGAGAAGCAAACTTACCAGGTCAGCGCCGGACCTTCGTTCAACGCGCTGAAATACGTGCATTTGTTTAATCAGATACGAAATCATCTAAAAGGAGTAGAAAATGGATTTTTGGGTATTTGAAATCAAATTTTTTGATGCTTGGATTGCCATCGGCGTTATGACCGTCGTCTTTTTGCTTGCGAATGTTCTGAGAAGAAAAGTGGGCATCATCAGGAAGAGCTTGCTTCCGACAGCCGTTCTGGCGGGGCTCATCATGCTGATTTTGAAAGCTCTGGGGCTCTATGATTGGCTCAATTTGGATAGGAATGAAGTCAACACATTTTTTGAAGCTCTGACTTACCATGCCCTGGCTTTGGGCGTCATTGCTCTGACCTTGAAGTCAACCAAGAAAGAAAAGGCGCGGAACCGGCAAATAGAAATTTTCAACAGCGGCCTCATCACCGTGAACACCTATCTTTTACAAGGTATCATCGGTGCCGGGGTCACCTTGCTGCTTGCGACAACATTCATGAAGAATTTGTTTCCCGCATCCGGGCTGCTCCTGCCCCTGGGATACGGGCAGGGAACCGGCCAGGCCGTCAATTTCGGGCACATGTATGAAGTAAAACACGGCTTTTTCGGCGGGACGAGTTTCGGCCTCACGATTGCCACGGTCGGATTCCTCATCGCCTGTTTGGTGGGTGTCGGGCACATCGTCCTCATGCGTCGCCGCGGAAAAATCAAGGAAGTGGAAAAGAATGAATTCGTCACGACGGAAATCGTCGCTTCCCCCAACGAAGTTCCGGTTACGGAAGCGATTGACAGAATGACAATCCAAATCGTCTTGATGCTCTTGGTATATTTCCTGACCTTCCTCTTCATGTTCGGCATTGAGCAACTTCCTTTGGGGAAATTCGGCGAAGAAAGCGTCAAACCCTTGATTTGGGGATTTAACTTCCTGATCGGTTCGCTCTTGGCGGCTTTGCTGAAGATTGTGTTCAGGGGCTTGAAAAAAATAAATCTCATGACCAGGGATTATCCCAACAATTATCTCCTCAACCGCATTTCCGGCTTCTGCTTTGACATCATGATCGTCGCCGGCACTTCCGCCATCGAAATGTCAGTTTTGAAGGAATTAATCCTCCCCTTAGTAATAATCTGCTTTGTGGGGGCAGTTCTTACTTATTTCTATGTGCGGAAGCTTTCCTACACTCTCTTTCCCGATTACCAGGACGAAGCCTTCCTTTCCCTCTTCGGGATGCTCACCGGAACGACCAGCACGGGCATGATCCTTCTCCGGGAGGTCGATCCCAGATTTGAAACGCCTGCCGCGAACAATCTCATTTACCAGGCCTTCTACGCGATTGCTTTGGGATTCCCCCTCTTCCTGCTCCTCGGAATCGCCCCCAAGGGCACGAAGCACACTTTCATTTCTCTCCTGGTTTTGGTGGCGATGTTCATCGTCTTTAACATCCTCCTCTTCCGGAGGCAGCTTTTCGGAAAAAAACGAAAAGCATAAAAAGGTATTTAACATAAATAATAAAAGTATATGTCCTTGTGCATATACTTTTTCTTATCTGGTATTTCTTTAAAACGGAGTTCATTTTGTGGTATAATAATATGGTATGATAAGAAATGGATGGTTTGGGAGGTTATGGATCCGAAAGAAAGAATCAGGGAACTAGTGGAAAGGCTCAACCGTTACAGCTATGAATACTATGTGCTGGACAATCCCAGCGTGAGCGATGCGGAATACGACAGCCTCTTGCGGGAACTTGAGGGCCTGGAAAAGCAATATCCGGAATACATTTTGGAGAATTCCCCGACGCGGAGGGTCGGTGCGGAGGTTTCCGAACAATTTGAAAAGGTGACCCATGATGTGCCCATGCTTTCGCTGGCGAATGCTTTTTCGGAAGGTGAGCTCAGGGATTTCCATGAACGAATTAGAAAAGCAGGGTTCAGCCCCGAATATGTCTGCGAATTGAAAATCGACGGCATTTCCCTGAGCCTGAAATATAAAAACGGCATCCTCATGCAGGGCGCGACCAGGGGGAACGGCACGGTCGGCGAGAACATCACCGCGAATGTGAAACGAATCGGGACGGTTCCGAAATTTTTGAAAAGGAACGTCGACATTGAGGTCCGAGGCGAAGTGTACATGCGCAAGGATGTCTTCAATCGACACAACGAAATTCGCAAAGCTCGGGGCGTAGAATTGTTCCGGAATCCCCGCAATGCCGCGGGGGGGTCGCTCAGACAGTTGAACCCGGCGGTTACGGAGGAGCGGAAACTGGATTTCTTTGCATATTCGATCGTCAACCCCGCCGTCCATGGTTTGAAAAAGCAGTCCGAAGCGCTTCTCTTCCTTCAAGAATTGGGTTTTGTTGTCAACCCGAATTATCTCAAATCCCGGGATTTGGAAGAAATCCTTGCCTATTTGGACGGCTGGAAGGACGGGCGCCATAATCTAAACTATGAAACCGACGGCGTGGTAATAAAAGTGGATGATTTCGAAATGCAGGAAGCAATCGGCTATACCGTGAAAAGCCCGAAATGGGCAATCGCTTATAAATTCCCGACCCAGGAAGTCGAAACCCGACTCCTGGACATCGTCTACACCGTCGGCAGGACGGGGACGATCAATCCGAATGCGGTTTTGGAGCCCGTGCTGATCGGGGGATCCCTCGTCCAGCGCGCCACCTTAAACAATGAAGATTTCATCAAAGAGCGCGACATCAGAATCGGGGATTATGTCCTCGTCAGGAAAGCAGGGGAAATCATTCCCGAAGTCGTCCGCGTGAACTTCGAAAGACGGGAAAACACCGAACCCTTCCGGATGATCGAAAACTGCCCCGCCTGCGGGGAGAAAATCATAAAAAACGAAAACGAGGCCGCCCATTACTGCCCGAATCCCGATTGCCGGGGAAAGAGGCTTGCGGGAATCATTTATTTCGCTTCCTCAGCCGGCATGGACATCGAAGGTCTGGGCGAAAGAATCGTTGAGGATTTGATCGAGCGGGGCTTCATCGAAACCATCGCGGACATTTACCGCCTGAAGGATAGAAAAGATGAGCTTGTGAGAATCGAGGGCATGGGGGAAAAAAGCGTGAGCAACCTCCTGACCGCAATCGAAAGATCCAAGGAAAACAGTTTTGCGCAAGTTCTCACCGCTCTGGGGATCCGCTTGGTGGGTTCTAAGGTCGCGCGGGTTTTGAGCCAGCATTATGCTTCCTTTGACGAATTGATGGAAGCCAGCGTCGAGGACCTGGCTTCGATTAGGGACATCGGTCTGCAGACCGCAAGCAATGTCGCCGCTTATTTCCAAAAGAACCGGGAGTTGATCGAAGAACTGAAATCGTTGGGGATTAATCCCCGCGCGGAAAAAACCGTAAGTTCGGATCTTCTTTCTGACAAAACATTCGTATTGACCGGAAAACTCCCGACGCTCTCCCGCGATGAAGCGACGAAACTGATCGAGGCGCATGGGGGGAAAGTTTCCTCCAGCGTCAGCAAAAAAACCGATTTTGTTTTGGCGGGCGAAGACGCCGGCAGCAAACTGAAGAAAGCTCAAGATTTAAATATAAAGATAATCAATGAAGAAGAATTCAGGAAAATGATAGGAGAATGACATGCAGAAATATATTGATATCAAAGGCGCAAGAGAAAACAATCTAAAAAACATTAACATCAAAATCCCCAAGGAAAAATTGGTCGTGATGACCGGGCTTTCCGGAAGCGGAAAAACATCCCTTGCCTTTGATACGATATATGCGGAAGGACGGAGAAGATATGTGGAAAGCCTTTCCGCATATGCCCGCCAGTTTTTGGGTGGGGTCGAAAAGCCCGACGTCGATTCGATCGAGGGATTGTCGCCGGCGATATCGATTGACCAAAAAACCACAAGCAAGAATCCGCGGTCCACAGTCGGGACCGTGACCGAAATATATGATTACCTGCGTCTGCTCTATGCGCGCATCGGAAAAGCATATTGTCCGGATCACCATGTTTTGATTTCTTCGCAAACCGTCGACCAGATTGTCGACCGCATTTACCAGGCGGAGGAAGGGACGAGGGTCATTATTTACAGCCCCATCGCCGTCGGGAGAAAGGGGACGCATGAAAAAACAATCGAACTCGTCCGCAAGGAAGGCTTCTCAAGAATTAGGATTGACGGCGAAATCCGCGATCTGGATGAAGAAATCAAACTGAAGAAGAACATCAAACACACGCTTGAAATCGTGGTCGACAGGATCAGGTTGAGGCCGGATGCACGAAGCCGCATCTATGATTCCGTGGAAACGGCTCTGAAATTCGGCGACGGGAAAGTCGTGATCTCCCTGAACGATAGCGAGCACATGTTCAGCCAAAGCCTCGTCTGCCCCTACTGCGATTTTTCGATTCCGAAAATGGAACCGCGGCTCTTTTCCTTTAACTCGCCCTTCGGGGCATGTCCGGAATGCAAGGGCCTGGGGATTTTGCAGAGGGTGGACGAGAATCTCTTGATCACGGATCCGAAGCTTTCGATCCGCCAGGGTGCGATCAGGTATCTGAAAAACATCGTCGATACGGAAAACATTGAATGGCAGGTTTTTGAAAAATTGACGTCGCACTACGGCATCAGCCTGGACAAACCCTACGAGGAGCTCACTCCCGAGGAAAAGGAGATCATCATGGTCGGTTCCAAAGAACCGATCACATATCAGATTTCGACGAGGGGTAATTTCATTTACAAGAAAACACGATACATTGAAGGCATCGCCACATTGATTGAAAGGCGTTATCTGGAAACCAATTCAAGGCTTTCCAGGGAGTATTACAATTCCTTCCTGGCCGATTATCCCTGCCATGTCTGCAACGGTCAGCGCCTTTCCAGGGAAGCCCTGAGCGTCTACGTGGGTGGCAAGAACATCTGGGAACTTACGGAAATGAGCGTCCTGGCCATTCTGAAATTTCTCGATGAGCTTAGCCTCACGGAACAGGAAAGGTCAATCGCGGATTTGCTTTTAAAACAAATCAAGGAGCGCCTGCACTTTCTTGCGAACGTGGGTTTGGAATACCTCACTTTGAGCAGATCCAGCGCCACCCTGTCCGGGGGCGAGAATCAGCGCATCCGCCTGGCTACGCAAATCGGTTCGCAGCTCACGGGCGTGCTCTATGTTTTGGACGAACCCTCGATCGGCTTGCACCCCCGTGACAATGACCGGCTTCTTTCCGCACTGAAACAAATGCGCGATTTGGGGAACACTTTGATCGTCGTTGAGCATGACGAGGAAATCATGCGCCAAAGCGACTATTTGATCGATATCGGCCCCCATGCGGGCAAGGCCGGGGGCGAGGTCGTGGCCGCGGGAACGCCCGAGGAAGTCATGGCGAATGAAAAAAGCATCACCGGGCTCTATCTTTCCGGAAAGCTTTCGATTCCCGTTCCGAAAAAACGCCGGAAAGGAAACGGCAGATTCCTGAAAATCGTTAATGCGCGGGAGAACAATCTCAAAAACATTGACGTGGAGATTCCCCAGGGCGTGTTTGCCGTCTGCACGGGCGTGAGCGGGAGCGGAAAATCGACTTTGATTTTGGAGATTTTGTCTAAGGAGTTGCACAGGCGCCTGTACCGTTCAAAGGTGACCCCCGGCAAATGCGGCGACATTCTCGGCAGCGAGGATTTTGAAAAAGTCATTGACATCGACCAATCGCCTATCGGAAGAACCCCGCGCAGCAACCCCGCGACCTACACCGGGGTTTTCGACCACATCCGCGAGCTTTTCGCCACAACCGTGGAAGCGAAAAAGCGCGGCTACCAAAAAGGACGCTTTTCTTTCAATGTCCGCGGAGGAAGATGCGAACGTTGCCAGGGCGACGGGTTTTTGCGAATCGAAATGCATTTCCTTCCCGATGTCTACATTCCCTGCGAGGAATGCGGAGGCAAGCGCTATAACAAAGAGACTTTGGAAGTGAAATATAGGGGCAAAACGATTGCGGACGTGTTGGAAATGACCGTCGATGAAGCTTTGGAATTCTTCGACCCCTTCCCGCAAATCAAAAACAAATTGGAGACGATGAAGAACGTCGGTTTGGGTTATCTGAAACTCGGCCAAAGCTCGACGACGCTTTCCGGAGGGGAAGCCCAAAGAGTGAAGCTCGCCAGCGAATTGCATAAACGGATCACGAACAGAACGATCTACATGCTTGACGAGCCGACGACCGGGCTCCATACGGATGATGTGAAAAGATTGCTTCAGGTGATCAACTACATCGTCGACCAGGGCGCAACCGTGGTCATCATCGAGCACAATCTCGATGTCATCAAATGCGCCGATTACATCATCGATTTGGGCCCCGAAGGCGGGGATGAGGGAGGTTATTTGGTCTTTGCGGGGACACCGGAAGAGATCGCTAGTTGCGAAAGTTCGTACACCGGGAAGTATCTTCGAAAAGTTTTGAAAAAATGAGGGAGGTTTTGAAAAAACATTTGATTTTGTTGCCGGTGATTGTTTTTTTCTACTTTGCCATCACGGAAGTGACGGAGGCGCTCGCCATCTTTTATCCGGGCACGAACTGGCTGCTGACCGCTCTTTTCGGTCTGGCGGTCATGAGCGCGGAACAGAGAAGGATTTCTTTTCTCTGTTATTTTCTCTTCATCCTTTCCTTCCTTTTTTATCGCCGGCCGGTTGAAAACAATCTTAACTTGAAATTCTATCTTTGGGAATGGCTGAAACTCGCTCCGACGAATAGAATCGTGTTTCTCAATATCTTCGGAAATCTCCTGCTCTTCGCTCCCCTGCCCTTTTATATCCGCGGAAAATACTCGCTATTGATCATCTTTTCCTTAGTTCTGGTTATGGAAGCGATGCAGTTCGTCACGAAAAGAGGAGTGTTTGACGTTGTCGACATTTTCTTGAATGTTGTCGGCATCAGCCTTGGCTATATCCTGAGGAGGTCATATGGAAAATAAAGACAAAGAAAAAAAAGAAAATAACGATGAAAAGAAGGAAATGAAGGAGAAAAAACAATTCACTCCTGAGGATTTGCTTGAATTCATCGAGGAAATTAAAGAAAAATACGACATTGACGAGGGTAACATCAGAATCATCAAAATCGAACGCCGCAAGCCGAACCGAAAACAGACCGCCCTCTTCCTCTTGTTTGCTTATCTTCTCGATTTTGCTTTGATCATCGCTTTGAACGGGTATTTGGGATTTGCTCCTTATGATTTTTTCCGCCTCTTGCTTTTCAGTGTCATCTTCACGACCACCGACATCCTGGCAAGGGAATTGATGATGAAGCATTATCCGAAGATAATGTTTTATTCATTCGGAACAATCGTCTTTCCGATCAGCATCGCGGCTTTGATTTTCTCATGGTGGGTGACCCCGGGGCTTGAAGTCACATCCTTCAATAACCTCGTGGTCTTCTACATCGTTTTCCTGTTCTCGCGGGTTCTCATTAATTTCTTGATAATGCGGATGTATCGTGATAAAATGTTCAGAAAGATAAGAGGAGGAAAAAAATGAAGCAGAAGCATAAAAAATGGCTCGTTTTCCTCATCGTCGCTTTCCTGGCATTCCTTGCCAGCTGCGCGGTGCGGGAAGGAGTCGATGTTGCTGGGAATGAAATCAAAATCATCGATCGCGTGGCCTTCACAGTTTTTGGAAGAAACGTCTATTGGTATGCGATCTGCATCATCAGCGGCATCACCCTCGCATATGTATATGGGCTTTTGGTCGCAAAAAAAATCGGCTTCAAAGAAGAGGATTTGATCGACGGTTTCATCATCGGTGTCATCGTCGGCATCATCGGCGCCCGGCTCTACTATGTTGCCTTTGCCTGGAATGAGGGCGGGTATGCGCAGGATCCACTGCGGGTCATAACGGGTTTCATCAATGAAGAGGGTGGGCTTGCCATCCATGGCGCGGTTTTATTCGTTGCCGTCTTCGTGTATTTCTATTGGCGGAGAAGGCGTTTCGATGTCTATAAACTGGGCGAGATGCTTGCCCCGGGATTCATGATCGGTCAAATCGTCGGGCGCTGGGGGAATTTTTTCAACCAGGAAGCACATGGTGGTCCGATTTCTGAGAATCTTGCGGAAGGGAGGGCGTTTTTGGAGAGGTTGCTCCTTCCCGATTTCATCATCGACCAGATGCTGATTTCCGACAGCTATTATTACGACGCAATTGATTCCGCTTCCCGCAATTACATGCACCCGACATTTTTGTATGAGTCATTTTGGAACTTCCTTGGTTTGATGATTGTATTAGTCTCAAGGAGATTCTGGAAGAAATATTGGCTCGGAGATGCCGTGCTCTTTTACATGGTCTGGTACGGAATCGGCAGGTTTTTTGTGGAAGCGTTGAGGACCGATTACCTGCCCCTGAGGATATTCGGCTTGGAACTCAGAGTCGCTCAGGTCGTCTCGGTGGCGATGATAATCGCGGGAGTCACTTTGTTCGTCCTGAGAAGAATCTTTAAAGTACATCCCGTTTCCTATTTGGAAGCAGTTGAAGAAAACAAAAATTGAGCGGAGGAGAAAAGATGTACGACATTTTAATCATCGGCGCCGGGCCGGCGGGGATTTCCGCCGCCATTTATGCCTTGAGGAATGACCTGAAAGTAGGCATCTTTGAGGGCGAAGCGCCCGGCGGGAAAATGGTCTACACCGCAACGATTGAAAACTACCCCGGCTATGAAATGATTGCCGGTCCCGACCTCGCCTATTCGATGTTCAACCAGATTATGAATCTGGGAGCTGATTACATCGGCGAACGGGCGGAAACAATCAGAAAAGAAAACGGGCATTTTGTTGTCCGGGCTGGGAAGGATTATAAAGCGCGGACGGTCATCATCGCGACCGGGACCAGGAACAGAAAATTGGAAATTCCGGGCGAAGAACGCCTGACTAACAAGGGCATTTCCTGGTGCGCAATCTGCGACGGAGCGCTATATCGAAACAAGGAAGTGGCGGTAATTGGCGGCGGGAATTCGGCCTTTGAAGAAAGCATTTACCTTTCGGGGGTTGTAAAAAAGGTATATTTGATCCACCGCCGCGAGGATTTCCGGGCCGACAGGAACATCGTCGAAAAGGTGAAGGGCCTGGGGAATGTCGAAATGATATTGAACACAGTGGTGTTGGAATTCATCGGCGAAGACGGTTTGGAAAAATTGATTTTGAGGAATGTAAAAACGGGAGAAATCAGCAGCTTGGAAGTTGAAGGCTGTTTTGAATTCGTCGGGCTGCTCCCCGCGACAGAATTCGTGCGGGACTTAGGCATTACCGATGAGGACGGCTACATTCCCGTGAGCGCCAACCAAGAAACAAAAATCCCCGGCTTGTATGCCGTCGGGGACGTTGTTTCCAAAAGAGTCAGGCAAATAGTCACGGCCGTGAACGACGGAGCGATTGCGGCGCTCGACATCATCAAGAAGATCAGATAATGTCCTTTTCCAAAGAAGTCAAGAAAGAAATCAGCCTCCTTCAAAACCAAGATTGCTGCAATCGGGCAGAATTATATGCCCTGATCCGTTTCCGCTCAACCCTGACTTATTCCAACAAAAACTTCAAAATCATTTTTACAACCACTTCGAATTCAACCGCCAGGAGAATCCTCTTCCTGGTCAAGAGTTTATATGCCGTTCAGGTTCTGCTTCTGAAAAAAGAAAGAAAGAAGTTGGACAAAAAACCCCTGTACTACCTTGTGATTTCGGAAAAAGGGCGCGAAATCTTGGAAGACTTGCGTCTTTTGAATCCTGATTTGTCGCTGAACAGGGAAATGGACGGGGGTTTGCTGAAAAAGGATTGCTGCAAGGCAAGCCTGCTCCGCGGAGCCTTTTTGGCGTGCGGTTCGGTCAATGACCCCGCAAAAAACAAATACCATCTTGAACTGGTGGCCAACACCAGGGAGGAAGCGGAATTCTTGGTTGGAATTTTGGAAGAAATCAACATCAGCGCCAAAATCATCTCGCGAGCGAAGGGCGAAGTGGTTTATGTAAAAAGGGCGGAGGACATCGCGGATTTCCTGAAATTCATCGGCGCAAACAATTCTCTGTTTGCTTTCGAAGACCAGAGAATAAAAAAAGACCTCAGCAATTACATCAACAGAATCATGAATTGCGATGTCGCCAATGAGCAGAAGGCCATCGCCTCAGCAAAAAAACAATTGGAAACAATCAAGTTCCTTGAGAAGCACTATGGCCTGATGAATCTCACTCCGCGCCTTTTGGATGCCGTCGTCCTGAGGATGACCTATCCGGATGATTCGCTGTCCCAACTCAGCGCCAATTCCCAGAAAACAATCAACCGGTATCTCTCGAAATCAGGTCTGAGCCATTGTTTCAAGGATCTGGAAAAGCTGGCGGAAGAGATAAAAAAAGCTCGCATAGCAAGCTCATTTGACTTTAATCTTTGAGAAATCCAGCAACTCGGTAATGTTAATGTCCAGATGTTTGGCGATTTTCTCGATGTTCTTCAATGTAATGTTTTTTTCGGCGCGCTCTATTTGGCCGACATAGGTTCTATGCAACCCGCATTCATGACCGAGTTGTTCCTGTGTCAGCCCCCTCTCCATTCTGAGTTGGCGCAGCCGGAGTCCGAAAAGGACATTTATGTCGTTCAGATCATATTTTTTCATAAACATCAACCAGTAATAATGATACCTTAATCGTTGAAGTTTATCGACAGACTAAAAGTAGCATTTGGAGGATAAATGAAAAATATTGGCATTGACATCGTAAAGTTGGAAAGGTTCCGGGATTTTCTCGAAAACAAGAAAAAATGCGCGCGGATTCTTTCCGAAAAAGAAATCGCCGTTTTTGAAAACATTTCTTCCCCGACTCGCCGCCTGGAGTATCTTGCCGGGCGTTTTGCTGCCAAGGAGGCGATAATCAAAGCGGTAAGTTGCTTGGGGATTGGTTTTTCCTATGCGGATTTATCGATATTGAACGACGAAAAAGGGGCTCCTTTTCTTGAATGCGAAAAGCTGAGCGACCATGATATAATCATTTCCATATCCCACACCGGAAGCGACGCGGTCGCGGTCGCGGTTCTGAAATGCAAAAGCCAAGTTTTCTTGGTTTCAGAGCGTTGACAAAGTCAACGCTCATTTAATTTTAATATAGACATATTTAAAAAGTGGGAGAAAAGGATTTATATTATCTATTTATTATATCATTTTGTTATAAAATAACTAATATTTTATACTGTAGTGGAAAAAAAATAAAACTACTCTTTTAGGATTTCCTAAAAAAGTAGTTTGTCAACAGGCTG
>LSQX01068295.1_pt1 | contig 76630 bp, 55 predicted proteins | sample 654561 | NCBI WGS metagenome assembly LSQX01 (sample SAMN04489861, study PRJNA283612) | anaerobic digester metagenome | isolation source: 4 biogas reactors fed with cattle manure at either 37C or 55C with and... | place: Denmark: Kongens Lyngby | collected 2014
CGAAAACGACGACGCCGATGGGTGAAACTCCTCTTGCCCGGCCACTTGGACACCTTCCTGGCTGAGGCGCGCAAAGCGTTCCCGCCCAGCCAAGCCGAGGCCGGAGCCAAAGCGCTGGCCTACTTCGAGAAAAACCGTGAACGCATGCGATATAAATACTTCCGAGAACGCGGCTACTTCATTGGCTCGGGCGTGGTCGAAGCCGCCTGCAAAACTTTGGTTGCCCAGCGTCTGAAGGGCTCCGGCATGCATTGGTCGCAAAGAGGACTCAGCCATATCTTATCCATCCGAACGGCTTTGTTATCCCAGCGCTACGAGGAGTTCTGGACAAGACGAGCCGCACTCCCGCAGGCCGCATAAGCAGAAATCTGTCGTGCACCCCCCATCTTCATTGTGATAGCGTTGAATTTGCTTTGGGGCGGCGGCTCATGCTATGATAAAGGAATGGAATCGAGGGCTGAAGAACAACTCAACTGGGCGCCGGGGCCGGATGTGGCGTCGTCAATGGATGAGTACGCCATGCGGTTTCGCGGGGGGATCGGCCGCTGGCAGCTCGGGGTGCAGAACCGCCTTCTGCTCGATTTGTTGAAGCCGTGGCAGGGCGGGCGGGTGCTGGATGTGGGCGGAGGGCACGGGCAGTACACCGACGACCTGATCGAGGCGGGTTTCGACCTGACGGTTCATGGTAGCGTCCCGGAAACGGCTCACCGAATCCAGCGCCAGATCGAAGCCGGCAGTTGCCGGTTCATTGTGGGCGACATGCTGAATCTGCCTTGTGCCGACCAGGAGTTTGATTGCGTGGTGAGCGTGCGGCAACTGTCCCATGTGGAGGACCCGGAGAAATTTCTGGGCGGGTTGTGCCGGGTGGCGCGTCACGCGGTGGTGGTGGATTATCCGCCCAAGTCGGGCTTCAATGTGATGGCGAAGCTGCTGTTCCCGCTTAAAAGCCTGCTGGAAAAGAAATCCACGCGGCCCTACACGGTGTTTTGGGAGCCCGAGCTGGCAGCCATGATTTCCGGGCAGGGCTTCGAGGTGACCGGGCACGAAGCGCAATTCAGTTTGCCGATGGTGGTGCATCGTGTGGTGCGCTGGGTAGGATTGATCCAGATGCTGGAAGCCATCTGCCGACGGACGGGCCTGACCCGGCGCATTGGCGGCCCGGTGCTGCTGCGCGCCGAACGGCGCACCCACGACGAATAAACTCCGCCAGCACGTTTCACGCCTTGGAGCCGCGAAACAACGCGAACGGACTCGAATGTTGCCGAAAATGCGCAAAAAATGAGTAAAATGGGCCCAAAACGGGCAAAAACGAGCCGGAAATCGCTAAAAACGGGCCCAAAATAGACAAAGTTTGACGGAAAACAGCAAAATGTGAGGATAACCGGCGACTGCCGACAAACGGCAGAAAAGGGGAGAAAACGGAAAAAAGTGAGCCAAAATGGGCAAAACACCTCAAAAATGGGCGAAAATGGCCCAAAAATGACCAAAAACAGCGGGAATTGGCCGTTTTTGGGGGGCTAGTGGAAGACGACGGTGCGGTTGCGGTAGACGAGGATGCGGTGGGTGAGGTGCCAGTAGATGGCCCGGGCCAGGACGATTTTCTCGAGGTCGCGGCCGAGGCGTACGAGGTCGTCGACGCCTTGCCGGTGGGAGACCCGGATGACGTCTTGCTCGATGATGGGGCCCTCGTCGAGGGCGGCCGTGACATAGTGGGCGGTGGCGCCGATGATTTTGACGCCGCGATCGTGGGCGGCGTGATAGGGACGCGCGCCGGCGAAGGCCGGCAGGAACGAGTGATGGATGTTGATGATGCGGTTGGGGAAGGCTTGGACAAAATCCGGACTGAGAATCTGCATATAGCGGGCGAGGACGATGAAATCCACCTTGGCATCGCGCAGGGCCTGGATCTGGCTGGCTTCGGCTTGGGGTTTGGTGGCGGGGGTGACGGGGGTGTGCAGGAAGGGGATGCCGTGGCGGTCGCCGAGGGGGCGGTGGTCGTCGTGGTTGGACAGAATCATGCGGATGTCCACGGGCCATTCGCCGCTTTCCGCGCGGGCCAGGATGTCGTAAAGGCAGTGGGCCTGCTTGGAAACCATGACGGCCATGCGCATGCGGGTGGTGGAGAGGTGCAGGCTCCACTCGATGTTCCATTCGACGGCCAGGGGGGAGAATTCGTCGTGAAACTTGTCCATTGGAATGGCGAATCCCTCGAGCTGCCATTCGAGACGGGCGAAAAAGACTCCGTCAGCCGCGTCCACATATTGATCGAGGGCAATGATGTTGCCGTCGTGGCGGGCAATGAAGGCGGAGAGGGTCGCGACAATGCCGCGCTGGTCGGGACAGCAAACCAGTAGGATGGCGGTGGGTGTGGAGGAGGTCATGGCAGGGGGGCGGGTTAGTCGTAATCGGCGTATTCCGGAGCACTGCGTCCGGACAAATCGGGCGTCTCGGCGGCAGGTTTTTCGATCTGACTGAACGTGGCCAGAAGAGGGCGGTGAGGGCTGGCGGAATTGGCGAGGGGGGTGTGGAGGATGCCGGTGGCATCCAGAACGACCTCGGGGAGCATGCCGCGGCCAACCAGCATGTAGCTGGTGCGCAAATGGTGGTCGGCCTCGGAACGGCGCGTCCAGGCGTCGCCCTGGGCGTCGGCCGGGCGCAGATCATAAAGGATGGGTTGGTCCTGATAGGTCATGACTTCGCGCAAGACGCGGGAGCCGGGCTCGTCGTTGAAATCGCCCATCACGATCAGGTTGATGTCGGGCTGTTGGGAGAGCGAGGCGCGGATATGGTTGCAGAGCAGGCGGGCCTCGTTGCGCCGCATTTCGGCCTGGCCGTATTCATGGAACCGCTTGGATTTGAAGTGGGCGACCAGCATCCGGAAGCGGTAGTCGGGGTTGGGCTCGATATCGAGTTGCAGGAAGCCGCGCAGGACGGGGAACTGGGTGGGGCCGATGGTGTAGCGATCCTGAACGAGAGCGACGCGGGCCACGATGGGGAAGCGCGAGAGCACGCCCATATGGCGGGCGGGAGCGCCTTCGGTTGCCAGGTATTCGTTGTAGCGATACTCCGGCTTGATATCCCGCAAACGGAACTGCAGTTCGGTCCAGGCCGCCGGGGAGCCGAGGCCCTGGAAAGCGATCACATCCGGAGAAAGGCTCCGAACGGCCGCAACGATGTCATCGGTTTGCGGCGGCGCGACGGGGGGGGCGTCGGGATCCACCGGCGAGGCCACCAGATCGTAGAGATCGAGGTTCCACGTCATGACGGAGAACCGCTCGGCCTGCGCGGCAGCATGGGAGGGGGCTTCCGCCCAGGAACAACTCCAGCCGCTCACGCCAACCACAACGACCAAAGCCAGGGCGGCGAGAACGGCAAGCGGATGGTTCGAGGTCATGATCCGGAAGATTTTTTCTGGTAGGCGGCTTCGATACGCTGGGCGATGTCCTGATAGCGGATGTCCACGGCGTAGATTTCCTTGAAGAAGTTCAAGGCGTCGGCGTCGCGGCCCATTTGCTCGGCCAGGAGGCCCATCTGGTAAACTACGTCCTTCTTGGTTTCGTCCATGATGTTGAGCTCGGAGGCGGCCTTTTCGAGCTGCTCGAAGGCGATGTCGAGCTGGCCTTTTTTGGTGAAGCAGAGGGCCAGATAGTAGAGAGCGCGGGTGCGCCGCTGGGGGTTGCGCTGGGCGATCTGGAACTCCTCGATGGCCTCGGTGTGTTTCTCGCGCAGATAGTACTGGAAGCCCAGCTCGTAGCGGAAGTGGAGGTCGTTGGGGTAGCGCTTGACCATCTCGAAGGCGTCGTTGAACACGAACTCCTCCTTGTCGCGGGTAAGGGACTCGGCCTGGGCATCGTCGCCGGCCTCCTTGGCGGCGGCGATGGCGACGTCGAACTGGCGCACCTTGATCTGCGAGGCCGTGCGCTCGATCTGGGGATCGGAGCGACCCATGGACTTGACCGCGTTGTCGAGGGCGGCGAGGGCGTCGTCGAAACGCTCGGCACGGACATAGAGATCGGCCAGCGCCCGGTGGAAGTTCATGTTTTGCGGCTCGCGCTCGATGTCCTTGAGCCGCATTTCGATCAGGCTGTCAATGTCGGCCTCGCCCTTGACGGACTTGGCCTGCTGTTCGAGGAGGATGGCTTCCTTCTTGTCCTTGAGCTTGGAGCGGAAGTCGCTCTTGGTGTCGTCCCATCCGCCCACCTTCATGGTGTCGAGAGCGGCGGCATCCTTGAGGTTCTTGATGGCCTCCTGGTCGTTGGGCAGCAACTCGACCACGGCGGCGTAGCAGTCCCTGGCGTTGCCGGGCTGATTGGTTTCGAGATAGAGCGAGGCCAGCAGACGTAGGAATGCGACGTTTTTGAGGAAATAGGGGCGAACCACCTCGAGGGTTTGCACGGCCACTTCCGGCAAGTCCGCGGCGGCGGCGGCCTGCGTGAAGAACTTGAGAAACGAGAAATTGAAGGGGTCCATGGCCAGCAACTTTTCAGCGTCATCGAGCGCCGCCTGGGGATTTTTCTTCAGTTTGCCCTGGGCGCCCATGAGGGTGAACATGCCCTTGAGCGAGGAAAGCTGGTGGGTGAGGGCGCTGGGCTTTTTGGCCATGAGAATCTTGGCCTGGGCCACGCGCAGGTTTTTACGGGCGAGAAAGAAGCCCGGCTCGACCTTGATAACCTGCTTGAGCATGTCCAAGGCGTAGCCGGTGTTGCCGCGTTCGAGGGCGGACATGGCCTTTTCGTACAGGTCACGGGTTTTGCGGGGGACTTGGTCTAGCGTAATTTCTTCCATGATGCACTCCTCGGCCGCGGGGAGAAAACCTCGTCAGCCTGAACATATTCTTCAGATTCTCAACGTTCTATTCAGAATAGGAGGACGAGCGGCGAGGGTCAAACCCAAAAAGCCCCAAAACCGCTTCAAAACCGCCCCAAGGGCCGGAACCGACAAGCGGAAGGCGGATTATTTGAGATATTTGCCGACTTTGCCCAGGGCTTTCAGGCCTTGGTCAATGCGCTTTTTGTCGGATTCGGACAGGTTTTCAATCCGAGGCATGATCTCGTCGGCCAGCTTGGTGCCGGAGAGGGCCTGGGAGAGCAGGATTTCGAGGTTGGGCAGGACGCGGGGCTCGATCAGGGAACCCTCGATGACAAAAGGCACCATGAGGCCTCCGTCTTCGTAGGGCAGGCGTTCAGAAAGGTCTTTGCCGGCGGTGAGTTCAAGAGTTTCCGCGGGCGAGACAATCAGCCGGGCGTCCAGGTCCATGCGGTCGTCAAAGGGCTGCATGGTGCCTTCGATTTGGAGGCGGTAATCGGGCAGGGCCAGCCGGGTGTTGCTGAGAGTGGCCACGCCGTCGCGCAGGGTGAGGTCGGCGGTGACATCCTCATAGCGCGAGGTGGTGACATGGTCGGCGGCATGGCGGGCGGCCTCGACTTTGGGTTGGACGCGGGGCAGCAGCTTCAACACGAGGGGGTGGTCGAGGTGGAGCCAAACCTGGTCCATGAGCGAGCCGCCCGCGCCAACGGAATGCACGTCGCGCACGCGGAGGGCGGCGTGGGCTTCCAGCGAGTTCAGGCCGGCCTCGGCCACGGCATGGCCGGAGAGATGGGCGTCCATCTCGAGGATGCCGGAGATCTTGCTGGGCAGGGGAATCTCGTTCGCCGCAAGCACCTGCTCGATCGAGAGGTCGCGGATGGTCAGCTCTTCGAGGCGGTAGGAGAGGGGGCAGGCCAGCAGTTGGGCATTGCCCCGGGCGCTGATTTGACCGCCGTAGGCTGACAGAACGGCCTTGGGGAAGGTGAGGACGCCACCGCGCAAATAGATGAGGAAGTCGCCGTCGATCAATTGATTGGGGCCATAGGCGAGGGAGGGGATGGTTGCTTCGACAGTGGCCTGCAGGTGTCGCAGCACGAGGGCTGCGGGGGAATCGTGCAGGCTCATGGCGCCGTCCGGCGGAGTGCAGGGGGGCGGGTCATAGGCCCATTCATCGGGGAGGGGAACGCCGGAGATCAGGTGTTGGGCAACGGGCAGGGGCAGACGCAGCTCGGCCTGAAGTTGAACATTGGCGGCGGCGGGAAAATCCTCGGTGGGGGGAGATGTCTCCAGATCGAGTTCGACGCGGAACTGCTCGGCCAGACTGCCCTTCACCGCCAGCGTCGAGCGCAGCCCTTGTACGGGGAGGGTGTCGGGCGGCAGGAAGGCCGCGAGATCGTTGGCGTCGCGAAGATCCAGCTTGGCGGTGATGTCGAGCGGCCATTTCTCGATCTGGTCGGCGTAGTCGCCCGGCGGAGGCGCCGAAAAGGTGAAGGCCACCGAAGACGCTTCGCCGATGGCGGCCTGGCCCCGGATTTGCAAGGGCAGGTCGGGGGCGAAGTCGGTCAGAGTGAAATCCAAATCGGAGACGGTCAGGGTGGTTGCCTCGCCGGAGTCGTCAAAGCGGGTGTATTCGAAAAGCGCGTCGGAAATCCGTACCAAGCGAATGGAGAGCGGAGGGGACGCCAACTCGGCAGGCTTCTCCTTGGCGGGGGCGGGGGGGGCCTCGGGCGGTGGTTCGCCGGCCGCATCCGCGGGCTCCGCCGCATCTCCGGGCTTGGGCGCGGGAAGAAGATCCGAGAAATTCCATAGGCCGTCGGCCGTTTGGACAACCCGGACGAAGGGCTCGTCCAAGATGAGCGAGGTGATTTCTTTTTTGCGCCAATCCACCACCACGGAGAAGGATTTGAGGGCGACAAAATCACGATCGCCGTCGGCTTCCTTGACGGCAGCCCGGCGGATGACCAGCGAAAAGGGAAAGAGAGTGTAGTCAATCCGTTCGTAGTCGGCCGGACGACCGGTGGCGCGCTCGATGTAGCTCAGGACGGAGGCCTTGAACTTGGGCGTATTGAGGGCGTGGCGTAGCGTGAAGTGGGCCGTCAGGAGCATCAGAACCACAACAGCCAGAATCCAGAAGAGAAAGCGATACAAGCGTTTCATGGTGCGAACGATAAACCATGACCGGCGGAAAACCAATCCGGAAGCGGTCTGTTCTTGAAGAACGCCCCCTGTTTATGGAATGGATGTGGCATGAACGAAACGCCATCACCTGCCGGTGTTCCGGTCCGCGCGGATATCCCCGAGGCGCTGACCTGGGACTTGTCGCCCTTGTTTGCCACACCCGAAGAGTGGGAGAAGGGTTTCGCGCGCTTGGACGAGATGGTCGCGCCGGTGCTGGCCCTGCAGGGGCGGCTCGATTCGGCGGAGGCGGTGGCGCAACTGATGGAAGCCGAGACCGCGCTGGACCGCCTGCTCGAGCGGCTCTTCACCTTTGCGCATCTGCGTCACGACGAGGACACCGCCCAGCCCGACAATCAGGCGCGCGAGGCGCGGATCCGGGCCAAGTATGCCGAACTGGCGGCGGCCTGCGCCTGGATTACGCCGGAGCTCCTGACGCACCCCGAAGAGGAGCTGCGCGCCTGGATGGACGATCCGCGCCTGGCGGATTCGCGCCGCACGCTGCTCAAGGTGCTGCGCAACAAGCCGCATGTGCTGTCCACCGCCGAGGAGACCCTGCTGGCGCAGGGCGCGGAGGTGCTGTCGGCCAGCGAGCAAACATTTCACCTGTTGACCAACGCGGACATGGAGTTTCCGGATATCACCGGCCCCGATGGCGAGGCGCTGGCGGTGACCGAGGGATCCTATCGCCTGCATCTGGAAAATCCCGACCGCGGGGTGCGGCGGGCGGCGTTCGAGACGCTGCTGGAGGGCTACGGCAAACTGCAGCACACGCTGGCTTCGACCCTGTCGGCGAGCGTGAAAACGCATGTTTACATGGCCCGGGTGCGGAAGTTCCCCGCGGCGCTGGAAGCGGCGCTGTTTGACGACCAGGTGCCAGTGGCGGTCTATGACGGACTGATTGCCGCCACCCGCGAGGCTCTGCCCGCCTTTTACCGCTATCTGGACCTGCGCAAGCGGGCGCTGGGGCTGGCGGACCTCGACATGTTCGACCTGTATGTCCCGGTGACCTCTTCTCCGGCGATGGAGGTGCCGATGGATCAGGCGCGCGAGTGGATCGTCGCGGCCTGCCGGCCGCTGGGCGCGGACTATGTGGCCGCGCTGCAGACGGCCTTTGCCGACCGCTGGATTGATTGGCGCGAGAACAAGGGCAAGCGTTCCGGCGCCTATTCCAGCGGCTGCTACGACAGCCCGCCCTATCTGCTGCTGAACTATCACGATCGGCTGGATGACGCGTTTACGCTGGCGCACGAGCTGGGGCACTCGCTGCACACCTGGCTGGCCAACCGCGCGCAGCCCCACCGCATGGCGCGCTATCCGATTTTCCTGGCGGAGATCGCCTCGACCGTCAACGAGCTGCTGCTGACCCACCATCTGCTCGATCAGCCAGAGCCAGCCGCCGGTTTCCGGACGCATCTGCTCAACCACCTGTGCGACTCTTTCAAGGGCACGGTGTTCCGGCAGGTCATGTTCGCGGAATTCGAAAGCTCGCTGCACGCCTGGGAGGAGGAGGGCGTGCCGCTGACCGCCGACTTCCTGCGCGAGCAGTATTACGAATTGAACCAAAAGTATTACGGCCCCGGGCTCAAGGCCCATGACGCCATTGCCATGGAGTGGGCGCGCATTCCGCACTTCTACTACAACTTCTATGTGTACAAGTACGCCACCAGCTTCTGTGCGGCGCTGGTGTTCGCCCGGCGCATCCGCGCGGGGGAGAACGTGGAGAGCTATCTCGAATTGCTGCGCTCCGGCGGCAGCCGCGATCCGCTCGAGGCGGTGGCCGCGGCGGGCGTGAACCTCGAGGATCCCGCGGTGCTGCACGAAGCCTTTGCCGGGTTCACCGGCGTGCTCGACGAGCTCGAGGGCGCCCTGGCCCCGCCCGCGCCATGACGGCTCGCGAGGCCATCATCACCGTGCTGGACTTCGAGTCCACCGGCACGGCGCGCGGCCATCCCGACGAGCCCTGGCAGATCGGCATGGTGGCCATCGAGGGGGGGCGGGTGTCCGGGCGGTTCTACGAGAGCTATCTGCGCGTGGCCTCCGACCGCCCTTTCAACCCCTACGCCCCGGGACGTCACGCGGAACTGCGCGAAGTTCTGGCCGGCGCTCCCGCCGTGGCGGAGCTGTGGTCGGTATGGAAGCCGTGGATCGAGGACCGCCCCCTGGCCGCGCACAATGTCGGCACCGAGCGCAAGTTTTTGCAGCGGGCCGCGCCGATGCACCGTCTGGGGCCCTGGATTGATACGCTCAAGCTGGCGCGGCGCATCCGCCCGGAGCTGGAGGGGCACTCGCTGGCGGAGGTGGTGGCGGCGCTGGGACTCGAGGAACGGACCCGCCAGTTGTGTCCGGGACGCGACTGGCATGACGCTTTGTTTGACGCCTTTGCCAGCGCGCTCATCCTCGAGCACTGCCTCGGTCTGTCCGGCTGGGAGGAGGTCAGCATCCAGGCTCTGGCCGCAGGCCGCTAGCCTGAAGGATTCATCAACACGGATGAAAGCATGACAGGCTGCGGGGCCATCAGGTGCCGGTAAGGCGGCGGTAGTGCCCGCGATAGCGTTGGGCGATGGCGGTCCAGTTGAAGAGTTCCGCGCAGCGCCGGCGCAGAGCGGCGATTTCCGGACCGGGGCCCTGCTCAAGGAAGCGGGCCAATTGTTCGCCGAGGTGTTGCGCGTCGGCATTGCGGAACAGCCAGAGATAATCCGGACCGGTGACCTCGACATTTTCGGCGATGTCGCTGGCCAGCACGGGGACATCGCAGGAGATGACTTCGAGGAGCATCATGCTCATGGCTTCAATTTCGGAGGGAAAGATGAACAGGCGGGCGCCGGCGACCAGCTCGAAGAGTTCGGGTTGGGTCAGCAGTTGCGGGATGAGTATCAGATCGGGGATGTTGCGGCTACGGACGAGCAGGTCATCGGAGTATTGGCGGTTATGGCCTTCGAAGCCGCCGACCACCAGCAGGGGCAGGCCGGGCTTGAGCTGTTCGATGGCGTCGAGGAGATGGTGGAGACCCTTGGTGGGGTCCATGCGCCCGGCGGCAAACATGAGGTAGCGGCCAGGCTCGAGTCCGTGCCGTCGCGCCAGACCGGTATCGGCGATGACGGGGTTGGGGTCCACCCCGTTGGGAATGAACTCGATGGGGGTGGGGGACCAGGCCTGCACCTCAGCCACCTTGGCGCGGGCCACGGTGGTGAGCTGGCGGCAGCCGCGAACAAAGGCGCGCTCGGAAAAGCGCAGGAACCATTTGGCAAAGCGGCTCCATTTTGCTCTCTCGTAGGGGTTGCCGTGGAAGGTGCCCACCACCGGCATGCGCGGACGAAGCAGGCGCAGAATCCAAGCGAACGGCCCGAAGGCGGAGTCGTGGGCGTGGGCCAATTGCGGTCGCAGGACGAGGGCGCAGTGGAGGGCGCTCAGCAGAAAGAAGGTGGTGGCCCGGCTGTGCTTGCCGGAGAGCGCGGGGATGGGGATCACCCGCAAGTTGGGGGCGTAGTCGAAGGCCCTGGGCTGTCCGGGGGTGCGGACGACATAGATGGAGTAGTGGATGCCGTCATCTGTCGGGAGATGGCGCAGAATGTTTTCGACCACCCGGTCCACCCCGGCGAAGGCCGGCAGGGACTTGCTCCCGAGAATGGCGATCTTCATGCGGGGCGTCTTCACTTGTTCATGACATTGTTGAAGGCGCCGTAGGGTTTTTCGCTCTTGGATTGGAAGGTGGGGCGGAAAGTTTTGCCCAGCCAGCTTTCGCGGCGGGGGACAATGGGCGGGGTGGCCACATCGGAGAAGTCCACCATGCGTTCGAAGGGAATTCGGCGGCCGAAGGTGACACGCGCCTTGTTGACCAGCACCCACCAGAGCGGCTTGAGCCGGGGGATCTTGGCGAAGTACTTGTTGCGGATGGCGGTTTTGGCCGAGCCGACCATCCAGCAGTTGTGCGCGCAGCGGGCCACCTTGGTGCGGGCCTCGGCGGCGCGGGGGCTTTTCATGATTTCGTCCCAGGACTGGGTGGTCAGGTCGCCGATTTCGAGATCGGGCCGCACATTGCAGGCATAGACGCGGCTCCAGGGGTCGAGGAACACAAAGTCGCGTCCGGCGGTGCAGGGAATCAGGCGCGGCTGGCCCAGGATTTTTTTCATGAGGCCGAGGTTCAGATAAGCCCGGAACCAGTTTTTGGGGCGGCGCGACTTGAGCATCTCGACGATGAGCGGCTCCACCGAGCGGGCGATGCGCAGCCGGTTGTAGGGCTCGTTATCAATTTTGTGGAACTGGAAACCATTGTGCAGGGCGGAGGTGGCCATCTCGCCGTTGTAGGAGGCGGTCAGACGGTAGAGATCGAGGAGCTGATCGCAGTTGTCGTCCTGGAAGGTGGTGGCGAAACCGAGGTCGCAGCCGCCCGCGGCAACGAGGCGCTTCATGGTGGCGATTTTGCGCTCGAAACCGCTTTTTTCGCCGCGGATCATGTCGTTGCGCTCGCCGATGCCCTCCATGGAAATGCGGATTTTGACATCGGGATATTTCTGGATGATGCGCTCGAGCTTGTCGCCCTGGAGACCGTTGGTCGAGATTTCGAGCTGCCGGGTCTTGGGATAGAGGAGGTCCACCACGGCCTCGAGGTCGGCGCGCAGGGTGGGCTCGCCACCGGTCAGGTTGAGGTAGTCAAAGCCGCCGGGCAGCTTGGCGAGGGTCTCGAGGGAGACTTCCTCCGCGGGCAGGGTGGGGTGCTGCCAGATATGGCACATGGAGCAACGCGAGTTGCAACGATAAGTTAGAATGACGGAAAGATCCATAGCGGGCGATTGTAGGGCAACCGGTGGTCCGATAACAAGCCAATCCCCGGCGGCGCGGCAACGCCGGGGCGGCGCAAATCAAGCCTGGCCGAGAGAGAGGTCGCCGTGGATTTTATAGACGGGGCCATCACGATCCACATGCAGCTCGACGCCGGGGAAGGCGGCAGGCAGTTTTTTGCGCAGGCGCCGGGCCACTTCATCCTCGAATTTGCGCTGGGTGGCCTTGGGGACGTTGTCGAGGGTGGCGATGCGCGCCTGGACGACATAACCCGGGCCATGCTGCGAGCCGATGCCCACCGAGAACGCCGCGCCAATGTCAAAGAGGCCGTCGTCCTCGGGATTCGAGGTGGTGGCGGCGGGGGGGCGGGCGGGATGCCGGGTGTAACGGGCACAGTGGCCCTCCGCCTCAAACTCGGCATCGATCTCGTCGAAGACCCGTTTGAGGCGGCGTTCCCAGCGTTCCAGGCGTGTCAATCCGGCACTCATGAGGCGGAACCCTACTGCATGAGGCGGCGGGATACAAGCGGACTCCCGGAAAGTGCCGGCCGATGCGGGCCAGTTTGAGGCCCGTGCCGGCCGATTCGCGGATTGTCGGAGAGCGGGGGGCGTTGTAGGGTATGGGGCCATGAAGCGGTATCCATTGGTGAACGACAAAGTGGTGGTGGTGACGGGGGCGTCCAGCGGCATCGGCCGCGCGACGGCGCGGCATCTCAAGAGCCGCGGCTGGCGGGTGTTCCCGACGGCGCGCAGCCGCGCGGATTTGGATTTGCTGCGGGGCGAGGGCTTCCAGCCGGTCGAGCTGGACCTGGCGGACCCCGACTCGGTGGAGCACGCCGTGGACGAGGTGCTCGAGCTGTCGCAGGGGCTGCTGGGCGCGGTGGTGAACAATGCGGGCTACGGCCAGCCGGGGGCGCTCGAGGATTTGTCGCGCTCGGCGGTGCGCAAGCAACTGGAAACCAACGTGCTCGGCACGCTGGATTTCACCAGCCGGTTCATTCCGCTGTTCCGGCGTCAGGAGCACGGACGCATCGTGCTGGTGACCTCGGTGCTGGGGCGGATTGTGATTCCGTTCATGGGCGCCTATTGCGCCAGCAAATACGCGCTGGAGGCGATGGGCGACGCGCTCCGCATGGAGCTGGGGGGGGGGGGCATCTCGGTCTCGCTGGTCGAGCCGGGGCCCATCACCACGCGATTCCGCCGCCGGGTGATCAGCGAGGCCACGCGCGGGCTCGAGATGAAGCGGTCGGTGTTTGCCGCGCAATATGCCCGCGAGCTGAGCGAGGAGGAGCGCACCTACAAGCGGCCCACGGACATCTTCCGCCGGCCGCCGGAGGCCGTCGCCCGCAAGATCGCGCACGCGCTCGAGGCGCGCCGCCCGCGCGCGCGCTATCCGGTGACCGGCGCGGCCTGGCTGGCCGAGGCAGCCATTCGTCTGCTGCCGGGGCGGTTGCGCGACGCGATCATGGCGTCGAAGGTAATCGGACGGGAGGTGTTTTTGGCGAATCCGCCGGGGTCCGCCGAGGCTTGAGGCGGCGGGGCGCGAGGAGGGCGGAATTTTCCACGGCGTGGAAAAGTTTTTTCCATAGCGTGGAAAAATGCTAAAAAGTTTTTCCATGGCATGGAAAACGGCCGCGGCCGCCATGCCGCACACAAGGTTGAATCGAGGCATCAATGAACTTGCAAGACATTGAAAACGGGACAGCCCGGGCGCTGGCGGAGCTGGCGGCGGCGGAGGACTTGAAGGCGTTGGAGGCGCTGCGGGTGCGCTATATCGGGCGCAACGGGCTTTTGCCCAAACTGATGCAGGGCCTTAAGGATGTGCCCGCGGCGGACAAGCCGGCGATGGGCCAGGCCCTCAACCGTTTCAAGACGGCGGTGACCGACGCGGTGGCCGGGCGCAAGGCGGCGCTCGAGGCCGCCGCGCGGGACGCGCGGACTGGCTCGCTGGACATTTCGCTGCCCGGGCGCTGGGCCCGGCAGGGTCGGCTGCATCCCATCCAGCAGCTGATTGATCGCACCACGGACATCTTCCGCCGCATGGGCTTCACGGTGGCGAACGGGCCGGACATCGAGACGGAGTATTATAATTTCGACGCGCTCAACACGCCGCCGGATCATGTGTCGCGCGATCTGGCCGACACGTTTTATCTGCCGGGCGGGCTGCTGCTGCGCACGCAGACCAGCGCAGTGCAGGCCCGCTACATGGAGACGCGCCAGCCGCCGGTGCGGATTGTCTGCCCGGGGCGCTGCTATCGGCGCGACACGACCGATGCGACCCATAGCGCCAACTTCCACCAAATTGAGGGGCTTTATGTGGATGAGGCCGTCAGCCTGGCGGACCTCAAAAGCGATCTGGACCACTTCGCCCGCGAGCTGATGGGGCCGGGAGTCAGAACGCGCTTCCGCACCCATTTCTTCCCGTTCACCGAGCCCAGCGTGGAGGTGGACTTTTCCTGCCACATGTGCGGCGGCGGCGGGTGCCGGGTTTGCAAGCAGAGCGGCTGGATTGAAATTATGGGCGCGGGCATGGTGGACCCCAATGTCTTTGCGCAGGTGGGCTACGATCCGGAGGCGGTGACCGGCTACGCCTTCGGCATGGGCATCGAACGCCTGGCCATGATTCTTTTCGGCATTGATGACATCCGCCGGCTGTATGAGAACGACGGCCGCTATCTGGCCCAATTTTGAGCCGCCGCGCGAGGTTGCCGCCCCGAACCCTTATGAATCCCGAAAGTTGATAGGTTAGTTGATGAAAATCCCGTTGAGTTGGTTGCGCGAATATGTGGACTTTGACGACACGCCGGAAGGGTTGGCCGACAAGCTGACCTTTGCGGGGGTCGAGGTGGAAGGCCTGGCCACGGTGGGGGGGGGCGTCGAGGGCGTGGTGGTGGGGGAGGTGACCGCCATCGAGAAGCATCCCAACGCGGACAAGCTGGTGCTGTGCCGGGTGAACCATGGCGCGGCGGGGGAACCGTGGGTGGTGTGCGGCGCGCCCAACGCGGTGGTGGGCGGCAAGTATCCCTTCGCGCCGCTCGGCGTGGTGCTGCCCTGCGGCATCACCATCGAAAAACGCAAGGTGCGCGGCACGGCCAGCGAAGGCATGCTCTGCGCCGAGGACGAGCTGGGCATTTCGGACGACCACACCGGCCTGATGGAGCTGGACGCCCGCTGGGCGCCGGGCACCGCGCTGGCCGAAGTGATGGGACCGCCGGAAACGGTTCTCGATGTCGAGATTACCCCCGACCGCCCCGACTGCCTCTGCCTGGTGGGGCTGGCGCGCGAGGTGGCCGCGCTGTACGGCACCCGGCTCAAGATGCCGGCGAACGATGCGGCCGAGAGCGCGACGCCGGTTGAAACCGCCACCAGCGTGAAGGTCGAGGACCTGGTGGATTGCCCCCGCTATACCGCCCGAATTTTACGCGATGTGAAAGTGGGTCCCAGCCCCGACTGGATGAAGCGCCGCCTCGAAGCCGCCGGCATCCGCGCGATCAACAACATCGTGGACATCACCAACTATGTGATGCTCGAGACGGGTCAGCCGCTGCACGCCTTCGACCAGAAGTTGCTGGAGGGGGGCCGGATCGTGGTGCGGCATCCGGCGCCCGGCGAAAAAATCGTGACGCTCGACGGAGTCGATCGCGAGCTCACGCCGGAGATGCTGGTGATTGCCGATGCGGCCAAACCGATGGCCGTGGCCGGGGTCATGGGCGGCGAGTTTAGCGGCATCGGCGACGACACCACCGAGGTGCTGCTCGAAAGCGCCAGCTTCCGGCCGGTGGCCATCCGCGACACCAGCAAGAAGCTCGAGCTGATGTCGGAGTCGGCCTATCGGTTTATTCGCGGCGTGGATCCCGAGCTGGCCGAGATGGCCAGCCGGCGAGCGGCGGGCCTGATGGTCGAGCTGGCCAGCGCCAAGCTGCTGGCTGGGGTGGTGGATGTGCGTGGAGAACCGCGGAAGCCTTGGACCGTAACCTGCCGTCCGCGACGGCTGGCCACACTGCTGGGCATGGCGCCCACGGCGGAAGAAATCGCTAAAATTTTCGAGTCGCTCGAGCTGAAGGTGCTGAGTTGCACGCCCGAACTCATCGAGGTGGAAGTGCCGACCTTCCGTGGCGATTTGACCCGCGAGGCGGACCTGATCGAGGAATACGCGCGGCTGCACCTGAAGAATCTGCCCCCCGTGCGCTCGAAGGCCACTGTGGTGCCGGATGCCGACGACAAGCCCGCGCAGGCCCAGCAGCGGCTCCGCGAAGTCCTCGCGGGGCTGGGGCTGCAGCAGATCATGAACTACAGTTTTCTGGACCGGGATTTGCTCGATCTGTTCAACCGCGAAGGCGCGGCCGGCCGCGTGGAGCTGGCCAATCCGCTGACCGCCGACCATACGGTCCTGCGCGATTCGCTCCTGCCGCAGATGGTCGAGACCATCGGCCTCAATGTGTCGCGCCAGGTGGCTCAGGCCGCCTTGTTCGAGACGGGCCGCATTTTCCGACTGGACGGCGAGGGCCATCCCATCGAGTGCGACCAGGTGGCGGTGGGCCTCCTGGGACCGGTGGGACGGACCGGCATGGACCGTTTCGGGCCGGTCGGCGAGGAAGACATGTTCCTATGGATCAAGGGCCTCTGGGAGCAACTGGCGACCGCGCTCAAACTGCGGGACGCTTCGCTGCGTCCGGCGGACCGCCCCTGGAGTCAGCCAGGGCGCGGCATGGAAGTCGCCGTGGCGGGGGTCGCAGTCGGCTGGCTGGGCCTGCTGCGGCCCGACATCGCCAAGGAGTGGCGCATTCACGAACCGCTGGGGCTGTTCGAGGCGGCGGTCCAGCCGCTGGTCAAGGATGTGGGGGCGATGCAGGAGCTGACACCCCCGCCGAGCTATCCTTCGATCCGGCGCGACGCCGCTTTGATTGTCGATGGATCGGTCCGCCACGAGCAGGTGCTCGAGATCGCGCGCCGCGCCGCGCCGCCGGAACTCGAAAAGATCGAGCTGTTTGACATCTATCAGGGCAAAAACCTGGGCGATGGCCGCAAGAGTCTGGCCTATGCCTTCACCTACCGCTCGCCAACCGGCACGTTGACAGATGAAGCCGCCAATGAGTTTCAGGGGCGGATCAACGCGGCCTTGAAAGAGCAGCTCCCCGCGGAAATCCGCGAAGGCTGAGCGGTCTCCGTACAGCGCGGGGGAGGCGGATGCAGAAAGCGCCGTCCCGCGGGACGGCGCTGAGCTTTTCAAGGGGTGAAAAGCGGATTAGTTCTTGGCCTTTTTGGCAGTCTTCTTGGCGGTTGCTTTCTTGGCCGGAGCCTTTTTGGCCGCCGCTTTCTTAGCTGTCTTCTTGACGGCCTTCTTGGGCTTGGTCAAGGGCAGTGGCAGAGAGACATCGAGAACGCGCTCGACGGGCTCGGCGATCAGTTCCGCAAAGGTGCCGACCACGTCGGGCAGACGGTTGGTCAGAATCATGGCGGCAATGACGAAGGGCTTCCAGGCGGCCTCCTTGTAGGTGGCGATGCGATACTTTTCGAAGACCTCGGCGGAAACTTCGCCCTCCTTGCAAGAGACATCGGTGATGTCGGCCGGCAGGCAGTGCATGTAAAGGGCTTCGCCCTTCTTGGTCAGCTTCATCTTGGCCGCGTCGCACTCCCAGTTCTTGTACTTGGCGTTTTGGGCCAGGCAGGATTTTTCTAGAGCAGTCAGGCCTTTTTCGTCGCCAACGCGCAGCAGCTTGGTGCGCTTCTCCATGACCTTGTAGGGCGCCCAGGACTTGGGATAGACGATGTCGGCGTCCTTGAAGGCCGCTTCCATGGAGTTGACGTGCTCGAAGGAGCCGCCGCTGGCCTTGGCCTGCTTCTTGGCCAGTTCGACCACCTCGGGGATCAGGTCGTAGCCCGGGGGATGGGCCAGAGAGACCTTCATGCCGAAGCGGGTCATCAGGCCGATGATGCCTTGCGGCACGGAGAGAGGCTTGCCGTAGGACGGGCTGTAGGCCCAGGTCATGGCGATCTTCTTGCCGCGCAGGGCTTCCAGCGATCCGTAGTGCTCTTGCAGCCAGGCGAGGTCCGCCATGGATTGAGTGGGGTGGTCAATATCGCACTGCAGATTGACGACACCGGGCCGCTGAGGCAGGACGCCTTCGGCATAGCCTTCGTCGAGAGATTCGGCCACTTCCTTCATATAGGTGTGACCCGCGCCCAGATAGATGTCGTCGCGAATGCCGATGACCTGTGTCAGGAACGAGATCATGTTGGCGGTTTCGCGGACGGTTTCGCCGTGAGCAATCTGCGACTTCTCTTCGTCGAGATCTTGCACGGTCAGGCCGAGCAGGTTGCAGGCCTTGGCAAACGAGAAACGCGTGCGGGTCGAGTTGTCGCGGAAGTTCGAGACGGCCAGGCCGCTGTCAAACACGCGCAGGCTGACATTTTCCTGATAGAGGTATTTCATCAGCCGGGCAGTTTCGAGAATCAGTTCAAGCTCTGGCAGCGTCTTGTCCCACGTCAACAGAAAATCTTTGCCGTGCAGGTTGGCTTTCAGTTTTTGAATGGAGCGAAGCATCTGAGTAACGGTCATATCGTTCCTTTCGATTTGGGGTGTACGGTTCGTGCCCGGTATCACACGAGAATACCAAGCGCCAGTACGTTATCGAATCGCGGCCTCCATTACAATGAAAAAAATGAGTCGAGGCGAGGGAGCAAAACGGGAGGAATTGCGAGAATGTGGGATGGCGGGATTGGGCGATTATTTTGGAGCCACAAAAGCCACAAAAAACGCAAAGAAGGAATTTGAACCGCGAATCGACGCGAATGCACACGAATGTTGTCGGAAATAGGCCAAAAATTGAAAAAAAGGGCAGTTGTTGGCGATAACTGGCAGTTGCCGAATTGAGCGGGGATTTATTCGGCGGGTTTTTCGCCGATGCGGTAAAAGCGCAGGCGCTCGTCGGTAGCGAGCGCGAAGACGTTTTGCGGCGGAGTGGCGGGGATGCCGGCTTGGATGGTTTGCCATGCCGCTTGCCCGAGGTCGTCGGTGACTTGCACGCAATAGACATGGCCGGCGCGGCTCCGCCACGTAATCTCCAGGCCGGGACGGCCGCTTTGCGGTGCGGGGCCGGCGGCTGGGGCGATGGCGAGGATTTCCACTGCGGCTTCGCCAGTGGTGCCCGCGGCGGGTTGGGCGGCGCGGCCCGTGCTGACGCCATCGTTGCGACCCCAGCGCCAAAGTGCTGCAGGGTCGCGGGCGGCGTGTGCCGCGGTATCGGAGGACGCGGTTTGGGTGACATCCACAGCGGGTTCCGCCGGGCGGCGCAGGGCCAGATTGTGGTATTCGGTGGCGGCGATCAGGGCCACATTGGTCAGGTCGGGTGGCACATCGGTTTGGCCCCACTTGTTCCAGCCCCAGGCCACGACCCGGCCATCGGCTTGCAGGGCGAGGCTGTGATACATACCGGCATCAATGGCGATGACGTTGGTCAAGCCGGGGGGCACATCGGTTTGGCCGAAGTTATTCCAGCCCCAAGCCACCACGGTGCCATCGGCCTGCAAGGCGAGGTTGTGGTAGTGGCCGGCCGCGATGGCTACCACGGGCGGCAGGTTGGTTGGCACGCGGACGGAAGCAGGCATCTCCACGCCCCAGGCGACCACCGTGCCATCGGCGCACAAGGCCAGGTCGTGGCTATCGCCCGCCGAAATGGCTACGACGTTGGTTAGCGGGGGCGGGGGGCCCGGGCCAAAGCCCACGCAACTCCACGCGATGATGGTGTGCTCCTTGGTGAGGGCGAGGCCGTGGCGGAATCCCGCGGAGATGGCGATGATGTTCGTCAGCGGCGGCATAATGATCGGGCGTTCGTCATAGTTCGCGCCCCAGGTGACGACGGTGCCATCGGCGCGCAGGGCAAGACTGAAAAATCCGGCGGCATCAATGGCCACCACATCCTGCAAGTCGGGCGGCACGTTGGTTTGGCCATACTTGTTCCAGCCCCACGCCGCGACCCGGCCATCGGCCTGCAACGCGATGCTGTGATACACGCCACCGGCCAGCGCGATGACGTTCGTGACGGTGTCGGGGATGACGGCTTGTTGGGTGAGGTTAAAGCCCCACGCCAGCGCCTGCGGCTCGCTCCATTCGTAGCCAGCCAAGTCTTGTCCCGCCGCGGCCACCACCAGCCACGCGCACACCAGAAAGCCGCAACTCTTTTTCATTTTGTTCCGCGGGTGATTAGCCTGGATAATTCACCAACATGGCTGAAACGATCTCATTTTGTTGCAGAGCAAGCAATTGAGGAATTTGACAGATTTTCATAAGTTTTCAGCCATGTTGTCCGAAGGCGCGACGATTCCAGTCCATCTGCTTTGTTCTGCGGGGTTCGCAGTATGCTTACAGCTTCACCCCGCCCGCCTCGCATCTGAACCGGACTTGTCGCGTGAATTATCCAGGTTACACCTTTTCCAAACGCCCACCGTCAATCCTTTTTACTTAATAGTTAACGACGGTTCCGCTTTCGCTTCGACCGGTGTTCTGTCCCGGACCTCTGCAAGAGCAGGCAACCGTTCGACCAGCCACGGTTGACGAGCCATATAGGATTCCAGCAGCTCGACATGGCGTTCATCCGCCATGTCCAAAATGGGCTGGAACATGCCGCGAAAGGTTATGGCGTGCGAGCCTGGAAATACTTCTGGACCAACAATTTCCCGCTTGTTATACGCCTCATAACGCCGAACCAGCACCGGAACGGCATCCGTATGCTTGGCGTGAAAAAGCTCCTTGTAGAGCTGAACGGCGTCACCCGCCTCCAAACGCTCATCTTTTTCGAGCCGTTCCGCCAGCGTCCGGTGTAGAAACACCTCTTCCGGCCGCCCCGCCAACGCCATGCGGCACCAACTTGGCCATTTTTCAATTAACCTGGCATCGGCAATGTTGAGCGGTCCCTCTCCAGTTTGCTTCCATGTCTGTTCAATGTAGTAATACCAGAGGGCTGTCTTTTGGCAATATGCAACGACATAAGAATCCATCAAAGAGCTTGGACCGCTTCTTGGACTCCCGATGTTTGATCCCGCTGGACGTATCTCTGCCGCATGACTTCCATCTGGCATCTGGGTAAAAACGAGCCTCCCAATATTTCTCGGTTGATACGGAGGGTAAGCCCTCCAATCTTCATTCAGCAAATCAGCAAGCTCATGTTCTCGGGCAATGCGCTCACAACAAATCCGCGCTACAAGCCGCAGTTGCCATGTCAGGCGGTCGTCATTGGCCGCCTGAAACAACAGATCGGCGGAAACCTCCGCAGCCACCCTGTCCCGCAGCTCCATATATTCCGCCCCCTCCGCCGCAGCCACTTCCGCCAGCCGCTGCCGCACGTCCCCAACCTCCCCAGCCCAACCGCTCCCCGCACACAACATCAACAAGATAACCCAACGGCGCATCTTTATCCTTTCACCTGCATAATCCACTGATTCTGGATTGCGTCCATTCCCGCCAGCTCATTGGCTCCATCATAGATGAATCGGGTGGTAAGGCAATCGTTTAGATATTGGCTGATGCGGTTTCCAGAGTTCGGCAAGCTGGTGGTGGTGGGCAACTGTTTTGCGAACAGAAGAAATCGCACCGCTTCTCGAAGAATTGATACTCAAGAGCCCTGTTATTAACTGATGAAACTGGTACCTTACCGCCTTGCATTCGGGGCGGTCTTGTCGCGTGAATTATTCAGCCTGGACAACTCGCTCATTATCTCCACCTTTGCATTTCGCAGCAACGGCGAGATGACACCGCCGGGATCTTCTTCGGTTTGAAGCTTGAATCCATCGAGCATGTCCTTCACCGCAGCTACTTGATCTTTTGAAACAAGCGGCTGCTCAAAGAGACTATTGACTTTAATGACGGACCGACTGAGTGCGACCATCCGTAAAACCGTTCGGCGCTTGTCATCATGTGATTCGGCAGGATCTTGCTCCATCGCCTTCTCCAATGACGCGTTGAACAGCGGAAGGAAGGTGACCTCGTAGTATGACCTGGCCCGTTCTGACACCTCCTCGCACTTCACGCCAGTCCATGCGTACAGCAGCGGATATGTAATCAAGGGGTCCGTTCGAGACAGCTCATACGCGGGCTGTGCGCCGACAAGGAATTGTTTCCCATCCGACTCCCAGAGATCAATAACACCACCATACGCTGGGATTGTGTCGTACCGATACGCACCATCCTTTCGCGAGACGACAGCGATATCCCTCAATAGTCCACGCCCGCTGACATCCACGGCGGCAATGATTTCGCTTGTGCCATCGGCATCAAGATCCACGACCTGAAAATCCATTAGGACACCCGTCGGCAGGTTTCCTGTTGCCGTTGCGATTAGGTTCAAGATCACAACATTGAAGCGGGCAGCTTCAACCGCATTCAACTGAGCGCGCTCCTCCTGCGAGAACAACCAAGTGTCTCGTTCAAGAAGTGAAGAAACATCGGATGCACTTGCCCTGACGGCAAGGGCTAGCACAAGAACAAAAGCTGGCAAAGGCATAGGGGTCAGTTTCACAAAGGGGTCCAAAGGGGTCAGTTTCATATTTTAAACCTTTTCAGGGTTTTCCATTTGGCATATCCGGGCATTCTATTGGTACTGCGCTCCGTCCGCCGCAGCAATTCCGAAGTACGGCATTTCCTTGTTCCTGCCTGTAGTGTAGCAAAATGCGCTAATAGGCGAGAGTTTCATCGGTCGGGCCTTTCGCGTCCACTCTTCCGCCAAGGCGTTTGACCTTGTCGAAATCAGCCTGCGCTCCGGCTTTATCGCCCAGCTTCCATTTCACGCCGCCGCGCTGGCGGAAGGCGGCGGGACACTCTGGCATCGTCTTGACCCATTTTTCGCAGATTGCCAAGGCTTCGTGCGCCTGACCGTGCGCCTCCAATAAATTTGCAAGCGATGCATAAACAACCGCATTTGAGCACGTTGGATTTGCTGCGAGATAATCCGAGTAGTATTTGATCGCGCCCTTGTCATTGCCTGCTCGCATCATCCGTGTTCCCTCGTCTGCAAGTTCCTTCGATGCTTTCAAGGCGGAATCGGCTCCGGCTTTATCGCCTAATTTATCTTTGGCAACGCTGATTCCTTGATAGGATCGAATCGCATACGCTGGGGCGGCATCTTTGACAATGGAAAACAACTCAATTGCTTGAGAGTATTGCTGAGTTTCACAAAACATGGCCGCCTTAAAGAATTGCAAATCCCAATACTGGTTGTCATCAGGTGGACATTTATCTGCAAGCCGGAGAAATACATTTGTATCACCAGCCATGATTGCGTTAGCAATCATTTCACGGTCATCAGGAGTTAGGCTCTGCGCGACCGCTATAGAAGATGATAATAAGAAAACGAGCATGAGATTTTTCATGGGGTCCTTTGGGTTAGGTTGGTTTTGCTTTTTTCATGCAAAATCTCTGGTTGCTCTGCTTGAGGGGTTCACCAAAGCGTATCAGAAAAATCTGGCATTTGGGAAGAAGGGAATTGGTTTCGCCTGTTTTGGGGTGGAAATGTGGTGGAAATCTGGGAAAACAGGGTTTTGCGATCATGGGAGAGTTTCTTTTTGAACCATTATTCTCTCGCGGAGCCGCAGGGTGAGGGGCGGGGTTGTTCAAAAATATTAAATTATGTACCCTGATACCTTTCAGCCCCAGGAATCTTCGACCGTCACCCGCATCCCGATCAAGTTTGTTGTCATGGAGCGGGTGTTCGTGCCGATCACCGGCGTGGCAAGCATGAGCCGATAGACCAGCTCATGACCGTTCCAGGCCGCATTATTGACCGGCGCCCCTTTACGTAGGACTTCACAAGCGAACCTACCGATCGCGACGGACATTCGGGTATTTCATTTCCTCAACAAAAGGCTTCGTCTTCAAGAAGTCGGGCGTGGGCATCAGCCGGAACGGCGGCTCGAAATCGTCCGCTTTCCGAACGGGACGAAGACGGATTTGGTCCAATTGTTCACGATAATGAAAGAGCGCAGGCCGTTCATCGATACACTGGCTCAACATGCCAACATGGCGCTGGTCAGAAATGCATACAATTTTCTCATATACAGAACGATCCGCTCGAGATATCTGCTCTTTTGAGAGATCGGATGGCCATGCGTAAGTGATCATGAGATTCATTTTTACAAGCAGAACCGGCACCGCATCTGAGCAGTGGTCATTGATCAGCGCATCGTAGAAGCGCATGAACATCTGTTTGCCGGGAGGCGGATCGCTGGCGATGCGGTCCATCATGACCCGATGGCGATAGCACCCCTCGGGGCTCCGGCTCGCCGCGCGTAACAGATAGGAAGGCCAGGCCTCGGCCAGTCGCCACCCAAAATACTTGTGCGACGTTTCCTGTGTATCCTTCCAGTTTATTTCCAGATAATAGTACCATAGGCCGGCCGCATCCAGCCGCGGATCGGCCAAGGGTGCCATATCGTATGCAAATCCAGTAACATAGTTCAGCCATCCTGGATCGAACTCTGGGTCCTTGGGCCAATCGTAGTTGCGCAGTGCCTGGATGTCGTCTCCTCGCAGGGTGCGCTCCAGAACGATCCGCGCCACCAGGCGTTCCCGCCAGACCAGCCGTTCGTCGTCAACGGCCCGAAACAGGGCATTGGTGGAAACCGTGGAAACCAGTCGGTCCCGAATCTCCACATACGCCCGACCCTGGGCGCTGGCGGCCTCTGCCAGATATGGTTTTAATTCCAAAACCTCGTCCGCCAATGCGCTCCAGACGAATATGAAGAGAATTGTAGATAGTTGAATTGTTTTCATTGTTTTACTCCCACATATAGACTCGTATGCTTCTTCCTATGTTGAAGAATGTTTCAGGCTACTGACTGCTGTCGTCTGAAACACCCTGTGTTGAGTCTATTGTCTCAAGCCTGTGGTCTCCATCTGTTGTGCCGTCCACCCCCATGGAAAATGGGGGTTCCGCAGGCGCCTCCAGTGTTCTGGCGCGGACCTCTGCAAGAGCAGGCAACCGTTCGGTCAGCCACGGTTGACGAGCCATATAGGATTCCAGCAGCTCGGCATGGCGTTCATCCGCCATGTCCAAAATGGGCTGGAACATGCCGCGATACAACTGGGCATGGCGTCCTGCAAAATATTCGGGTCCTCTAATTTCCCGCTTATTGTACGCCTCATAACGCCGAACCAGCACCGGAACGGCATCCGCATGCTTGGCGTGAAGAAGCTCCTTGTAGAGCTGAACGGCATCACTCGCCTCCAAACGCTCATCTTTTTCAAGCCGTTCCGCGATCGCCCGATGCAAAAGCACCTCTTCCGGCCGCCCCGCCAACGCCATGCGGCACCACCGCTGCCACGGTTCGTTGATATGCTTCAAGGGAGAAACAACCACCTCTCCTGTCTGCTTCCAAGTCAGCTCAATATAGTAGTACCACAACCCCACTTCCGTCAGATAGGTGATTGCCAATGGCTGCATTCTGAAGCCGGCCCCCCCCAAGGTATTTTCCCAATCCCGATCAAAGCCCGGATGCTGACGCCAATCATGGGATATCAGCGCCTCAATCTCCTTGCCCCGGACCATTCTTTCGTAACAAATCCGCGCCACCAGCCGCTCCTGCCAGTTCAGGCGGTCGTCATTGGCGGCCCGCAACAACTGATGGGCGGAAACCTCCGCCGCCACCCTGTCCCGCAGCTCCATATATTCCGCCCCCTCCGCCGCAGCCACTTTCGCCAGCCGATGCCGCGCCTCCCCAACCTCCCCAGCCCAACCGCTCCCCGCACACAACATCAACAAGATAACCCAACGGCGCATCTTTATCCTTTCACCTGCATAATCCACTGATTCTGGATTGCGTTTATTTCCAGCACCATATTGGCTCCATCATAGACGAACCGTGTGGTTAGGCAATCGTTTAGGTTTTGGCTGATGCGATGACCCGAGTTCGGGAAGATGATGGTGGAGGACACCGGTTTTGCGAACCGAAGAGCCCGCTCCGATCCTCGAAGAGTTGAATTTTAAGGGCTGACCCCAATTGCCCCCGCTCTTGTGGCGAGCGCGTGAGCCGCTTTTTTTGAGCGGAGACGGACGCGGGGAGCGCCGGAAAGGGCAACGTGTGAGGGAGTCTTCGACCGAACGAACGCATAACGCGCGCCGTTATGCGACGTTGCCCGGTGGCGGGCCGGACGTAGTTCGACCCGACATTCCGGCGCGGCCCCGCGCGGCTTGGCGCTGCGGACCCCGCACGATCAATGACGCCGGATTCACCAACAAGCCGCACAACGCGTAGCGGCACGCATAAAGCGGAGGGCCTTCAAGGCGAAGTGGACGGGGACGCCGTCCTCGGCGGCAACGGCCGCTTGGCCTGGATGGCCCGGAGCGTCGAGGTGAGCGACCAGTGGGAGCGAACACCGCCCCGGAGGCCCTGGCGCAAAATGTGCGTAAGCAGATTTTGTGTACGGGGCCGTAGGGAGAGCCGGAGCGGTTGGCGCGAAAGTTGCCCCGCAACTTTCGTGACATACCGCGTAGCGCACGAACGCCCGGCAGGGCGCGAGGTGTCCCGAGGCCCCGGCCACGCCGGGCCGAGGTGGTAGCCGTTGGAGTTGAGAAAGCCATCCCTGTTCGCAAGGGCTAGCATGAGATGCACCTCACTTATCCGTTGCAACGGACTGGCGCACGGTATCAATGAGCCCCTGAACTGAGTTCTGATCTTCAACGGAGACATCTCTGGGATCTCGACCTGTAGCATCACAGATCACGTCGATGAGCAAGGCTTTGATCTCTTTGTTGGCAATAACAACTTCGGTACCGCCCTTAAGCAGGTCATTGTTGGCCACTTCAAGGGCATCGACTGCGGACAAGACTACTTGTTTGCCCCTGGAGCCTTTCAACCGTTTGGCCGCTTCGATTTGCACCGAAGATGCCGGGTATTCCAACGCAAGAGCAACGACATTGGTTGCACCGAGTTCAGCGAACCGGCCGACGGCGATACAGGCAACGGTAGGATCTGAGCCCGTCAAGTCCATCACCAGTTTCTGCAACTCTGCTTCAGGCAGTCTGCCAGTGACATTCGACGCCGCCTGTTTTGCTCTCTGATGCAAGGTCACATCATGCTCCGCTGCGTAACAAGAAAGCGCACATACGAACACGCCAAGCCCACTGAGCAGAGCAACAGTTTTCTTCAGGTCTCGTTTCATCTTTCACCTCGCTAAAATCCATTGTTGTCTGCGGCTTGATCTGATCCATTATCTACCCAACGCACCGTTGCGCCCACGTCATCGCCACCGGGTGTTGTATCGAGCTTCGTGTTCACGCCGGATGTAATGCAAATGGCATTCGGCTCTCCAGCACCCACCGGAATCACCTGGACATCGTCTCCGGTTGCAGTGGTGTTGCAAATCCCATTGGCTCCCGTCGTAATCGCACCGGCAACCAGTTGATCGTCACCCGCTGGGGTGGTGTCGATTGTCCCGTTAGTACCGGCTGTGATAGAAGTCGTTCCCGCCTTGCCACTGTTAAGCGTGATAACCTGCACATCGTCGCCACTGGCCGTTGTATTACAGACTCCATTCGCACCCGTGGTGATCTGCGTATTGGCCTTCTTGTACTTGTAGTGGACACGCCACAGCAGATTATCGGACATGCGATACCAAACGCCGCCGAGTTCAATACGCGCAAACTCGTGGAAATGATAACGTTCCTCGTACGTATCATGGAGAGCGCCTGTGGAAGTCTTCATCGGGGCGGATGGTGTATCAACAGCGGTCAGACTCCCTTGAGCAGGCGAAGTGTAGGGATCGTTATCTTCATCGCCCGGGTGACTGTCGTCGTTGCCCTCGGCAGGATTAGAGGGATAGACGTCCGGAAGATCCAGACCAACGGGCTGGTTGTCGTAGTAGATTCCAGGCACCGATGGGAGTTGCGCTTTTGTATAGAGATGGGGATTGATCACTTTGAACTGGCCTTGCCGCGATGCATCCCATTTCTTATCCGCACCACCGGAGAGTGGGTTGTTTGAAATCACATGCCTCTTGGAGCCATTGGGAGGTGATGCCGTATTTGCGCCGGAAAGATCTGGACGGTCGGTGTCTGTGATGATCTGGGCGGGCGTGATGTTCCAGGCGAAATCCCAATCTGCGGCAATGTTGCTACCGGAGGTGCCAACAATGAAAGAAAGTGGCCGATTGTTGGATGACCCGCTGGCCCAGACGATCCAAGCAACCCCCTCCCAGCATGTAGAACCACCGACTTTGATGCGGACTGGAACTCGTGCCGAAGATGAACTCGACAGCTTGGCGGTGCGCTTATCTGTTCCCACCGCTGGGTAAGTAATCGTCGCGCCATCGGCTTCCCATACAAGCTGATCAAACACCGCCGGATCATTAGGCGATACGGTGGCATTGAGAATAACGTCCCCCGTGTCTTTCACACAGACGAAGTGGTCGTCGTGCGTGGCTCCGAAGACGGCCGGAATCTTGTGCGTGTCGGTGTCGGAAGAATGGACGTCAACGAAGTCCACTTTAAGAACGGGCACATCGAGGACATGGATGAGGGAGAAGGGGGAGAGAAAGGCGTAATTGTTGGTTCCGGCGCAATCGCCGCAGTCCCATAGCGCGAGGGTGTTGGTTCCATCGGGGTTCCAGACCGTGGAAATGTCAGCGACATGCTGAGTATAAATCGAACCGGTGACAGGGAAGCGGGCGCTGTTGTTCACGAGAATCCAGTCATCCACGGTGCCGGAGCCCACCATGGGGATCGCCACCTTGGTGTCGAGCAGCAGGCAGGTCTGAATCGGCTGATTGGTGGGCCAGCGTTTGGGCAGGCCCGTGCCCAAGTCCCAAGAATTACCCACCTGCACCGCGCCATCGTGGTAGGCCATGGGTTGGTATTCGTGGCCGGGTTGCTGTTCGCCGATCGACACCAGCCGAGTCAATTTCTCCAGAACCGCAACAATTTCCTCCACCTGCTCCGTCGTTGCCAATCCTTCCAACCAATCGTCGGAATCACTTCCAATCGATGTCAGCACCGACACCAGCTTCCATACCACGACGACCGGTCGTTCAGCCAACATTCCCCCGGTGTTCACTTCCAAGTCTAGGAACGACCCCAACAGTGCTTCCAGCATCTCGCGTAATTGAGAGATGCGCTGGGCGTAAGAAGCCGATGAATCATACGCAAAGGGCAAGCCGCACAAATAGCAAAGATAGCCGATCTGCGCGGTATTGACTTGTGCCAACGCCTCATCCAAATCATCCAAGACGGGAGTTGACGCAGCGTCCAACGGGTTGCTCCCCATCGCGACTTCAACCCCGTCGCTCACGCCATCGCCATTGAGGATAGGCTTGAGCAGAAGAAAGTGAGCCAAGCTATCGAGATAATGCTTCAAGTTCCGAACCAATTTCCTCGACCATTTTCGTTCGCACATCCTCGTTGGGAAGCCGCCTTATGTCGTTGTATAAATCGCGGCGCGGCGCTAGGTCGCCATATCCTGGAAAAACTTGAAGGTTTTTCGTCATGGCGTACTCAAGGGCATCGATTTCGTCCAATAATCGTTCTTTTAAAATAGAAATTTTCTCTATCAAGGCCGCCCCTTGCGCGGACTTCCACTCCTGTAAACTTTTCTGAAAGCGTGTAATGCTGGACGAAACAGCATCCAGGCCCTCATCTTTGGGCTCCTCTGTTTGCTCCAGAACCACTTTTAGATGTCCCTCGACTTCCCGAATGGATAGCCACATGGGAAGATACCCCTGTTTCTGTTCCATTGGCAGTAAAAATAACGCCTGCGTACAACCATTATGTCTCTTGGCTTTTACAACATGAAACTCTTGTTGTAAATCCCATGGACTCACAATAGCCCATTTACTGAGGTAATCTTCATATGCTTCCCGCGCATTTTTACCCGGATGAACACTCAATGTGGTCTTCTCTACCTCTTCTGTCACAGTTCGAAAGTATTCTTGAACTACCGTCTTCACTTCCTCTTTGTTGATAATCTGTGTCTCATTTTGAGCGAACAGTCCGCATAACATAATGAGCAAGATCGATACGCTGCACCCCAACATATGTTGTCTGTTCATGATTTCTCCTAAAGAATTGAGATGTCTTGTCCTGTTTTTAGATATGAGTTATGAAAATCTTTGTAAAGGGGTCAGTTTCATATTTTAAACCTTTTCAAGGCTTTCCATTCGGCGTATCTGGGCATTCTCTGGGTGCTGCGCTCCGGTCGCCGCAGCAATTTCGAGGAGTCCTTTCGGTTAGGTTGGTTTTGCTTTTTCATGCAAAATCTCTGGTTGCTCTGCTTGAGGGGTTCACCGGAGCGTATCAGAAAAACTTGGTGTTTGGGAAGGATGAAATTGGTTTTGCCTGTTTTGCCTGAATAATTCATCAACATGGATGGAAAGTGCATAACTGATTGCTGTGAGGCATGATGCAGAAAATTAAGGGGGATTATTTTTGCATCCATGTAGCCCTTCGGCGCGACAATTTCGCCCCATCTGCTGCGTTAGAGCATTTTCATCAATTCTGTAGCCGTCCTGTCTACTGCATTGGGCTGTGCCGACGTCAGGCTGCATCGAAATAGCGTTGCTATTCCTGTTTCGCCTTCCTTGGCACAGCCCAATTCGCTACGACCTCCCGGCCACAGTATTTCTTCAAACGCTCTATTCGAGGCTTGCAGGTTGCCAAACCGGCTTCGCCTCGCACGCCTTGCATCTGGGGCAAACGTGTCACGTGAATGTTTCAGGCTAACGAGCTAATCTTTTCAATTGGGCTGATCTTTCCAGTTCAATCCGATTTTGAATTGTCTTTTTATATTCCATACTAGCGAGTAATGATAAGATTCTTTCAGCTTCGTCAATTTGATTTGATTCACACAGAGCAACAGCTTTCGCAAATAGCAATACTTCTCGCCAACTTGTGTCTACTCCTTTTGTGTATATCCGCTTTGCGGCCACTAAGGCGGGGTGGCTGGCACCATCGAGAAGACCATAGTTGATTAAAGAATCCGCCTCTTGAATTCGAAGCACCGTGTGAACAAAATCGCCAGAGTATGAGGGCTCAAGGGCAAGATAAAATTTAGCAAGCTGGGCTTGCCATGTATCAGGGCTTGTCTGAATCACCTCCTGACATAATCGAAAAGGCTCTGCCATGTCCAAAGCAGCCAAATCTGTTGAATCCCGATCAAGCAGATAAAGAACAAGCGTAATTTGCGCAGTAAGTCGGTCTTCATTTCGTTCCGCCTGGCTGGATAACTGACGAAGACTTTTAATAATATCAGGAGAATTGGATGGTCTGTCCGACACCAGATTCGCAACGATATCTTCGAATAAGTTATCGGTTGCTGTGCAAATATTGGGCAAGACAAGTGTCAGTATAAAAAAAAGAATTGCAACTGATTTCATTATTTGGCTCATCGTAGAATTTTATGGTAAAAGTGAATTTGAGCGGTTCCCACCAGAAAGGATTTTCACTCATTGTGCTTCAATGATTCTCAGTGAATCATGTTTTTTTACGGAGTGCTGATTACCCGAAAATCCTTGCAACGCTGGGGCTTTGGGCTTGCCCCGCCCTCCGCTTCGAGAGCAACCGGTACCTTTTCAACGGGAGCGAACACCGCATTTCACACCCTCATTCAACACTATTCAACACTTTGATAATTCATGATCTGATACCTGACGACATCATCATTGGCGCTATCTCTTGCATGCTTAAGAAATACTTGCTGAAGCTTCGTCCTGGCATTCACTCCTTGCGCAGCGCGGAGCCATGCCCGCGCACGAATAGATAACGGGCCTTTATCACCGATGTTCCTAAGCTCGTCTATTGCAGCCTCGCGTCTTATCGGATCGTCAGAGGAAAGTTCAATAACAGCCATGCCCATACGTGCGTAGGCACCGTATACTGTATCACCGTATTCAACTATAAACTGGTTGTACAATGAAGAAGTGATATCGATCATGCAGGCGCTGGCATCACTACACGCCGACAATATAAACAAAATGCGCGGATCTGCTTCAATTTGCGCTAATGCCAAAGCGTCTTTTCCGTCCGGCGACGACACCTTGACTTCGGCTGGCTGTGTAACATGCCCCCCAATATGAGCCCGCAAGAAAACATTGGAACTGATCCTGGTAAAGACTGGCAGTGCCACTTCGTTCTTGTTGGCATAGATGTTCATATGAATCACAATTAACCAACTTTTCGACTCACCGGGTTTCATGACGCGTCGCTGCGGAGGAGTGAAGCCGACCTGCGGCGTCCCGTACGGCCAATAGGCTTGCCATGGCCCGTCTTCTGACGCGGCATACTCGACAATGACCGGATCAGAGAACAGTATTTCTTTGGGCTCGGTGCCATTGTTGCTGACCTCAACTAATGCGTAGACCGGAAGCATCGGCAGAACATTCGTGGAGTCGGTAATTATCCTTCCAATAATGCTATTATCCGATTGCCCGAGTGCAGAAAGTGCGCATACGGTCAGGATACTGGTCAACATTGAGATAAACACTTTAACTTTTACCGCCTGCATAGTTATATCCTTTCATTCTTTCGTTCAATTGCCGGGACTAGTGATCCGCGAACGAATAATATGAAGATCGTCAGGGATGAACCGAATATCACCAGGGTTATACAAATCGGCGCTCATGATGCCATTACCAACGGAACGGTCGGGGCAGCCGAGTTGATGACCCAACTCATGCGCGGTCACACGTCCCCATACCAAGTTTGCGTGGCTTCCATCCCAGGAATACGAGCGTTGATACTCAAGTATTGTTTCATGTATCACAACCGCTCCCTTAGTCCCGTTCGATCCTCCCAAACCGCTTTCGGTATCAGGGTCAGAGTCCCCTCGTCCATGAGGACCAGCCGTATCGGGCCGATTCTGAAAGATGGTCATGATGTAACCGACCCAAAAGCGAGGAGCCCGATTCGCATCAGATTCCAGGGCACCCGTGAGGGAAAACACCGCATTAAGCCCCGCATGAGTTTCGGCATCGGAATTGCGAACAAACGGCACATTATTCTTGTTGTTGGCGGGATTGCCACCACCATCATTTAGCAATTTCACATATGCATCCGCCACGATATTGCTTAGCACGTCAATGTCCGGCATCCGGGGCATAGACGCGACATCGTCGTCATGCAGCACAAACGGGATGGTCGGAGCGGCCGACACGTTGACGACATTTGTCCCGCTGACCGTGGTGATCGCTGCGGAAACCCCGGCCACGTTCAGCGAGCCGCCGTTGTAGTTGCTGGATAACGTCCCGGATGACACGCTGAGCGTGAACGCCGCTCCGCACCACGCAATGACCTTGCCGCTCACATCGGACTGACCGGTCTTGGACACGAGCACCGGAATATCAATGCCCGCAACTTTGCAGACATAGTCGTCGCCGTTGCCCAGCAGGTCACTGGTTTGTGTCTCGCCGGGTGTACCGCCGCCGGAGCCGATCTTGATCCAGCCGTTTTCAAAGCGACCGTTGCCGGAAGGAGAACTGTCTAGGTTGGCCGAGTTGTCTTGCGGCGAATGGCCGGTCTTCAGGTTCACGCTTAAATTTACCCGTTGTGCAACCGTTCCATTTCCGACAACGCCCGTAAGATTTCCATCTACGAAGTTCTTTTCCGGCCCGGTAGTCGGCGGCGCGGCCATCGAATCGACTTCAACGTGCAGGAATCGCCATACGGTAAGCACATCGGAGGCATAGTTGCCGGGGAGCCGGATTTCCCGCTCGGCGGGGGTCCCTGTCACGTCCATGTTACAGATTCGTTGCTTGTTGGCATTCTTTTCCGCGTCAGATGCGCCGACATTCTGCATCGAATCATTGTTCTCCAAGCGTAGCAGGAAATCCTTGTCGCCGCTCGCCACAATACGGAAATTGTCGCCCGGCTGCATGGTGACCTGGAATTCGCAATTTGTCGTTGTCACGTTCTCTTGGAACAGTAATTCCAGTATGCCGCTTGCGTCTTCTCCACTGAATATTCCGCTTTTCCTGCCAGCCACATCACCGCGATTGTCTTCCTCATTGGCCTCGTCATCCACCGGGGAACTAGCAGATGTCGGATCGTCCACATCAAAAGAACGTAAATAGAGCTTGATAGGATGCGGCGGCGCAACAGTAAGCGACACCTCGACGTTAACCACGTCCCTTGGATTGGCTTCCACGGCACCGTTAACAAAACGAGCACCGGGAAAAACCCGCAACGCGTTGGGAGTCAACCCGCCCGGCCAGTTCGGATCGGCATCCAGCGTGTCGTTATCGTTCAGGCTGTTGCTCTTGCCCTTCCAGGAGATTTGATCCACGCCGACCACCGTCAATGCCGCCTCGTCTTCGCACGTCGTGCCGTTGATGGTGTATTCCATCTTGAGCTTCGTTCCCTGCTGGGCGGTATGGGCTGAAATACCCTCCACCCACATTGTCTTAACCAAGCTGTCGCCCTCGACGGTAAAGTCGCCCGGCACATTCAAGACCGTTCCAAGCGTGTACGCGCTGGCCGCCGCCTTGGTGTTGTTTGTCCAGACGGCGATATTGCCCCCCCCAGCCGTCGCCAGTAGTTTGACCTCTCCTTCAGTGAGGCTGGACGGTTTCAGCTTCAACTTGACCTTGACCAGTTCGTCATCGCCGCCCGTAACTTCATCGTCCGTGAAAGCCCCACCGTGGTCGAACTTGGAATCGTTGTCGTCGTTGTCGAGATTGACGAAGGTCACGCTACCCTTGGACAACTCATCTGCGTCGGGGATCATCGGTTCGACCGGATCAATGACCTTCGGTTTGTAAATTTCCAAGTCTACAGAGAGAACGGGCACATCGAGGACATGGATGAGGGAGAAGGGGGAGAGATAGGCGTAATTGTTGGTTCCGGCGCAATCGCCGCAGTCCCATAGCGCGAGGGTGTTGGTTCCGTCGGGGTTCCAGACCGTGGAAATGTCGGCGACATGCTGAGTATAAATCGAACCGGTGGCAGGGAAGCGGGTGCTCTTGTTCACGAGAATCCAGTCATCCACGGTGCCGGAGCCCACCATGGGAATCGCCACCTTGGTGTCGAGCAGCAGGCAGGTCTGAATCGGCTGATTGGTGGGCCAGCGTTTGGGCAGGCCCGTGCCCAAGTCCCAAGAATTACCCACCTGCACCGCGCCATCGTGGTAGGCCATGGGTTGGTATTCGTGGCCGGGTTGCTGTTCGCCGATCGACACCAGCCGAGTCAATTTCTCCAGAACCGCAACAATTTCCCCCACCTGCTCCGTCGTCGCCAATCCTTCCAACCAATCGTCGGAATCACTTCCAATCGATGTCAGCACCGACTCCAGCTTCCATACCACGACGCCCGGTCGTTCAGCCAACATTCCCCCGGTGTTCACTTCCAAGTCTAGGAACGACCCCAACAGCGCTTCCAGCATCTCGCGTAATTGAGAGATGCGCTGGGCGTAAGAAGCCGATGAATCATACGCAAAGGGCAAGCCGCACAAATAGCAAAGATAGCCGATCTGCGCGGTATTGACTTGTGCCAACGCCTCATCCAAATCATCCAAGACGGGAGTTGACGCAGCGTCCAACGGGTTGCTCCCCATCGCGACTTCAACCCCGTCGCTCACGCCATCGCCATCGGTGTCCGGGTTGTGGGGATCGGTTTTGTGGACAAGGCGTTCAGCCGCATCGCTCAGTCCGTCGCCATCGGAATCCAACGGATTCGCCACGGCATAAAAGCGCAACCGGGCATGAGGGGGGATCGCCGTGTCTTCGAACACTCCGACCCCGTCAACAAGGGCAAGGTTGGTCGTCAGGCATTCCCATTCACTTTCGGTGCCGTCGAAAGCCGGTGCCGTTGGGTGCCAGACGGTGTGGCTGTTGGTCAAAACCTCGTCGTATTCGTTGGTCCAGACCACAACGGAAACACTGGAGGTGTGCCAGACCGTATATGCAAACACTTCGGCGGTGCCCATCCCGTTCGACACCGTGATTTGCATATTGCCATTGCTCATGCGTTGAATTCCGGCAATGCCGAACTCGTTGGATCCGAGACCGCGCAACGCCGTACCGCCCGCTTTTGTTGCCTCGGCGGTTTGTGCCTCGTTGTATTCCGCGATGCGGCGTTCCGTGTACAAGTAGGGCTCGACATTTTCCATCGGGAGCAAATCGAGTTGCAGGGTCACGCGGGCGGGGTCGGCATCCTCCCGCCATTCGCGCACAACGGGGTCTGCGGGAACAACGGCAATCAGCAGCCCATCGGCATTATACACGAGGGTTTCGCGAGTTTGCGGGTCCAACGCCAGCGATAGCGGGAAAACAGCCACGCTGTTCTTGTCTTCGCCCAACAGTTCGCTCAAAAACAAATCGTCGAAAAATTCGGCATCGAACGGCGCTACCGGCGGAACCATCGGCTGCACCCAGGAGACCCCCGGCGGCGTCATGCGATTAAATCGCCGACGCTGAATCTCCGCGCCCTCCGCCAAATCGTCAAGGTCCAGCACCTCATGTTCGATAAAATCGGCGAATTGACCGGCATCCACGGCAGCATACTCTTCAACCCAGCCCGACCCCGAAGCGGTGACGATCGGGCAACCTATTGTCAGGAGTGCAGCAATCCCAATCCCAAGAAATAGCCGGTAAATTGGTTTTGCTTTTTTCACATAATCTCGCTTGCTCGCCCTGAAGTTCCAACCTTTGAGAAACTTATCAGAAAAACCTGGCATTTGGGAAGAAGAAAATTTCTTTTGCCGGTTTTGGGGCGGGAATGTGGGGAAATGAGGCTTTTGGGTTGGTTTTGGGCGGTTTTTGCGCGGTTTTGGGTGGTTTGGGCGGGGTTTCAAGCGGTTAGGGTGATTTCGAGTGGAGGAAGGGGTGGAATAGGTTGATTTGTGATCGGACAGCTCGGCGATCTGTCCCTACCTTTGGAGGTGCGAAGGTGGGGGGATTTTGGGCGAGTTTTTGGTGAGATTTGGGGTGAAAGTGGTGGGAAATGGGTGTTTTGGGGCGTTTTGGGGGTTTTCTCTGTGGTTTTTGTTGGATTTAAGTGTTCGGAGGGGAGGGGGGTGGGGAAAGAATATTAAAATATAGGACCCCTTTAGTCAAATCGGCTATCGACTAACATGCCATAATTCGGCGCATCGCTTTGCGCCTGTGCTGCCCATCGTGACCGCAGTCCACAGCCATTCGTCCCTTTGTTTCGCATCGTTCCGTGAGTAGCCAAAGAACAAGGCAAGTCTAAAGGCTGCCTTGGCATCGTGAGCTTGCTGTACGCTTTTCTTCAACTGCTCGACATCGCTGTCGGAGAGTTCAAAAGCCCGAACGACGGCTTCAGGATGCCTGCCAATCTGCTGTAGCGCTTCCATGGAGGAAGCCGCTTCCCCGATTCCACCGAGATCAACCGCTATCGCGCACCACCGGAGATAGAGAGACCAATCATGAAGGGCGAATCCGTAGTGATTTGCGAGACGAAATGCGGCCTGTGCATCCCCACCAAACGCTGCAGATTCATCAGCGGCAACATTTTCCTCTGAAAGGCGAAACACCTCTGGTGTTGTGGGTAGCCGTGACCAATGTAGCCCAGCACGATTGCTCTGAACATCAGCCGCCCAGAAGACATGTTCAAGATCGATTGGAATATTCGACGACACCGGAATCGGCGGTTCCGTATATTCTGACCATAAAGATAGGCGCGGTTCCGTATATTCTGACCGCAAAGATAGGCAAGGAAGCATGAGTATAGGCGTTTCCTGTGCGACGGAATGACAACCCCACACAGCAAGAGAGATCAGAATAGAACCCACCACTAGAAAATGATTCCGAAACATAGGGAAATCTCCTCACTTGCTAGGGGTGACCAGTTTTCCGCCCTGATACGTAACCCATGCACTTGTCTTGTCGTTCGGGTCAGGAATCGTTGGAGTACTTCCTACAATTCGTCCTGACGGGTCCACTTCAATGTCATTCACAGTCTTTCCTGTCGCGGCTTTGATGGGGTTTGGAAGCAGTTTTGAGAGTTGCTCCGCTGTCGAGTTGTCGCCCTTGGCGCCTTCGCAGGTGCCGACTTGAACCGTCTTGTTAGGACCGTAGTTCGGAAGGGTCTTGATCTCAGCCGCCAATGCTGAAGGCGTAATCACTTGCGCCCGGCCTGTACGCAGGTCAATCACATCCCCACAGACACCGTGGCCACCCACAGTAATCTCATTGGCACCGGACTTCCGAAGGTCGGAGGCAGCACGGGCAATGGTCACAGGACCATAGAGGTTGATGTCCTCCAGCCCAAAGGGATCGACGAAGTTGACGGGGTTATTGGCGCAATACACAACCCGATTCGCCCCATCCACGAACCCCAGCGGGTCTTCGGAGGTGAAGCGGCCGGTGGTGGGGTCGTAGATGCGGTGTCGGTAGTAGAAGAAGCCGTGGGAGTCGCCCATGGCTTCGCGGGCGGTGTAGGTGACGCGGTTGAGGTCGGTGCCGATTCGGGTGCGAATGCTGCCGAAGGCGGCGTAGGTGTAGGTTTGGACGGTTGCGCCGCTCTCGTCCGTCAGCGCGGCGATGGAACCGAGGCCGTCGGCATGGAAGACTTGCCGCTGGCGTGGTATACCGTTGATGAAGGCAATCCGCTCGACGGGCTGGTCCAGCCCCGACGCATTCACCCACGCCCAAATCACTTGATTGCTCGCATTTCCTCCATAGGCGGATCTGCCTGCGGCTGACAACTCCATCACCACATCAGCACTATCATAGACAAATCGGGTGGAAAGGCAATCGTTTAGTGTTTGGAAAGACATGCATTTTTGAAATGGCTCAAATGCTTTTTTGGTGTGTGGTTCATCCGCATCGAGAGGGGCTGAGACCTATAATACACGCTCACTTTATTAATTTATAGCATCGGCCCCTTTCTTTTTCGGCAACATCATATATATACTGAACGCTAACTATATTAGTTATGTCGGGATTGAGCTCAAGGGCAATCCGGAGTTCGTTCTCCCACTTATCCCATTCCCCCAATTTAATATATAGTAGAGCACGAGTTGCTCTGGCGATAGCATAGTCTGGAGCCAACTCTATGGATCGATCAACGTATTCCATAGCCTGGCTATATTCTCCTCGCACAGCCAATTCAGTTGCTAGTGATTCATATACTACTGCTCTCTTAGGATTGTTCGGTTCTCTCTGAATAACGAGTATTCTATCGTGATAGGCTTTGTCACATTCTCCGACTGAGTCGAAACAAATGGCACGTAAGGCATAGGAGTCAGTACGCACACGATCTGGCGCAAGATCGATTGCGCGGTTCAGATTGCTTAGTATAACAGTCGGGAGCAACTCTTCTCTATCCTCCCTGTACGCTTGTTCCCATGCTCGTTTTTCATATTGTGCATAGTCGTTGCTTTGCCGACCACACCCCGTAGAGGCCACGGCAAGAAAAAGAACACCCCACAAAATGCGTCGGGATAATGATTGCTTACATTTAATGAGAGAATTCATAGCTATATCTATGACTACCCTTAGGACCCAGGGGTCTAAAATCTTCGTAGATGGGAATTGTATATTCAAATCCGCATAGCTCATACGTTAATGAGAGCACAAAAAAAATAGCTTGTGAACCATCGAATCCCCACGGGTCATAATGAAGCGTCAAGGGCGGCATTGATATATCAACGATTGGGTGGTGGCCAGGCAGATTGGGGACCAGGGACGCAAGTTCGCCAGATTGTGCCGTTGCCTTGAACGCCCTAAAAAGCTGACGCAGCTCATCTGCCTCTCTCCCAAAGGGGTCAACAAACAACATGGGATTATTGGCACAATACACATATCGGTTTGGCCCATCCACAAACCCCAGCGGGTCTTCGGAGGTGAAGCGGCCGGTGTGGGGGTCGTAGATGCGATGGCGGTAGTAGAAGAAGCCGAGGGAGTCGCCTATGGCTTCGCGGGCGGTGGTGGTGATGCGGTTGAGGTCGGTGCCAGTTTGGGTGCGGATGCCGCCGAAGGCGGCGTAGGTGTAGGTTTGGACGGGCTCGCCGCTTTCATCCGTCAGCACGGACACCGATCCCAAGCCATCGGCATGGAAGACCTGCCGCTGGCGGGGCGTGCCGTTGATGAACGCAATCCGCTCGACGGGCTGATCCAGCCCCGGTGCATTCACCCACGCCCAAACCACCTGATTGCTCGCATTTCCTCCATAGGCGGATCTGCCTGCGGCTGACAACTCCATCACCACATCAGCACCATCATAGACGAATCGGGTGGAAAGGCAATCGTTTAGCCTGAATAATTCATCAACACATGGATGAAAACATCTTTACTTATTGTTGCACTGCATGATGTGGATATTGGATAAAAATTTATTTTTCATTCATGTTGACCAAGGGCGCGACGATTCCAACCCGTCTGCGGCGTTATTCGGGTCTCGCAGTATGTCCATACAGCTTCGCCCCGCCTGCCTTGCATCCGGGCCGGACTTGTCGTGTGAATTATCCAGGAATAGGCGCGAATGGACACGAATGTTGCCGGGAATAGGCCAAAAATGAGCAAAAATGGGCGAAAACGTGTGAAAATGGACAGATTTGGGCCAAAATGGGTGAAAACAGGCGGTTTTTGGCGATTTGGGGCGGTGTTGGGGCGGTGTTGGGACAGCGGGAACAGCCACACGGACGAACATCCCGTCCCGCGCGTGCGGGACGGGACAGGCGGACCTGATACGGACTTTTGGGATGCCGCTGTCGCGGTAGAAACAAGGGGGAAGGAAATTGCGGGAATGCGTGAATGCGGGAATGGGCGATTGTTTTGGGACACTTTTTTCTACGCCATGGCGAGGGCGCGTGGCGACAACCGGCGACTGCCGAATTGCGCGGGAAAGGGGCGGGGAAGGGGGGGAGATGTGGCGGGGGGCGGGGGTTCGCCGGTTCAGAGGTTTTCTTCGGGAGCGGGTTCGCCATCAGGTTCTGCCGGAGCGGGGGGCGTCTGGGTGGCGTAGCGTTTGCCGGAGCCCATCATGACGGCGAGGGGGGCGAAATGAGGGATGTGGGCGAGGGTGATCTGGATGGCGGCGGCGAACGGTACGGCCAGGATCATGCCGATGATGCCCCAGAGCCAGCCCCAGAACAGGAGGAATAGCAGAATGACAACGGGGGACAAATTGAGGCGATCGCCATAGATTTTGGGAGCGATGAAATTGCCGAGGGTCATTTGAATGGCCGTGAGGACCAGGGCCACCCCGATGGCGGGCCAGAAGTTGGGGACGTGATCAATTAGCGCCATGAGCACGGGCGGGATGGTGGCCATGATGGAGCCGAGGCTGGGAATGAAGTTGAGTACGAAGGCGAGGAGTCCCCAGGTGAAGGCGAATTCGACGTTCATGAGCACCAACGCGCCCCAGACGAGCAGTCCGGTGGCCAGGGAGATGACGAAGAGGGCGCCGAGATAGGTGCCGATCTGGCGCGAGATGGTGTTGGTGAGCATGATGAAGTGGTCGGCGCGCACAGGGAAGGCGGCGCGCAGCTTGTCGTGGGAATAGGGTTTGGCCAGGAGCATGAAGACGAGGAAGATGAGTACGAGGATGACGTTGGTGATGAAGGTGATGAAGAACTTGGACGTGCGGACGACCAGGGGGGCGAGCTGGGCCGGCCAGTTGGGCTCTTTGATGGCGAAAGCGGGCAGGTTGAATTCGTGTCCGTAATGGTCGAGGATTTCGGACAGGCGCACTTGATATTCCGGATAGCTGCGGGCGAAGGCGAGAAGGCGTTGCTGGATTACGATGCCCGCGCCCCAGGAGATGAGGAGCAGCAACAGGACCACGCTGGCGACGGCCAGGGGGGCGGGGAAGCGCAGGCGTCGCACCAGAAAGTTGACCGGGCCGCCCAGCAGATGGCTGATCAGCCAGGCGATGAGCAGGGGCACCACGACGCTCTGGGCGACCTTGAGCACAAATCCGACGGCGATCAAGGTCAGGAATCCGAGCAACAAGACGGAGGGGCTGAGATGTTTGGCGGGGGCGAGTTGGTTGGAGGGTTTGCTCATGGGGTCACCTGGGGGAAGATGCCGGACAGCAGAGGCGGAGTTATGGGATGGGCCGGGGGCGGATATGTTGCGGGTGGGGTTGGGGCGGGAGCGGGCGCGGCCCAGTTGAGGTAGGCGGCGATGATGGCGGGGCCGCAGAGCAGCCAAAGCACCGCGGCCAGGGCCAGATGGGGGCCGTAGGGGATTTGGCTGCGCAACTGTTTTTTGCCGGCGCCAATCAGGGTGAGCCCCAGTATGGTGCCGGTGAGGGAGGAGACGAATATGGAAAACAGGACGGCCTGCCAGCCGAGGCAGGCTCCGATGGCGCCAAGCAACTTGAGGTCGCCCTGACCCATGGCGTCGCGTCGGAGAGCCAGCCGGCCGAGGGTGGCTACGAGCCAGAGCAGGCCGTAGCCGAGGGCCAGACCGCCCAGCGAGTGCAGCAGGGCTGGCAGGCGCTGGGTTTGCCCGTGCAAAACCGGAAAGACCAGCGAAAGGATCGGGCCGAGGATCATGCCGCCGATGGTCACGCGGTCGGGCAGGATGAGGTGGGCGAGATCAATGAACGTGGCCAGAATCAGGGCGGCCGTAAACAGCATGTAGAGCGGGGCGAGCACGGTCCAGCCATGCCGGAGCCAAACCGTGACGAAGAGGGCGGCGGTGAGCAGCTCCACCACGAAGTAGCGTGGCGAGATGGCCGCCTGGCAATGGCGGCAGCGGCCCTTGAGCAGCAGCCAGGACAGGAGTGGCAGGTTGTCCCACGGCGCGAGGGGATGCTTGCAGGCGGGGCAGTAGGACGCGGGCAGCACAACGGATTGCTCGCGGGGGATGCGCCAGATGCAGACGTTGAGGAAACTGCCGATGCACAGCCCGCCCAGGAAGATGAAGGCGGTGAGCGTCCAATAGGTTTGGGGCGCGAGGATCATCGGGGCGGCCGATCTTGGAGGCCCTGTTCGAGGGCGGCACGCATGACGTTGACGGGGGGCTTCTGGCCGGTCCAGAGCCGGAAGGCGCGCACACCCTGATGCAGGAGCATGCCCAGCCCATTGGCCACGCGCGCGCCGGCGGCTTTCGCGATGGCCAGCAAAGGCGTGCGGGCCGGGTTGTAGATGAGGTCAACCACAAGCTGGCCTTTGCGGAAGGCTTCCGGCGGCAGCAGGGAGGGATCGCCGGGTTTCATGCCAACGGGGGTGGCCTGGATGATGACGTTGCACTGCGCGGCGACGCGCGCCGCGCGGGCCGGGGCCATGCCGGCCACGGGCAGGTCTGGCGCGCGGCGGCGGATGGCGCGTCGCAGGCGGCAGCGCACATCGGGGTTTACGTCCACGAGTCGGAGGGAGGCCGCCCCCTGTTCGACGCAGGTGAGGGCGAGAGCGCGTCCCGCGCCGCCGCAGCCGAGCAGCATGACATGCTTGCCGCGTGGGGTGGCGCGAAAGGCCTCGCGAAAGGCATCCAGAAACCCGGGGGCATCCGTGTTATGCCCTTCCATGCGGCCATCGCGATGGAACACCACGGTATTGACCGAGCCCAGCCGGCGGGCGGTATCCGACAATGAGTGATAGCGGTTCAGAAAGCGGCAGGCTGCTTCTTTGTGCGGGATGGTGATGTTCAGGCCGCCGAAGCTCTGTCCGTGAAGCTCATCCAGCGTGGTTTCGAGGTCGGCGGGCGCGACATCCAGCAGGATATAGCGACCGGGCAGACCGAGGTGCTGGAAGGCCGCATTGTGCATGGCTGGCGAAAGCGAATGGCCGACCGGATGCCCGAGCAAGGCGTAGGGGATGGGCGACACGGTTTTCATGTGGGCCTAGAGTGTAGGATTTCCGGGGAGAGGAAAAGCGCAAAAGGAAACGTGAGGGTGGGGTCAGCCGAAATACGCTGCGCAGACTAAAGACGTTAGACTACAGACTGTAGACCTTGAAATGGAATTTAGGAGACAAACTGGGACTTAGAGGACAACCGGCAGCTGCCGAATTGGGCGGAAACGGGTCAAATTGGTCAAAAACGGACAAAAACGGGCCAAAATGAGTGAAAACAGGCGAAAGTGAGCGGGGAAACGGCGATTTTTGGTGAAAAGCGGGCAGGTATGGACGCAGAAAAGGGGAATCAGGTTGCTGGGTGGGGCGGGGGTATGGTTCACTTTGAGCACCATGAAGATCTCGCTGATTCAGTTGAATCCGACCGTGGGGGCTGTGGAGGAAAATGCGGCACTGATAACACGGCTCGCGCGCGAAGCGGCGGCGGCGGGAGCCGAGGTGGTTGTCTTTCCCGAACTGGCGCTGTGCGGCTATCCGCCGGATGATTTGGTGCTCTATCCGCGCTTCATGGATGCCGTGATGGCGGCCGTGGAGGAGTTGGAGCGGGAACTGCCCCCGGAAGCGCTGGTGATTCTGGGCGCCCCCTGGCACGACAACGAAACCGTTTTCAACTCGGCGCTGCTGTTTTCCGGCGGGCGGCGGGTGGGCAGCGCTCACAAAATGCGTCTGGCGCATTACGGCATTTTTGACGAACGCCGGCTTTTCAAGCCCGGGCGGCAGCCCTGCGTCCATACTCACAAGGGCGTACGTCTGGCCATTCACATTGGCGAGGACACCTGGGACATCCGAGGCACAACTTTCTTCGGTTTGCCGGGGCACTGCGATGTCCTGATCAATCTGGCGGCAGCGCCCTTCCGCCGCGGGGGAGCGGAGCGACGGCTTGAGATGGTGCGCGAGGCCGCAACGAGTCTGCATGTGCCCGTCCTGCTGGCGGATCAGGTGGGCGGGCAGGACGAGCTGGTGTTTGATGGGATCGGCCTGGCGGTGAATGCCGACGGCACGCTGGCCGCGCGCTCGACGCCTTTTCAGGAGGGCATCCTGACGATCGAGCTGACGGAAGGCAAGGGGGGCTGGCAAGCCGCTCTCGGAGAGGTGGCCGATCCGGCCGGCGAGCTCGAGGAGGTTTATGAGGCGCTCAAGGTCGGTCTGCGCGACTATGTGAACAAGAACGGTTTTCCCGGAGTGCTGGTGGCGCTGTCCGGCGGCATTGATTCGGCGCTGGTCGCGGCCATCGCGGTGGACGCGCTGGGCAGGGAACGGGTGCGGGGCATTACCTTGCCCTCAGCCATCACGTCGGAGGAAACGCTTGCCGACGCGCTCGAGCTGGCGCGCAGGCTGGAGATTCCCTGCGTCAAGGTGCCCATTGCTCCCGCGGTGGACGCCCTGGCGGCGATGGTTCGCTTGGCCGATGGCCAGACCCGGTGGGGCGAGCCGGTGCCGGGCAACATGATGGAGGAGAACCTGGCGGCTCGCGTCCGGGGAGTCATGGTCATGGCGCTGTCCAACCGCTACGGCCACATGGTGGTCACCACCGGCAACAAGAGCGAAATGGCCACGGGCTACGTCACCCTCTACGGCGACATGGCCGGCGGTTTTGCCCTGCTCAAGGATGTGCCCAAAACGCTCGTGTTCGCCCTGTCCCGCTGGCGCAACGAGCGCGGCGAGGTGATCCCGCCGTCAACCATCGCCCGCCCGCCCAGCGCGGAATTGAAACCGGGGCAGCTCGACACGGACTCCCTGCCGCCCTACGACATTTTGGATCCGATCATCGAGCAGTATATCGAGCAGCAGGCCCGGGTGCAGGACATCCTGTCCGGCGACGCCGAGGCCGATGTGGTGCGGCGGGTCATCCGCATGGTGGACCGCAGCGAATACAAGCGCCAGCAGAGCGCCCCGGGAGTGCGCATCACTCCGAAGGCCTTTGGCCGCGACCGGCGCATGCCGATTACCAACGGCTTCGGGGGATAGAGCATTTTCATCAATTCTGTAGCCGTCTTATCTACTGCATTGGGCTTGGCTGTCGTCAGGCTGCATCGTAATAGCGATGCTATTCCTGCTTCGCCTTCCTTGGCCCAGTCCAATTCGCTACGATCTCCCGGCCACATTATTTCTTCAAACGCTCTAAACCCGCATTTGCGCTTGGTTATGGCCCGCGATTGGGCGCGCATGCTCGCAATGTTGGACAGGGCGGCCAAACATGGCCGGAAATGCTTTTTGCTTTTTCTGTCCACAATAGCACAATCATTGATGGATCAATTAATAATCACTATATTATATCTATAATAAAGTTCTATTAGGTATTATCATCATAGTTAGACCAATATATTTCATGTTATTCACAATCGTTATAATGATTACGACCATTCTCATATATTATAATATATGAGAATGGGATGTAGAAATTATTTCATGATGTTATTTGACTTGATATTTGTGCAATTGAGATAAATTCAGACGAGGCATATAAAAAATATACCAAGTTGGATGCAACATACTTTTGTTGGATGGGGCATGATCAGACCGAGGCGCAAGGCGTTTGGGTCATCCATGCGGGGGGGGGCGCCGGAGGGGGAAGCTGTCAAGTGCCGGGTTTGACGGACCGGGGGATTTCAAGGATGAAGTTGCAGCCGGCGCCGGGTTCGGTTTCGACGCGGGCGCGGCCGTGATGGGCTTCGGCGATTTGCTGGACGATGGGCAGGCCGAGGCCGCTGCCGCCGGTCGCGCGGGAGCGGCCTTTGTCCACGCGGTAGAACCGCTCGAAGATGCGCGAGACGTCTTCCGGGTGTAGCCCGGCACCGCGGTCGGCCACCGAGATTTCGAGGATTTGGTTGGGCAGTTCGCGGGCCCGGATGGCGACGGGTCCTTCGAGGGCATAGAAGATTGCGTTTTTGACGAGATTGACGATGGCGGTTTCCATCAGACCGTCGTGCAGGGGCCAGATGAGGTCGTCCGGGGCGCTGACCTCCAAGACCACCCCGGCAGGTTCGGCCCATTGGCGGCAGGTGATGACGACCTGCTCCAACAGCTTTGGGATTTCGATAAGCGTCCGTGAAATGCTGAAGGAGGTGGACTCGATTCTGAGCCAGGTCAGGCGGAGGAGGTCGTCAACGATGCGGCCGATGCGCCGGGCATGGTGCAGGATGGTTTGCAGGGATTCCGTCCTGAATTCATCATCCATGCCGTCGGGTTCGAGCAGGGTTTCGGCATAGCCCTGGATGAGGGTGAGGGGCGTCTTGAGTTCGTGCGAGACGTTGTTGATGTATTCCTCGCAGGCGCCTTCGAGCTGGCGCAGCCGGCTGGTGTCGCGCAGGATGAAGAGGAGGTCGGGGGCGGCGCCGGGGGGGGCGGGCAGGGGCGTGCCGGAGGCCTGACAAAACGACGCCACCCCCGGCATGAAAATTTCGTCCATTTTGGGCAAACGGGTCTCATGGATGTACTGGACGAGGATCATCAGGGAGGCGGTCCCGGGAAGATCATCCAGGCGGCTGCCCATCAGCGGTGTTTCGGCGGGCGGGTCGAAAATGGCTTCGGCGGCGGCATTGACGCGCAGGATGATGTTATCGGAGGACAGGACCAGGACGCCGTCGTTGAGGAGGTCCAGGAGACCCTCGAGCAACCGGCGGTCGGCACTGTCGGCGGCCGGAGCCTCGGACGGCGGGGGGGCGGGGGGCCTCGGGGGATCGGCCATGCGGGCGCTACCTTACACTTCCCGGAAGCGATAGCCCACTTTGCGCACGGTTTCGATCCAATCGCCCAAGAGGCCCAGTTTTTTGCGCAGTCCGACCATTTGGACGTCCACGATCCGTTCGGTGACCACATAGGATTCGTTATGGATCTGGTCAATGATCTGCTGCCGGGTGAAGGCGCGACCGGGATGCTCGACCAGAAATTGCAGGATGCGGAATTCGGTATAGGTGAGGGCGACGGGCTTGCCCTTGATTTCGACCTTATGACGGTCGGGATCAATGACGAGAGGCCCGGCGGTCAGGACGGGCTGGGCGGGATGGTCGTCGGAGACTGAGGCCAGATGCCTCAAGACGGCCTGGATGCGGGCGATGAGCACCTGGGGGCTGAAGGGTTTGGTGATGTAGTCCGCCGCGCCCATTTCCAGCCCGGCCACGACGTCGTTGTCTTTGTTCTTGGCGGTCAGCATGATGATAGGGATTTTGGCGGTGTCCGGGTTTTCTTTGATTTTGCGGCAGGCTTCGGTGCCGCTCATGCCGGGGAGCATGAGGTCCAGGAGCAGCAAATCAGGTTTGTTGGTCTTGAGGAGTTTGAGTGTTTCCTCGGCGGTCTTGGCCGTGGTGACCGCGTAGCCGGCTTTTTCCAGGTGGAATTTCAACAGTCGGCGGATGTCCTGTTCGTCATCCACCAGCATCACGTGAAGTTTCGCGGTCATGGCTGTCCTCGCCTTTTGTAAGAGGTCTATGATCATTGTAGGAAGTCCGGGGGGAGAGTCAAGGGTGTGTAATCTGAATAATTCATCAACTGGAAGGTGCAGGGTGAAAGGATCAGCCTGGATTATTCATCAACATGGATGAAAGTATTGTAATTTGCTGCAGAGCAGTATGATGCGGAAATAATCATGAAAATTCGGTTTTTATCCATGTTGACCCAAGGCGCGACGATTCCAACCCGTCTGCTTTGTTCTGCGGGGTTCGCAGTATGTCCATACAGCTTCGCCCCGCACGCCTCGCATCCGGGCCGGACTTGTCGCGTGCATAATCCAGGATAGGTCGCGGCGGTGCCGCCCACGCCAAGAATCCCCAGTTTCTGAAGCAAAGCGATCAAATCCATGCCAACCTCCAGATTTTTTGTCTTTGTGCTTCTTTCACCGCAATTTTACCCGGACGGCCATCGCACTGTCAACGAATGCTCGAAGAAATCACAAAAAAATGCTGCCGTTTCGCCCTCATGCCGCCGGACAAAAAAGAGACAAAAATCGTTGGAAAACGGTCGAAAAATGGTCAAAAACGAGAAAAAACGACCCAAAATGACCCAAAATGGGGCAAAAACAGTCCAAAACGGCCTAAAATAGAGCAAAAATGCGGGTTGAGCTGAGTTCCGAAATAGGACACTCGAAAATGAAATCCTCGACTTGATGATCCATGAGCTACAACTCCAATATCAGCAGCTCAGAACTCAGGAAAAAGAATGGAAAATTATCATAATATAGGGCTGACCCCTTTTAGGGGTCAGCCCTATATTATATTGGTTGAGGGTGGGGTTGAAGGGGGGAGGATGCGAGGTTTCCACGGTGTGGAAAACACTGTCTTCCAGAGTTCTGCATGGGGACACCCAACAAATTCAGACTTCCTGGTCTCGGAGGAAATGGTGTTGCATGATGTTGCCGTTGAGTTCAGGAGGTCTGACATGGCAAGGGCTGACGTCTTCGTGAGTTTGTAGTTCCGCCTTCAGGCGGCCTTCCGATCTTTCCGCCTGAAGGCGGGACAACGAACGGGTTATTCCTTCTGGAGGCGATCCATCCGCATCAAAACAGTACGATAACTGAAAAGATTCGTTTTTTTGGGGGGGGCGGGACATCCCAAAACGAAATCGTCCTGTTGCAATGCAACGAGTTGCAACGAGGTTTTCGGGGTGCGCGGAATTCAGGAAAAACGGCGAAAAACGGGAATAAACGGCTCAGAATGATCCAAAGAGCAAAAACGGGTCAAAATGGTCCAAAATGGAGCAAAAACACGGGTTGAGTATTACGATTGTGCACAATCGTAATACTGGGTGTTGCGGATGATGAGGATGGGCCGGACTTTGCTTGACGGGGTGGGGGGCGAAAATTACAATCGGTGAAGAATAAAGGCAGAATAGATAGGCAGGGTTCACTCATGCGTACTGTTTGGGTTGTGTTGGCTGGGTTGCTTTTGGGGTCGGTGGGCGTATTGGCTATGGAGGGGGGGGGCGCGGATGAGGCGCAGGTGCTGTTGCCGCTGACACTGGGGATCAGGGCGCAGGAGCGCGAGGTGGAGGGAGTGGGGGATGTGTTGATTCCGTTGTGGCGGGGGCCGCGGAGCATGCTGCTGTCGAACATCCGGGCGGCGGCGAGCGATCACGATGAGGAGGAGCTGAATATCGGGGTGGGGGTGCGTCATTTGGTGGAGGCGCGGATGCCGTTTATGGTGGGCGGGTTTGTGTTTTATGACGGGCGGTGGACGAAGCATCACAACCGGTTTGATCAGCTTGGGTTGAGCGCGGAGTTTTTGAGCGACTGGGTGGACGCGCGGTTTAATTATTATCTGCCGAATCACGACACGGCGCTGGTGGACCGGCAGGAGGTGGAGTCGGTTGTGGAGAGTCGGCGGGTGACGGAGTCGGCGGAGTCGGCGTGGGGGGAGCCGTATGGGCGGGTGCATTCGATTGTGCAGGATCGGGTGACGACGTGGACGCGGCAGGAGAGGTGGACGCGCGAGACGACGACGCATTTGTTTGAGAATTGGGAGGCGGCGCTGGAGGGGTGGGATGCGGAGATCGGGGTGCGGCTGCCGTTGTGCGAGCGGTTTTTCGAGACGCGGGTGTTTGGGGGGTATCAGTATTTTGATCATCCGTTTGGCGGGCATTTGAAGGGGGCGCAGGGTCGGATCGAGTTGCGGGCGTTGGAGGGGCGGTTGTTGCTGGATGCGCAGGTGTTCGAGAATCGGGAGTTGAATTTGAGCGATTGGCGGGCGGGGGTGCGGATGCGGCTGCCGTTCGAGTTGAGCGCGCTGGCGCAGAAGCGCAATCCATTCGCGCTGCCGAAGGGGGAGGGGCGGACAGATTTGCGGTGGCGGTTTGATGAGATGCTGATGCGAGACCCGAAGATTCAGATTCAGAAGTCGGGGTATGTCGAGGATGCGGCGAAGCGGGCGGTGGAGAAGAGGACTGAAACGAAGTCGCAGCGGCGGACGGAGAGGGAGACGGCGGTGCTGGCGGATGGCGTGACGTTTGTGAATGCGGACACGGGGAATGACGCGAATCCGGGGACGGCGGAGGCGCCGAAGGGGACGATTCAGGGGGGCGTGGACGGGGCGCAGGCGAGCAGCCGGTTGTTCACGATGACGTGGCCGGACGGACGGTCGCGGCGCCTGGTGTATGTGGAGGCGGCAAGCTTGCCGTATGCGGGCACGGCGGTGATTGCGGAGCCGAACATTGGGTTGTGGGGCGGCGGGAGGGCGATTCCGGGATATGGTGGCAAGTCGTTTGGCGGGAGGGCGCGGCCGGTGCTGGTGTCGGAGTCGGGAACGAGCCTGTATGTGCGGAACATGGCGGGGGGTGCGGGGATTGCGGGGTTGGCGTTTGCGGCGGAGGGGGCCGCGTCGGGGCTGCTGTCGGAGAGCGGCCGGGTGCTGGTGTGGGATAACGAGTTCAGGGATTTGCTGCACGGGGTGGCGATGTACACGACGGATGCGGCTGTGGACAGTTGGATTTTAGGCAACCGGTTTTCGGGGAATGAACGGGCGGTGGATATTCTCGCGGCGGGGACGGGTGTCGGCGATTTCAGTTTGCGCGTGGAGGATAATGTGATGGCGGACGGGGGGCAGGGCAGTTATGTCACGGGGGCCGGGTATGCGGGCGCGACGGCGGTGCTGTCGCGAAATGAGCTGCGGAACTTGACGGGCGGGGGGCTGCACGTGGACTTGAGTTTGGCGGGAGCGGCGACGGGACTTTTGCAGGTGGATATTCTGGACAATGTGGCGGAGCAGGTGGCGACGGATGCCGGGGAGGTGGCGATCCGTTTGGTTGGCGATGGCGGAGGGGCGCGGGGGATGTACCGGCTGACGGGGAATCGCGTGCTGAGTGGTGGGGGGGATGGGCTTTTCCTGGATGTGGGGTCGCAGTCGGGGTATGTGGATGTGGAGGTGAGTGGCAATTTGGTGCGGGGACGAGCGGGGGCGGGGATGGCGCTGGCGGTGAATCCGTTGCGGGGCGAGATGACCTTCCGCGGGAGGGGAAATGTGGTGGAGGACAATCAGGGGGACGGGATTCAGTTGACGGTGGCGAGCAGCAATACGGTGTGGGTTGCTTTTGATGAGAACACGGTGCGGGGGAATCAGGGGAGTGGCATCCGGGTGGAGACGGCGACCGGGTCTGCTGCCGCCACTCTGCGCGCGACGGCGAATGAGGTGGTCAGCAACCAGAACTACGGCATTCACTTCACGTCCCGCGCCAGTTTTGGGCAACTGCTGCTGATGGCGACAGACAACACGGCGGACTACAACGGCACGGGCATTCTTCTCGACGGCCACTGCAACACGTATGTCCCGGTGGGCATTCTGGCGGAAGGGAATCTCACGCGGAATAATGCGACCAATGGCTTGCATGTGACGCTGTATTCAGCGAACTCGACCAATGCGTGGATTACCACGACGGGGAATGTGTCCACCGGGAATGGGCGAAAGGGGTTGCACGTTCAGGTGCCCTCTTGCTGGGGTCTGACTTGGCTGGCGACCGGCAACACGCTGACGGACAATGACGTGGGGATGGAGTTTAAGTGGACCTGGAGCCCCACGATGGGCCGGTTGGCGTTCACGGAGAACACCAGCATGAACAATCGGAGCGCCAACTTGTCGTTTGAAGGCATTCTGCCGCTGAATGCGCAGAGCAATTGGTGGGGAGCCGTTCCGCCGGATATGAGCCTGATTTTGCGGTGGGACACCGGGGCGATTGATGTGAGCAATCCGCTGATGGCGCCGCCGTAAGCGCGGGGAAGTGCGAGGGAATTGCGTGAATGCGGAAATGCGTGATTTTGGGCCGATTTGGGTCGATTTTGGGCCGTTTTTTGGTGATTTTGGGGTATTTTTTGGTGATTTTGAGGCGGAAATGATGGGGAATGGGGGGTTTTCGGCGATAACCGGCGACTGCCAAATTGGGCGGGGTTGGCTGGCTGGCAACCCTGTTTCGCGCGGCGGGTTGGGCATCGGATGTTGGCAACGGCGGATTGAGGACGGGCAACGGGGCACTTGACCGGAAGGGAGTGGGGGTGCCATGCTCGACTCCTCATGTTGGTCTGTCCCGGCGCCGGGAAAGGTTTGGCGGGCGGGGCGGACGCGATACCGTCGGCCCTGCACCGGCCCGGCGGTCATGGAAAGGAATCTGACGATGAAAATTGGAATTGGCTCGGATCATGGCGGCTATGACATGAAACAGCAGATCAAGGACCTGCTGGCGGAGCGCCCGGGAATCGAACTGACGGATTTCGGCACCTATGGACCGGAGTCGGTGGATTACCCCGATTTTGCGATCGAGGTGGCCCGGCGGGTGTCGGAGGGGGCCCTGGAGCAGGGTATCCTGATTTGCACAACGGGCGTCGGCATGAGCATGACGGCCAACAAGTTTCCGCGGGTGCGGGCGGCGCAGGTGTTCACCGCCAAGATGGCCCGGATGGCGCGCGAGCACAACAATGCCAATGTGCTGGCGCTGGGGGCGGCGGTGACGCCCAAGGAGGAGATCCCCGGTATTCTCGAGGCTTGGTTTGCCGCGGAGTTCGAGCCGGGCACGCGCCACGAGCGCCGGGTGCAGAAGGTGGATGCCTGCGCGATGCGGGTGACGGAGCCGGAGGCCATCCACGAAACGGATACGGAAATCTATGCGGTGATTCAGGGCGAGGTGAAACGCCAGCGCCAGAATATCGAGCTGATTGCCTCGGAAAACTATGTCAGCCGCGCCGTGCGCGAAGCGCAGGGGTCGGTGCTGACCAACAAGTATGCCGAGGGCTATCCCGGCAAGCGCTACTATGATGGCTGCGAATTTGTGGACGAGGCCGAACGGCTGGCGATCGAGCAGGCCAGGCAACTCTTTGGCGCGGAGCACGCGAACGTGCAGCCGCACAGCGGCAGTGGCGCGAATATGGCGGTCTATTTTGCCATGCTCGAACCGGGCGATACGATTCTGGCGATGAGCCTGTCGCATGGCGGGCACCTGACCCACGGCCACAAGGTGAATTTTTCCGGCCGCTTTTTTAACGCGGTGTTCTACGGCGTGGACCCGCAGACGGAACGGATTGATTACGACGAGGTGGAGCGGCTGGCCAACGAGCACAAGCCCCGGATGCTCTGCGCCGGAGCGAGCGCGTATTCGCGGATCATTGACTTTAAGCGTCTGCGGGCGATTGCCGACAGCGTGGGCGCGTATTTCATGGTGGATATGGCGCACATCGCCGGGATGGTGGCCACGGGGTTCCATCCGAACCCGACACCGCTGGCGGACTTTGTGACCACGACCACGCATAAGACTCTGCGCGGGCCGCGCGGCGGCATGATCCTGTGCAAGGAGGCCTTCGCGCGCGATATTGACAAGCAGGTCTTCCCGGGCATTCAGGGCGGCCCGCTGATGCATGTGATTGCCGCCAAGGCGGTATGCTTCCACGAGGCGCTGCAGCCCGCGTTTAAGGAATATACCCGTCAGGTGGTCACCAATGCCCAGACTCTGGCCGCGGAACTCGAACGCGTCGGCCTGCGGATTGTTTCCGGCGGAACGGACAACCACCTGATGCTGGCTGACCTGACCCCGCTGAATGTGACCGGCAAGGACGCGGCCACCGCGCTGGACAACGCGCTGATCACGGTGAATAAAAATGCCATTCCGTTTGACAAGCAAAAGCCGTTTGTGACCTCCGGCATTCGCATCGGCACGCCCGCGGTGACCACGCGGGGCATGAAGGAGGCGGAGATGAAGCAGATCGCCCGCTGGATCGGCAAAATCCTGGCCAGCCCCGGCAACAAGAAGCTCCAGCAAAAAATCCGCGATGAGGTGATTGCCTTTACCGATAAGTTCCCGGTGCCCTAGTCGGGACACGAGACGACAGACTTCAGACCACAGACTGTAGGCTTGGCCCCGCGGTTGCTGGGCCAGCGGGGAGCAGAGGCGCTGTCGCGCCGTGGCGCTGGCGGGGGGAACAATGGGCAACTGCCGAATTGGGTGGGGGAAGTTTTTTCAGCTGGACGGTTGGCGCCGGACAAGTTGTCTTTGGGCGCACGCGCGCTTGCCAAGGGGGGGGGAGGGGTGTATAAACGGGGGCTGTTTGGTTCTTTTGGCGATGTGGAAATAGGAAGGCGAGGCAAGCGAGTGGCGACGGCGATTGAGCAACTATTGGTTCTGCAGGCATGCGACCAGGAGATCCGCCGCCTGCGCCGGGAAATGCAGGATATCCCCCGACGGCAGGAGCAGATCGAGATGCGCCTGACGGTGCAGAAAGAAAACGTCGAGCGCGCCGAGGCTCTCCTGCGCGAGAAGCAGGCGCACATCCGCAACCTGGCCCAGGAGTCCGAGGCGGCGCGCGAACATATCCGCAAGCTGCGCGGCCAGCAGCTTGAAATCAAAACCAACGAGGCCTACAAGGCGCTCGAGCGCGAAATTGCCACCACCATGGGCAAGATCCGCGAGCTCGAGGACCAGGAACTCGAGACCATGGAGGAGGCCGAGGCGGCCAAGGAGGAGCTGGCCGGGCGCCGCGACGCGCTGGCCCGCGAGAGCGAAGGGGTGGACGAGGAGCTCAAGGTGTTTGCCGCCCGCAGCGAGGGGCTGGGCGACGAGCTGAAGGCCAAGGAGGAGGAGCGCCGGACCCGCGCGGAGGGGATCGACCCGGCCTGGCTTTCGCGTTATGAGCGGCTGTTTGCCAAGCAGGGCGATATGGCCATCGCGCTGGTCGAGCGCGACACCTGCGGCGGCTGCCACATGAAGCTGACGCCATCGCAGATTGTGAGCGCGCGGCGCAGCGATACGCTGACGCTATGCGACTTTTGCGGCAGAATGTTGTATCTTGATTCGTAGGAGGCCTTCCGCGAGCTTCCGCGTTCTTTGACAGCCGGGGCTCCGGGCACTGGTCGCTGGCGGGCGCGCGAGCGTTGCCGCCGGAGGAAAGTCCGGACTCCACAGGGCAGGGCGTCCGTGCCGTGAGGTGCGGAATCCCTTTGGCAAACGAAGGGAAAGGAAAGTGCCACAGAAACCAGACCGCCCGGTTGCGTTCGCGCGGCCGGGCAAGGGTGAAAAGGTGGTGTAAGAGACCACCGTGCGGAAGCCGCAAGGCCCCGCGCAAGGCAAACCCCGCCCGGAGCAAGATCAAATAGGGAGGCAAAGGGGCGGTCCGTCCCGGCACGCGGCAACGCGTGCGGCTTCCGGGTTGATCGCATAGACAAATGACCAGGGCCGCGCGAGCGGTTGACAGAATCCGGCTTATTGGCCCGGAACTCCGGCTGTCGAAGAACGCGATTATGGATGAGTGTAGATGACGACACGGACAACGCGAATGTGGAATGTGGCGCTGGCCACCCTTTGGTTGCTGGCCGCGCTGCTGGCCGTGCGTCTGGCGGTTGGCTGGTGGTCGGCTTGGCGTCCGGCGCCCCCCCCGCCGGAAGCGCCGGCCGCGCGCTTCGAGTCCTTCCGCTGGCCGCAACTGCCCGCGGGCGTGTGGAGCCGGATGCGCGCCACCGGGACTCAGGTGTCGGCCGCTGGCGCCACCCTGGCCGAGCGCTACCGCCTGGCCGGCACGTTCCTGATTCTGGCCGACGACGGCTCCGACGGCAGCGGGCATCGCAGCGCTATTCTGGACGAGCGCCAGACCCGGCAGCAGCATCTGCTCAAGGAGGGCGAGGCGGTCAACGATGTGCGCGTGGTGCGCGTGGCGCGGGATTATGTGATTCTGTCCGACGGCCGTCGCGAGGAAAAGATCGAGATGGACTCGGTCACGGCCGCCGCAGCGGCGCCCCAACAGGCGGCGACCGCGCCGCTCGTCGAGCAGCCCATCCTGGAAAGCAATCGCTTTGGCAACCGGGTGGGGGAGACCCGCTGGGAGTTCAGCCGCGCGGCCGTGCTCGATTACTACAACGAAATGATGGAGAGCCCCGAGCGGCTGGCCTCGCTGTTTCTGGCGATGGACGCCGACCGCGACGAGGAGGGGAAAGTGGCTGGTTTCCGCCTGAACATGGATGTGGGCGAGCGCGAGTTCTACACGCTGGTGGGCTTTCAGGACGGCGATATCGTGCGGCGGGTCAATTCGATGCGCATGACCAGCCAGCGCCGGGCGGAGTATTTTATCGGCGAGTTTGTTCAGGATCGCCTGGGCGCGGTGGTTATTGATATTGAGCGCGACGGCCAGCCCCTCAAGCTGGTTTATTTGGTGGATTGACGCACGTAACGGCGGCGGGGGGGGCACAATCGGCAGCTGCCGACGAACGGCGGAATTTGGGTTATAGGGTTCTGGCGCGGCGGATGGCGCTGGGGCCGTGCTTCTCACGGATTTGGTCAATGGTGTTTTGCAGCTTTTCTTTGCGTTCGCGGTTGCGGGCGGGAGCTTGAAAGAGTTCGAGCTGCTGCTCGGGGGCCTCGGCGGTGAAGTCGGTGACTCCGAAGCCGATCAGGCGGACGGGGTGCTTGAGGGCGATGGCGTTGAAGAGTTTGGCGGCCAGGGTCTGGAGTTCGTCTTCGAGGCGGGTGGGGCTTGCGAAGGGGCGCTGGCGGGTGAGGGTGGTGAAGTTGGCCCAGCGTATTTTGAGGCGGCCGGTGGCGGCCAGGCGGCCATCTCTGCGGAGGCGGCGGGCGACGTCTTCGACGAGTTCGTAGAGAGTGTTTTCCAGGGTTTGGCGGTTGGCTTCGTCGTGCAGAAAGGTGTGCTCGCGCGAGATGGATTTGTCGGGGATGTCCACTTCCACTTCGCGGTCGTCGAGGCCGTAGGCCAGGGCGCGCAGGTGGGCGGCTTTATGGGCGCCGACGAGGCTTTCGAGCAGGGCGGGGGGGGCGTCCTGGACATCGCCGATGGTGTGGAGCGCGGCCTGGGCGAAGGCTTTGCCGGTGACGCGGCCGACGCCCCAGAGGCTCGAGACGGGCAGGGGCCGCAGGAAGGCGATGATGGCGGCAGGCTCGAAGGGCAGGACGGTCAGGCCGCCGGGTTTGCGGTATTCGGAGCCGAGCTTGGCCAGAAACTTGTTGGGGGCGACCCCGATCGAGCAGGTCAGCTCGAGCTGCCGGCGGATATCGCTTTGGATGCGGCGGGCGATGGTTTCGCCGTCGCCGAAGAGATGCCGTGAGCCGGTGACATCGAGGAAGGCTTCGTCAATGGAGACGGCCTCGATGAGGGGGGTGCAGGCTTTGAAGATGTCGAAGACTTGGGCGGAGACTTTTTTGTAGCGGGCCATGTCGGGGGGCACGAAGATGGCGTGGGGGCAGCGTTTTCCGACGTCGCGCGAGGGCATGGCGGAGTGGATGCCGAAGACGCGGGCTTCGTAGGAGGCGGTGGCCACCACGCCGCGCTGATCCGGGGGCGAACCCACCACGAGGGGTTTGCCGCGCCAGGCGGGATTGTCGCGCTGCTCGATGGCGGCATAGAAGGCGTCCATGTCCACATGGAGAATGACGCGGGAGGGCGGCGGGGCGGGTGTCATGGGCGGGGGGCTACCAGAAGACCGGTTCATCGGCTTCGGTCAGCCTGGGTAGGGGGCGGGGGGTGCGCACCCGGGGGGTGAGCCGCGGCGTCGCGGGCGGCGGAGCGGCGGGAGGGGCGGCCGCTTCGGACGGGGTCGGCGGAGACGGAGGAGGGGGGGGCGCCGCGGTTTCCGGCGCGGGGGCGCGCGGAGCGGGGGGCGTCGCGGACAGGCCATCGAGACGGATCACGCGCCAGGGCAGCCAATCTATCAGAAGAGCCTGTTGCGACAGCTCCGCGCCGATGAGAAGGCTGTCCGGATGATTGAGCAGTTCATAGGGTACGCGCAGGGTGATTTGCCCGGGGATGTCGGCCTCGAGGGCGATGGCGCCGGAGGGAAGTTCCTCGTTCAGTTCGCGCAGGGCCGCGACGCGGCCCAAGGAGATGGCGACTTCGATTTTGGGCATGTCGCCAAACAGCTCGTCCGGCCGATAGCCGAAGAGTTGCACGGCGAGGTCGGCGCCGGGAGCGAGGGGGGCGTCGAAGATGAACGAGCAGGCGAGGGTCCGGCCATCGCCGGAGAGGGCCAGCTCGTGGAACTGGTTCAGCGATTGGGCGATGGCGCGGTTTTCGGCGTCGTGCTGCTGGGCCAGGGAGGGCCAGGGATCGGGCAGGCGCGCCAGCTCGGCGGAAAGGACTTCGTCGGGCTCGAAGCGCGAGAGGTCTTCCTCGAAGGAGGCGGCTTCGCCGAGGCCCGCGGGCAGTTCGAGGTCGGGGATGCGCGCGAAGATTTCGGTTTTGCGGGCGGCGGCCTTGAGGACGCCGGAAAAGTCGCGGTATTGCGAGCGATGCCGCCGCAGCGCGTCAAGTTTGTTGCTGAGCTGGAAGGGGGCGAGGCTGAACTCGAGCCACTGGTTGTCCTCGCGCAGGAAGTAGGGGGGCACGGCGGGGCTTTCGGGGAAGTGGCGGCGGGGGTCGGGCCACTGGGTGAAGTGGACGGGCGCGGCGAGCAGCTCGGGCGGCGGATCGCCGGACAGCTCCTCCCAGGTCCAGATGGCGACCCGGGCGAAGAGATACAGCGCGCGGTGGTCGGCGTTGTGATCCGCGGGATGGGGCGCCACCACCAGCGAAGGCTCGAACTCGTCGAGCAGCGCGACGAGGTCATCGAGAAGCTCCTCGCCGGCGTGGGCGGCGCCGGGGGTTTGAGCGCGGTCATAAGGGACGGCGGTGGCGCCGGTGAGGGGCGAGCGATAGGGGGGGGTGTCGCGCCAACGATGTTTCCAGATGTCGGCCAGGCCGGAGTCGGGATAGCCGAGAAAGACCACCTGATTCGAGGCCAGCCCGAGCTGGGTCGCGGCGGCCAGGGCTTCGAGCTGGCGGCGTGGTCCCATCGAGCGCGAGACGCCGGGCAGGGGGCTGGGCGGCTGGCGGGTGAAGAGGCCTTGGATTTCATGGTTGTCGCCCATGGTGGCGAAGGCGACCAGGACGGGCAGCTCGAGGGCGACGGCTTCCTGAATGAGGCCGCCGGCGGCGAGGGTCTCATCGGTGGGGTGGGGAGCCAGGACGAGCAGGCGGTCGCCATCGCCGATCCGCAGCGGGGCGACGGCCGCCCGCGCGGCGACGGCCGCCAGTAGCGCGGCGAGCACCGCACCAAGGGCGGAAAAGCGGGAAGGACGGAACGGGCGCCCGCGCGGCGCGCGGCGCGCGGCGGATGCCTTGCATGAAAGCGGCCATTCCATTCTTATATTATAGGAGCGGACGTTGGGATGGCCAAGAGGAAAAGAGAGCAATCATCCTTCGCGAGCTGGCGAAAATATCGGCGGTGTTCTTTGAGCTTCCGCCGGGTTGGGAGTAGGTTGTCGGAATGTGAAGGCATCACCGGAAGAACGGCGCGAAAGTATGCGGGCGCTGGAGTCGCTGCTGGCCAAGTCGGAGAAGGCGGCGGGGAAGCTGCCGCCGGCGGGTTGGTCGGGGCGCATGCTGGCCGCCAATGTGCGGGCGCTGCGGCTGGCGGGTGCGTTGATGCGGGGGGAGCGGGCCGCGGCATTCACGGCGGATGATTTGGCGGAGGCGCTGGCGGCGATTGACGACATGGTTGCGCGGACTGCCAGGGCGCAGGAGTTGCCGGGGCTGGGCGCGTCGTCGCGAACTTTGTTGAAAAGAAGGCTGGCGGCATTGCGGACCGCCAGAGAAATGATTGAGGACAAGCCATCGCACTTGAAGGAACACCATGAAAATCCATTTGAAGCGCGCGTATGATGCTCCCGCGGCCGGCGACGGCCAGCGGGTTTTGGTGGACCGCCTCTGGCCCCGGGGCGTGGCCAAGGAGAAGGCCAAGCTGGATCTTTGGCTCAAGGATGTCGCGCCTTCGACCGAGCTGCGCCAGTGGTTTGCCCACGACCCGGCCAAGTGGAAGGAGTTCCAGCGCCGCTACCGCGCGGAACTGAAAGGGAATCCGGCTTTTGCCCGGTTGGGCGAGCTCGCGCGCCGGGGTCCCCTCACGCTTATTTATGCCGCCCGGGATGAAGTCCATAATGAAGCGGCCGTGCTCAAACAAATGTTGGAAGCCGAATCCTGACATCTTATCCCGGACAAATCCGTTGCCAAGGTTGATGATTCGCACCGGGCATCTCTGATAACCCACGCGTATAGCTTGCAAAAGATTGCGCCCGGAATTTTGGAAAATCTCAAATAATAGACTTGCCAACTTGCGCGGCTGGTCTAGGATCAGAAATAGATTCTTGGCGTTTGGTGGTTGGACAACGATTTATAGGTTTGAAAAGGAAAACACGAACAGCAACGATGGAAAGGAACTGACATGGCGAACATGATGAAGGCATTGAAGGCGGAAATCGCGCGCGGCGCGCGCAAGGAGGTCCGCTTGGAGCTTGGCGCGATCAAGCGCATTCAGGCGACGCACCGCACGTGGATCGCGGATCTGCGCCGGCAGATTGCGACGCTGCAAAAGCAGATTGCGGCTTTGGGCAAGGCGACTCCGGCGCAGAAGTTGGCGGTGGCCGCGGCGGCGGGAGCGCCGGCCGAGGCGGGGCGCCGTTTCTGGATTACTGGCAAGGGTGTCCTCAACCTGCGCAAGCGGCTGGGTCTGACCCAGGCGCAGTTTGGCAAGCTGGCCGGCGTGAGCGGGCAGACGGTGGTGCTGTGGGAAGCCACGAAGGGCAAGATCTCGCTGCGCCGCAAGGAAACCCCCGTGCGTCTGCAGGAAATCCGCGGCATGACCAAGCGGTCGCTGAAGAAACTGATGCCCGAGCTTTTCCCGGCGAAGAAGAAGACGCCCGTCAAGGCGGCCAGGAAGGCTCCGGCCAAGAAGAAAGCCGCGGCCGGGAAGAAGGCCCCGAAGAAGGCCGCGCCGGAGGTCGTCATCGTTCAAGAGGCTCCGGCCGCGTCTGCGCCGGCTGAAGCCTGAGCGCGGTTTTCCGCGCGGAATGCCAACGTCCCGCGCCGCGGTTGAGCGGCGGCGGGACGTTTTTTTGCCCCGAGGTGCGGGGTTAGAGCATTTTCATCAATCCTGTAGCCGTTTTGTCTACTGCATTGGGCTTGGCCGTCGTCAGGCTGCATCGAAATAGCGATACTATTCCTGCTTCGCCTTCCTTGGCCCAGCCCAATTCGCTACGACCTCCCGGCCACATTATTTCTTCAAACGCTCTATTGGTGGTGGTGATAGCGGAATTTGGGCGGGACGGGGTCGCCGCCTTCCCAGACTACGCGGCGGAAATGCTCGGGATCGGTGTTGCCCTCGGTGTTGATGAGGAGCACCTGCGATTTCTCGTTGAGGTTGAGCGCGCGCTTGAGGTCGGCCAGGGTGGGGCACTCGCCGATGAACATGAGCGCGCCGAGGGTTACCGCGCCGGACTCGCCGGAGACAATGAAGGGGTCGCCGGAGAGCGGCACGCCGTAAACGCGCATGCCTTTGGCGGCGACGAAGTCGGGGCAGGAGAGGAAGAAGTCGGCGTGGAGGTTGAGGATTTCCCAGGCGAGAGGGCTGGGGTCGCCGCAGGCGAGGCCGGCCATGATGGTGTCGAGATCGCCGGGGATGCTGTGGGGGCGGCCGTCGCCCTTGCGGGCGGACTCGAAGAGGCAGGCGGCCCGGTCGGGCTCGACCACGATGGTGGTGGGGCGGTTTTCGCCGAAGAGTCCCTGGTAATAGCCGACGACGGCGGCGGCGAGGGCGCCGACGCCGCCCTGCACGAAGACATGGGTGGGCTGGCCGAGGCCCTGGGCGGAGAGCTGCTCCTGCACCTCGGCCATGAGGGTGGTGTAGCCCTGCATGACCCAGCAGGGGATGTCCACATAGCCATCCCAGGAGGTGTCGGAGATGACCTGCCAGCCGTTGACTTCGGCGTCGGCGATGATTTGGCGGACGGCGTCGTCGTAGGTGCCGGGGATGATTTTGACGGTGGCGCCGTATTGCTCGATGGCGCGGATGCGCGGCTTGGAGGTGCGCTCGTGGACATAGACGACGCAGTCGAAGCCCAGCTCCATGGCGGCCCAGGCCACACCGCGGCCGTGGTTGCCGTCGGTGGCGGTGGCGAAGCAGATGTTGCCGAGCTGTGCGCGCACGGCGGGCGATTTGAGTTCGGTGACGGTCAGTTCGCGGTCGCGGATGCCGAGGCGCTTGCGCAGGAATTGATAGATGGCGAAGGAGCCGCCGAGGACCTTGAACGAGTTGAGGCTGAGGCGCTCGGACTCGTCTTTGACCCAGATGCCCTCGACGCCCAGCATGTTGGCGAGGGCGGGCAGGCCCTTGAGGGGGCTGAGGCGGTAGCCGTCGAGCTGGCGATGGAACTGGCGGGCGACGCGGGTGACGGGCATGGGCTTGAGGCGTTCGAGCGCGAGGCATTCGGCCTGGCCGCCGGAGCGGGGATTTTTCAGCCATTGCAAGGGGGCGTTCATGGGCGGTTCCTATCTGATATGGAGGGTTGTGTTGTCGGTTCCGATGGATGCCATATTCATGCAAAGCGGCTCAAATGCAAAGGGAAAACTTGTAAAGGGAAAACTTGCGCCGGGCGGCGGGGCGGGCGGGGTTGACAGGGGCGGGCGGTTGGCCTACACCATAGGCCATGAACGTGAACGCTTTGCCCAAAGTCGAGCTGCATCGCCACATCGAGGGGGCGATCCGCTATCCCACCATGAAGGAATGGGTTTTGGCCGACGGCCTGCTGCCGCGCGACGCCGTCGAGGAAGAGATCCGCGCATTGACGCTGATTACGCAACCGGTGGACGGGCTGGAGGAGTTTCTGATCAAGTTCGGGCTGATCCACAAGGTGCTCAACAGTTCCGAACGCATCCGGCGGATGGCGCGCGAGGCGTGCGAGGACGCCTATGCCGAGGGGGTGCGGGTGCTCGAGTTGCGCTATTCGCCCATCTTCATTCAGGGGGAGCGGGCGGAGATGGATTTTGACCGCATTCACGGGGCGATTCTCGAGGGGATTGCCGAGGCCCGGGCGTCGTGTCCGATGGCGGTGGGACTGATCGGGATCCTGGGGCGCGAGTGGGACCTGCCCACCGCGACGCGGGTGACGGACTTTTTTATTGCCCACCGCGACACGATTCTGGCGATGGATTTGGCCAACGACGAAGCCAACTTTGGCAGCGGTCCCTTCGCGGGGCTGTTCGGCAAGGCGCGCGACGCCGGGCTGCGTCTGACGGTGCACGCGGGCGAGTCCAACATTCCCACGTTTCGCGAGTCCATCCGCAGCGCGTTGGACGAGCTGCATGCCGAGCGGCTGGGCCATGGCGTGCAGGTGTACCGCGATCCGGCGCTGATGGCGGAGGTGGCCGAGCGGGGCATTCTGCTCGAGCTGTGTCCGTCGAGCAACGTGGTCACCCGTTGTATTGAGTCGCTCGAGGTCTATCCCATCCGGCAGATCCGCGCGGCGGGCATCCGGGTGAGCCTCAACGCGGACGATCCGGGGGTGTTCGACTATGATTTGAACCACGAGTACCGGGCGATGGCCGAGCTGCACGGCCTGACCGGGGACGATTTCGCAGCGATCAACCGCGATGCCTTCGCGGCCAGCTTTATTCCCGACGAGGTGAAGCGGCAGTATTTTGATCCGGATGAGCTGATTGCGTGAATGGGGCCCCGCGGTTGCGGGGCCAGCAGGGGAGCCGCCGCTGATGCGGCGAGCAGGGAAGGGGAGCAAGGAGGGGCGCTGACGCGGGAGGGGAACAACCGGCGACTGCCGACAAACGGCGGGAAATGGTCGGGAAAAGGGGGAGAAACGGCAAAAAGGGGTGAAAACAGGGCAAAAACAGGCGTTTTTTGGTCAAAAATCGTGTTTTTCCTGAGTTCCGCACACCCCGAAAATCTTGCTGTAAGTCATTGCCTTGCAACAGGGTAATTTCGTTTTTGGGTGTCCCAGCCCCCAAAAGCCGAATATTTTCCCGCAGGAATTCTGACGAAAATCCGTCTGCCAACGGCAAATTTCAGAAAACATGAGGATCACCTTGGAAAATCCTTCCTGGAATCCCGTTCTCTACCATTTTTTATGAGTTTTCACAAAAAGCCCCGGCTAAATTTTTCCATTTTCGCCCGTTCGCCCATTTCCTGCAGATTTACATCAACAAACCACTCTCAACCGCCTCAAATCCATTCTCACATATTATAATATGTGAGAATGGACAACCACTTGAACCCCAATTGGTTATGATCATTTTTGGGAAGAGTTTTTTAGAATTTGGTTCAAAAACCTCTAAAAAAAAGACGTTTTTCGCCAAATCTTCGCAACCTGCTTAAAACCACAAAATATGCTGAAAAACCGCAACAATTTGAAATTTTGCGGTTAATTTTGGCGTTTTTATGTCATTTTGAGCCGTATTTCTCAATTATACCCCTCGATCCGCCCGAAGCGGGTTGAAATTCTCGGGTGTCCCATTGCGGAACTCAGGACAGGGCAAAAACAGGCGATTTTTGGTCAAAAATCGTGTTTTTGGGCGTTTTTGGGGTGTTTTTGGGGGTTTGGGCGGAGACGGTTAACCTGGATTATTCATCAACACGGATGAAAGTATTGTTATTTGCTGCAGGGCAGCATGATGCGGAAAAAATCACAAAAAATTCAGTTTTCATCCCTGTTGCCCTTCGGCGCGACGATTCCAACCCGTCTGCGGCGTTATTCGGGGCTCGCAGGTTGTCCATACAGCTTCGCCCCGCCTGCCTTGCATCCGGGCCGGACTTGTCGCGTGAATTATCCAGGTTAAGCGAAGGGGCAGGCGCCGGTGGCGCAGGAGGGGGCGGGGGAGCAGGAACCCGTGGCGCAGGAGGGCAGGGAACTGCCGCTGCTGACGGTGGCGCTGAAGGTGGAGAGCTGACGGGCCGTCTTTTTGTGTCCGCATTGGGGGCACTTGGGGGGGGCGTCGGCGCTGGAGCGCGCAAGGTGCTCGAAGCGGGTTTTACATTTTTCGCACTGGTATTCGTAAAGGGGCATGGGTTTCTCCTGCGTGATCTTGCTTGGTTGTTATCAGTACGGCATGAGTTGGGGAACGTCAAGCGGGGCGGGGGCGCGGGGCGCTTGTGATCGGGGCCCTCGGGGGGTAGGATGGGGAACATGAAAGCACGAGTTGTTCTGGTTTTGTTTTGGCTGCTGGCGGTGGGTGTCGGGGCGCGGACGTGGGAGATGCCGGTGATGGCGACGTGGACGGAGGATCCGCGGACGACGGTGACGCTGACCTGGGAGCGTCCGGAGGCGGCGGTGGCCGACGTGGCCTACGCGGCGGGCGATGAGGACTGGCAGGTGGTGTCCCGCGAGGAGCCGCTGCGCCGCCATGTGGTGACGCTGCGCGGCCTGGAGCCGGGCACGCGCTACCGCTACCGGGCGGCATCGGCGGACGGCTATGAGGCCGAGGGCGCGTTCTGGACGGCGCCGGATGACCCGCAACAGCCGTTTTCGTTTGCGCTGCTGAATGACTTGCAGGGGGGGATTAATGTCGAGGCGGCCAAGGAGGTGGCGCTGGCCACGGCGGCGGCGGGGGCGGACTTCGTGCTTTCGACCGGGGATATCGCAGATCCGCGCTATGCGGGGGACTATGCCGGGGTGATCCGCAGCTGGGAGCTGACGTTCGAGTGCCTGGGGCCGTTGTGGGCCGGGAGCGTTTTCCAGATGGTTTCGGGCAATCACGATGAGCCGGAGAATCCGGATTCGCACTGGCACCGGCTGATCGAGCTGCCCGACGCGCACGACTATACGCTGGATGTGGGGCCGATTCGCTTTATTTTGGTGGACTCGACCGAGGAGCAGGTGCCGAGCCGGATTGCCTGGCTGTCGCGCGAGCTGCAGCGGGCGGCCTACGACTCGGCGGTGACCTGGGTGATTCCGGCGTTTCACCGTCCGCCCTTTTCGGAGGGCGAGCGCGGCGGCGAGGGGATCATCCGCAAGTGGTGGGTGCCGCTGTTCACGCGCTATGAGGCGGATTTGGTGATCAGCGGCCACGCCCACACCTATCAGCGGACGCGGGCGCTGGACGGGGTGCATTATCTGGTGAGTGGCGGCGGCGGGGGGCGGCTCTACGAGGTGCCGAAGGAGCATCCCAACCTGCACTTTGCCACGAGCGCTTATCACTTTGCCCATTTTCATGTGGACGGGGACCGCATCGTGCTGGAGGGCAAGCTGACGGATGGCAGCGTGTTCGACCGCGCCGAATACCGCGCCCGCCGCCATGTGCGCGTCGAGCCGGTCTTTCCGGTGCGCGGCGAGCCCTGCACGGTCTGGTATGATCCGGCGGGCGGCCCGCTGGAGGACTCCGCGGAGATTGCCCTGCATCTGGGGCGCGACAACTTCCAGGAGTTTTTCAGGGATGTGCCGATGGAGCGCGACGCGGAAACCGGGCTGTGGAAGGCGACCTTTGCCACGCCGGAAACGGCCAAGTGGAATGTAGCCTTCTGCTTTGTGGATCCGGCGCGCAAGGTTTGGCACAACAACCACAAGCAGGACTGGCAGGCGCTGGTTGCGCGCGACTGGTGAGCCGCTGGGGGGGGCTACGGGCTGGCCAACAGGCGGCGGATGGGTTCGAGAGTGTGCAGGCGCAGGATGGTCGCGCCGTCGCGCCAGGCTTGCAGCGCCATGCACGCGCTGGCTTCGTCGGGGTCGGTTCCGGGATGCAGGGCGCGGACCACACGCTTGCGCGATAGTCCGATCAGAAGGGGATAGCCCAGTTCGAGCAGGGGGGCGAGGCTGTCGAGGATGGCGGCATCTTGCGGGCGCGTGGTGCCGAAGCCGATGCCGGGGTCGAGGATGACGCGGGAGGGGTCGAGCGCGAGTTGATCGAGGCGCCGGGCGAACCAGTCGGCAATGGAGCGGGAGGGGTGGGGGTCGGCCGGATCGAGGGCGTGGGCGAGGCCATGCATGAGCACCACGGGGAAGGAGCCTTCGCGGGCGAAGGCGAGCAGCTCGGGGGTTTCGAGCGCGTTGACGCTATTGAGGATGGATGCGCCGCGCTCGAAGGCGGCGCGGGCGACGGCGGCCTTGCGGGTGTCAAGCGAGATGGGGATGGACAGTTTGCCGGCAAGGCGCTCGAGCACCGGCAGGAGGCGCCGGAGTTCTTCATCGGGGGGCACGGGTTCAAAGCCGGGGCGGGTGGATTCGGCGCCGATATCGAGGATGTGGGCGCCGACGGCTTCGAGAGCGAGAGCCTGCCGGACGGCGGCGGCGGGGTTGAGGAATTGGCCGCCATCGGTGAAGGAGTCAGGAGTGAGGTTGAGGATGCCCATGAGGATGGGCGCGGGGGGGGGCGAGTTGGATGGAGTCTGGCTGTTGCCGGTTCCATGGCATGGAAAATTTTTTTCCACAGCGTGGAAAACGGCGAAGACAGGGCCTAGTCCGCGTTCGCGGGCGGGTTGGGGGCGGGGGTGTCCGCGGCGGGTTCGGCCGGGGGGGTGGGCGAGGGGGCCACGGGTTTGTCGTCGTCCCCGGTGTCGTCCCCGGCGTTGCGTTCGGCGGCGGTGCGGATGCGGCCGTGATTGATGAGGTCCTCCACGTCGCGTCCGTCGAGGGTTTCGCGCTCGAGGAGCATCTCGGTCAGCAGGTCGAGGGTGGCGCGGTTCCGGGTGAGGATGTCGGTGGCGCGCTCATAGCAGTCGTCGAGGATGCGCTTGACCTCGGCATCTATCTTGCGGGCGGTTTCCTCGGAGATGTCGTTGGTCTTCGAGATTTCGCGTCCGAGGAAGAGGAGTTCCTCGCGCTGTCCGAAGTGCTGGAAGCCGAGGAGGTCGCTCATACCCCACTCGGTGACCATCATGCGGGCGATATGGGTGGCCTGCTTGATGTCGGAGGCGGCGCCGGTGGTGATTTCGCCGAAGCAGATTTCTTCGGCGACTCGTCCGCCCATGGTTCCGGTGATCATGCCGAGGAGGCGGTTGCGTCCTTCGGTATAGCGGTCTTTTTCGGGGAGTTGGAAGGTGGCGCCGAGGGCGCGTCCGCGGGGGATGATGGTGACCTTGTGGAGGGGTTCGGTGTCGGGGGTGAGGGCCAGGACAAGGGCGTGGCCGGCCTCGTGGCAGGCGGTCAGGCGCTTTTCCTTGTCGTCGAGGACGCGCGAGCGTCGTTCGCGGCCCCAGCGGACTTTGTCGCGGGCTTCTTCGAGGTCTTTTTCGGTGATGGTTTCGGCGGAGCGGCGGGCGGCGAGGAGGGCGGCCTCGTTCATGAGGTTGGCGAGGTCGGCGCCGGAGAATCCGGGGGTTCCGCGGGCGATATTGCGCAGGTCCACGCTGGCATCGAGCTTGAGGCGGCGGGCGTGGATTTTAAGGATGGCCTCGCGGCCGGTCAGGTCGGGCAGGTCCACCACGATCTGGCGGTCGAAGCGTCCGGGGCGCAGGAGGGCGGGGTCGAGCACGTCGGGGCGGTTGGTGGCGGCAATGATGATGATGCCTTCCTGAGTGTCGAAGCCGTCCATTTCGACGAGGAGGGCGTTGAGGGTCTGTTCACGCTCGTCATGGCCGCCGCCGATGCCCGAGAAGCGCGAGCGGCCGACCGCATCGATTTCATCGATAAAAATGATGCTCGGGGCGTTTTTCTTGCCCTGTTCGAACATGTCGCGGACGCGGGAGGCGCCGACGCCGACGAACATTTCGACGAAGTCGGATCCGGAGATGGTGAAGAAGGGGACCTGGGCCTCGCCGGCGATGGCCTTGGCGATGAGGGTTTTGCCGGTGCCCGGCGGCCCGACCAGCAGGACGCCCTTGGGGATGCGCCCGCCAAGGCGCTGGAATTTGCGGGGTTCGCGGAGGAATTCGATGATTTCCTGGACTTCCTCGTGGGCTTCGTCCACGCCGGCGACATCCTTGAAGGTGACCTTGTTGTTTTCGCGGGACATGAGGCGGGCGCGGGATTTGCCGAAGGTGAAGGCGCCGCCGGGGCCGCGGGCCATGCGGCGGTAGAACAGGAAATAGATCAGGCCGATGACGAGGAGGAAGGGCACGGTGGCGGAGAGGAACTGCCAGAGCCAGGGGTGCGGGCTTTTGAACTCGAAGGGCACCCTGGCCTCGAGCAGCCGCTCGATCAGGGCGTCGGTGATGGGGGTTTCGACGCGGAAGGGCTCGGGGTCGCCGGTCTGCTTGTTGAGTTCCTTGAGTTCGCCGCGGATGAACTGCTGTCCGGAGGCGTCCATGACCAGCTCGGCCTTGTTGATGCGTCCTTCGGCCAGCAGCGCCATGAAATCGGGGTTGTAGGGGATGGGCTGCACCTTGGCTTTGCGCTGGCTGACCAGTTGCGAAACGGTGATGAACAGCGCGAGGAGCAGGAACCAGACCACCAGGGCCCGGGCGGGCATGGGGGGCGTGCGGCGTTTGCCCGGCGCCTCTTGTTTCTTGTCAGTTTTCTTGGGTTCCATGATCTCGCGACTCCTCTACCAGCCATAACGGGGAGTTCGCAGGAAGGTATCGCACAGCAGGATTGATTGCCAGCGAGAAGTTGCGCGGGGTCAAATGCTCGGACATATGAGCTTGCTCGCGCGGGCGGCGTGTGGCAGCATAAAAAGATAGGAGTGCCTTGTAATAGGAGCTGTCAGAAAACCACCCGGAGGGAGCCGTGATGAAACATAAACTGTTGTTTGGCCTGATGATTGCCGCGCTGGTGTGCGGCGTTACCGCGTTTGCGCAGGGTTCGCGCGATGTCACCTTCAGGGTGGATATGAGCGTCCAGATCGCCATGGGCAAATTCGATGCGGACACCGGCACGGTTGATGTCCGAGGCGAGTTTAACGGGTGGAACGGCACCGTCATGGCGCGCGAGGCCGGGACAGATATCTGGAGTGTTACGACTCCTGTGACCGGGGCCGAAAACGACACCCTGAAATACAAGTTCTATTCCGAGGGCTGGGGTGAAAACGGCTGGGAAACGGTTGGCAACCGCAGCTTCCAACTGGGGCCGGCGGACACGCCCCAAACGCTTGATGTGGTTTATTTCAACGACGAGCTGATTCTGGGCGACGAGGTCCAGGCGGATGTCACCTTCTCCGTGGACATGACCGTGGAAATTGACAAGGACAGCTTCGCCCCGGAAGGCGACCAAGAGGTTCTAGTTCGCGGCGGTTTCAATGAATGGGTCGGCAACAGTTTCAAACTGGATCGCGAAGGCAACACCGGCGTGTATTCCGGCACCTTCAGTGTTACGGCACAGGAAAATGCCCATGTGGAATACAAGTTTGTATACACAACCAGTGGAAGCGGAGGCGACGTGTGGGAGAGCTTTCAGGACAACCGCACCTTCATCATGGGCGACGGCTCGCCGCAGGTGCTGCCGACCGTGTATTTCAGCAACGAAGCGCCCGAAGTTCCGGAATTGCTCACGTTTAGCGCGGGCGTCTGGAATCCCGGCGTCACGGGCGACTATGAGTTTGAACTGACGCGTCTGGACGGCGTGGGCGATGAGATTCAGCTGGAAAGCAGTAACGAGGACGCGGTGACCGTGCCGGCGAGTGCTACGTATGACGAGGAAGCCGACACGGTGACCTTTGACGCGACGGTGGTTAGTTTGACCGACGGCCCGGCGACCATTACAGCTACGGATCCGGTCAGTGGAGCCACAGCGGAATATGAGATCAAAATGCCGACGCTGGCGCTGGACGGGCCGGCAGAGGTCTTCAGTGCGGATCTCTACGAATATACAGTGACCCGTTTTGCCGGCATCAGCGATACGCTGAACCTGCAAAGCTCCGATACGAGTGTCATGACCGTTCCGGTTAACGTGACCTTTGCGGAAGCGGCGGAAACTGCCTCCTTCAACGCCACCTCTCTGGCGGAAGGTGAAACCACCCTGACCGTCACCGATCCCGCCAACGGTATTTCCGCGACGATTGATGTGACCTTTTCGGCGTCGCGCATGGTCATTTCGGGCCCGGCCGTTCTCCCTCTCGGCCAGACCAAGACCTATGTTCTGACGCGCTTCGGGGCGATTGGCGACGAGGTGAACCTGACCAGCTCGGATGACGCCGTGGTGTCCGTGCCGGCGACGGTTTCCTTCCCCTTTGAGGCGGGCAGTGTCACCTTCCAAGCGGAAGGCTTGGCCCTCGGCACGGCGGAGATTACCGCCGCGAACGACGATGGCTCGAGCGCGCCTTTCGAGGTCACTGTGGAAGAGGCCGGCATCGTGATTGCCCATGACCACGCGGACAACTACACGCTGGAGACGTTCGTCCATGGCGCCAACGAAGGCTACGGCTTTGGCGAGTGGGACTTCTGGAACACCCCCGCGACCTTGGGCGATTCGACTTCGGGCGGCGGCGGCGATTTGAACTCCGCGAACGGCCTGTCGTTCAAGTTCGGGCGTAGTGCGGTAGAAGATTATTGTAACGCCCGCCGCAACTTCGACGCGTTGCAAGTAGGCGATGTCGTCAGCTTCACCTTCACCTACAACTGGGACGGCGGCGGCCGCGGCGTGGATATCTTTGATTCGGTCGACCAATTCGCCAACCTGATCAATGTGGGTCCGGGCAACACCTTTAACGTGAACGGCAACACGGTTTCGACCGAGTGGTCGCCGGGCGCGGTGGTGGAAGTGGAAATTACGCAGGAAGCGGATGGCATCGCCATGTCGCTCGTTCGCAGCGTGGACGGCATCCCGAATCTGACCTACACGACCAACATTGCCAATGCGCTGCCCGCAACCGGTTTTTCCATGTACTGCGGCGGCTATGACTATAGCGCGGAAAATGAGGCCAGCTTCGCGATCTACATGAACGACCTGATGATTGTCAGCTCGTCGGAGCCGGTCAAGAGCCTGGCGCTGTCGGGTCCCACCAAGATCTGGTTGGACGAGGAGTTTGCGCCGGAATATACACTGACCCGCTCGGGCGATGTGGCGGACCTGGTGAGCCTGACCAGCTCCGATACCGGCGTGTTGACGGTTCCGGCGACGGTGTCGTTCCAGCCCAATGAGAACACCGTGACCTTCATGGGAACGGTGGTGGGAGCCGGGATAACCGCGCTGACGGCCGAGAACGACGATGCCACGAGCGCCTCGCTGGGCGTGGTGGTTGCCGAGCGTATTGACTACATTGCCTATGACGACGCTTCGCTCTATGAGGGTGACGAATGGACGGAGACTCCCGCGCACCAGACGGGTTTCTCCGACTGGACGGTTCTGTTGACACCGGAGGTCACTGTTCCTGAGGAAGGACCCTACCGCGGCGTGTTCATCGGTTCCTCGCCCATCGAGGGAATGGATGAAGGCGGGCAGTCCTTTGGGCTTTATGCGAATTATGACGGCGAGGTTGCGCCCGATCCTGCTCCCGAGGTTCAGGTGATCCGTTCCTTCCCGGAGCTGGCAGTTGGCCAGACCTTCACGGTGGATGTGGGTTACAACTGGAGCGGTGGCACGAAGGGCGTCAAGCTGCTGGGAACCTACGAGGACAACACGTATAACCGCATCGAGCTGTTCAACGCCGGCAGCGACACCTGGTGTTACAAGCTGGACGACGATGATGAAACCATCGAGGTTGCGTGGGATGGGTATATCAACGACGGCTTTGTCGGCACGTTGCAGGTGACCTGCACGGCGGAAAACACCTTCACCCTGACCCTGCAGCGCGCTCGCGAGAACGCTGTGATCGTGGGCAACATCGTCCTGCCCGGCGGCATTGACACCGTCGAGTTCTACAACTGGAACGGCGGCAAGGGTGACGAGGAGAACTTCTACTTCAACCGCATGGGCATTTTTGGCGAGGCAGCGCCCTCGCTCGTATTCATCGCCGGCACCTGGAATCCTTCGGTGCTGGGCGACTACGAGTTCACGCTGCGGCGCACCGGCTCGACCGGCAGCGAAATGATTGTCGTGGAAAGCGACAACACCGACTCCGTGACCGTTCCGCTCAACGTCTGGTTCAACGATGACGAGACCACCGTGTCCTTCAACGCGACGGTTGTGAGCCTGACCGACGGCGATGCCACCATCCTCGCCACCAACACGCTCACCGGCGTGTGGGCGGAATATACCGTGAAGCCCTGGCAGGGCGGACTGCTGCCCCCGATCCCGCCTGTCACCTATGAGGTGATTAGCGGCGAGATGTCGTTCAACGTGCCCGAGGGCTACGCGCTGGTGAGCGTGGAAGGCGCTGACTGCCAATTGGTCGAGGGCGACCTCATCTGGCTGACGTTGGTGCCGGAGGTGGACTACACCTACAACGACATCACGGGCGAAGTCCGGATTCTGACAGAAGCGGCCATGCGCAAGCTGATCCGCATCCGGCTGTCTCTCGACTAACGCGACATCCATCGTGTTTGACCGACGCCCTCGCCAACGCGGGGGCGTCGTTTTTGCGTCGCGTGAGCGCTGACGCGCGGTGGGTCGTACTGTCACGCAGGTGACCTTGTTGACCGGAGGACTACCGCGCGAACACCGGGTTTTGTCGGCAGCTGCCGGTTGACGGCGAAAACGGGTAAAATGGCCAAAAATTAGCGAAAACGGGCAGTTTTGGGCAGTTTTGGGCGTTTTTTCGTCAAAAATCGTGATTTTGGACCGTTTTTTGGGACGATTTTGGGTCGATTTTTGGAAGGTAGGGAACGCCTCGCCGAGGCGTCCGGTATGAGGGAAAATTATTCTTTTTTAACGCAAAGGGCGCGAGGGGCGCAAAAGAAATGCAGGCTGTGGCTCACCATCTATTGCAATAGCCTGAATAATTCACCAACATGGATGAAGGTATTGTTATTTGCTGCAGGGCAGCATGATGCGGAAAAAATCACAAAAAATTCAGTTTTCATCCATGTTGACCCAAGGCGCGACGATTCCAACCCGTCTGCTTTGTTCTGCGGGGTTCGCAGTATGCCAATACAGCTTCACCCCGCATGCCTCGCATCCGGGCCGGACTTGTCGCATGAATTATCCAGGATAGATGGACAGAGGGCAGCAGAGGGGAGATTGTCAATTGTCAACGACTGACCCCGACCGATTTGGGTTTTGTCGGCAGCGGCCGGTTGATGGCAAAAAAGGGCTGAAAATGGGTGAAAGTGGGCAAAATGGGGCCAAAAATGGGTGAAAACGGCTGAAAATGGGCCGTTTTTGGTGTTTTTGGGAGGAAAAGCCACACGGACGACCACGGACGAGCACGGACTGACACGGACGCTGCGGAATCTATTTTGGGGAGGGGGGGGGCAATAATCAACATTCAATATTCAATATCCAAACTCCAATAATCAATATTCAGGTGGGGGGGAGGGGGGGGAGGCCAAGTTCTTGGAGGTAGGTGTTGTGTTGGGTGGTGGCGGTTTGGATGTCGTGGTGGAGGGTGAGGAGTTGCTGGTGGACTTGGGCGAGGTCGATTTCGGGCTCGGGTTCGGCGGTGCTGACATAGCGGGTGATGTTGAGGTTCCAGTCGTTTTCCGCGATTTCGTCCATGGAGACGCGTCGGGCGTAGCGTTCGATGGGGTCGCGGGGTCGTTCGCGATAGGTTTGGATGATTCGGGCGATGTGGTCGGGGGTGAGGATGTTTTGGCGTTTTGCTTTTTCGAATTGTTTTTCGGCGTTGATGACGAGGACATCGTTGGGTTGTTTGCATTTTTTGAGTACGAGGATGCAGACGGGGATGCCGGTGGAGTAGAAGAGGTTGGCGGGGAGGCCGATGACGGTGTCGATGTGACCGTCCTGGAGCAGTTTTTTGCGGATTCGGGCTTCTGCTCCGCCTCGAAAGAGGACGCCGTGGGGGAGGATGATGGCCATGACGCCATCTTCTTTGAGGTAGTGGAAGCCGTGAAGGAGGAAGGCGAAATCGGCGGCGGATTTGGGGGCGACGCCATGGTTTTTGAAGCGCATGTCCTCGCCGGCTTCGTCGCGCGGGGTCCAGCGGTAGCTGAAGGGGGGATTGGCGACGACGACATCGAAGCGGGGTTTTTTGGCGGGGTTGGTTTCGCGCAGCCAATCCCATTCGTTGGTGAGGGTGTTGCCGTGGAAGATTTCGAATTCGGTGTCTTTGACTCCGTGCAGGAGCATGTTCATCCGCGCGAGGTTGTAGGTGGTGACATTGTATTCCTGCCCGTAGAGTTTGCCGATGATTCCGTTGTCGCGCAGGATATGCCGGCGTATGTTGAGGAGGAGGGAGCCGGAGCCGCAGGCGAAGTCGAGCACGCTGTGGAGGTTTTTGCGCGTGCCAGTTTCGGGGGATTGGCTATCGAGGGTGACGATGCCGGAGAGGATGTCGGAGATGCGTTGCGGGGTATAAAACTCGCCCGCTTTTTTGCCGGAACCGGCGGCGAATTGATCGAGGAGGTATTCGTAGGCGTCGCCGAGGGAATCGGCGTCGGCGGGCAGGTCGGTCAATTCGTCGGCGATGCGGGTGATGACGGTGCAGAGTTTGGCGTTGCGCTGGGCGTAGGTTTTGCCGAGTTTGTCGGAGTCGAGGTTGATTTCGGAAAACAGGCCGGAGAAGGTGCTGGCGAAGGAGTCGTCCTCGATGTGTTTGAAGCCGGCGGCGAGGGTTTTGAGCAAATTATCGTCCTGGGTGCGCGCCAGGTGGGCGATGTGGGTCCAGAGGTATTGGGGTTTGATGATGTAGTGGATTCGACGGCGCATCTGGTCTTCGAAGAGTTGGATGTCGCCCGGATTTTGCGCATACCACACTTTGAGCGGCGTGCTGCCGCCGTTTTCCGCCTCGGCGGCATCGGGATATTCGTTGCCCAGAACCCGTTTGACATTGGCTTCGTAGTTGTCCGAGAGATAGCGCAGAAAGAGGAACGACAGCATGTAGTCGCGGAAGTCGTCGGCGTTCATGGAGCCGCGCAGGTCGTCGGCGACGCCCCACAGGGTTTTGCCTAGAAGATGGTGGTTGTTTTGGGTCATGGCGGGTTGGTTATTCGGTTGGTGGGAGTGAAATGACTTCGGGGGCGACTTCGGGGGTGACCTCGGGGGTTGGATTTTTTAACTTACTGACCGTGTAAAAATTAGGGTCGTTTTTTCGAATGCGGAAATTGCTGATCCATTTATTCTCTTTCATGTACTCAAGAACCGCCTCGTTGCGGTCGCTTACTTCGATGTTGGGTCGGCCCTTGGTAAAGACCTTGTGAAACTCATCAAACTTCAGCTGAAGTAGGGCACTTATAAAATTTTCTTTTTTCGTCAAAATGTTGAAAAACACATAAAACCAAAGGCATTTTTTATCCAAATCGATGTTTTCGGAAGCTAGCAATGCAACGATAAATTGTTCCGAGGGTGATAAATCATTATGGCGAATGTCGTCTATATACTGCCAAAGGGCGGCAACAATGGTTTGCTTCCTGTCTTCGCTGGAGGAGTCGTAATTTTGTAAAAGATATTCTATCTCATCTATCCTGAATAATTCATCAACCTGTTTT
>LSQX01241045.1_pt2 | contig 76365 bp, 80 predicted proteins | sample 654561 | NCBI WGS metagenome assembly LSQX01 (sample SAMN04489861, study PRJNA283612) | anaerobic digester metagenome | isolation source: 4 biogas reactors fed with cattle manure at either 37C or 55C with and... | place: Denmark: Kongens Lyngby | collected 2014
TCAAACATGGTGTGGTGGTAAGTGTCTTTCCCTACATCATCCAAATCGTTGTGCTTACCGGAAACGCGAAGGCATTTTTGGGTATCGGCAATCCGGGGTGAAGTGGGTTTTTTATAGCCGAGAAAAAAATCTTTGAACTGTGCCATTCCGGAGTTGTTGAACATCAGGGTGGGATCGTCTTTCAGGACAATCGGTGCAGACGGCACGATAAGGTGTTCTTTGGATTCAAAAAAGTCTAAAAACTGTTTACGTATCTCTTTGGAAGTCATTTTCTAAAAATTGAATTGCAAAAATCGTGAATTTAAGTGAATTATTGGCAATGAAGATAAAATATAGAATCGAATGAATTGAAGCATTCGCTTAGTTTAACCAAAGTTCTGAATATATGTTTTTAAATGGTTTTGAGCTTCAATCATTTTTTTTCATAAAAAAAGCCCCGAAACTTAGATTTCTCAAAGTGCCAGGGCTTCGTATTTTAAGATAATTTCAGAATTAGTTTCCTCCTTCTTCCATTTTCTTTTTCAATTCAGCTAAGCCGTCGATGTCACCCAAAGTCGCTGTTTCAGTCGTTTGGTTTTCCATCGCTTTTTTCGCTGCTCTTTCTTCTTCTTCACGGAAAGTTGCAGTGTGAGAAACAACTACACGACGGAATTCTTTGTTGAATTCAATCACTGTAAATTCTAACTCATCACCTTTTTTCACACGTGAACCGTCTTCTTTTTCCAAAGTTCTGGATGGAGCGAAAGCTTCAACGTCCGCATCTTCAAACTGGATAGTAGCCCCTTTATCAAATACGTCAACTGCAGTTCCGGTGTGTTTTGTACCTACACCATATTTAGTTTCGTATTTGTCCCAAGGATTTTCAGTCAATTGTTTGTGGCCTAAGCTTAAACGTCTTGCTTCTACATCCAATTCAAGAACTACAACGTCCAAAATCTCATCTACATTGGTAAATTCAGATGGATGCTTGATTTTTTTCGTCCAAGAAAGGTCAGAAATATAAATCAAACCATCAACACCTTCTTCCAGTTCTACAAACACACCGAAGTTCGTGAAGTTTCTCACTTTTCCTTTGTGCTGAGAACCTACAGGGTATTTAGTTGTGATGTCAGTCCAAGGATCTGGCGTCAATTGTTTGATGCCCAATGACATTTTTCTTTCGTCACGGTCAAGCGTAAGCACAACTGCTTCTACTTCATCACCTACTTTTACGAAATCCTGAGCGGAACGTAAATGGGTTGACCAAGACATTTCAGAAACGTGGATAAGACCTTCAACGCCTGGCGCAACTTCAACGAATGCACCGTAGTCAGCCAATACAACCACTTTTCCTTTTACTTTGTCACCAACAGCTAAGCTCTGATCCAAAGCTTCCCAAGGGTGTTTTTCCAATTGTTTGATACCCAACTGGATTCTTGTTTTGTCTTCGTCGAAATCCAAAATAACCACATTGATTTTCTGTCCATCTTCCAAAATTTCGGATGGATGGTTGATTCTTGACCAAGAAAGGTCTGTGATATGGATCAATCCGTCAACACCTCCTAAATCTACGAACACACCGTAAGAAGTGATGTTTTTAACTTCACCTTCCAGTACTTGTCCTTTTTCAAGTTGTGCAACGATTTCTTTTTTCTGTTCTTCGATATCCGCTTCGATAAGCGCTTTGTGAGAAACCACAACGTTTTTGAACTCAGGGTTGATTTTAACCACTTTGAATTCCATTGTTTTCCCAACATATTGTTCGTAATCGCGAATTGGTTTCACGTCGATTTGAGATCCAGGCAAGAAAGCTTCGATTCCGAAAACGTCCACAATCATACCACCTTTTGTACGTGCTTTGATGTATCCGTTTACGATTTCCTGCTCGTCATGCGCTTTGTTTACTGCATCCCAAGCGTTCAGCGTTCTGGCTTTTCTGTGTGAAAGAACCAATTGTCCGTGTTTGTCTTCACGTGTATCTACCATTACTTCCACCTCGTCACCTACGGCAAGATTTGGATTGTAACGGAATTCGTTCAATGAAATAACACCTTCTGACTTAAAGTTGATGTCAACGATGGCTTCTTTGTCAGTCAATCGAACTACTTTTCCTTTAAAAACCGCGTTTTCGTCCAAATCGTCCAATGTCTCATCGTACATTTTCTCCAATTCAGCTTTTTCCTTACGGTCTTCTTCGTTCAATCCTGATTCAAAAGATTCCCAGTCAAATTCTTCGGGTGCAACGTTGGCATTTAAAGTAGATGGATTTGCATTAAAGTCCAATGCTTGTTCATCCATTTCTTCGTGTTTTGTCTCTTTAGACATAATTTAATAATTTGTATCCCAAAAATCAATTCGAAATAAAGCGGAGAAATTGTATTTGAGAGCAGTTAAACTTTTGTTTATCAGGGCTTTGTTTCTAAATCCGCCAAAGTGGGTGCAAATGTACGAAATAATTTAACGGCTCAATCGAATTATTTTAATTTTTTCTAAATTCTATTCATTTGAACATCAATTTTTTGCAATTCATCAACCGATGATATTTCCGGACGAATGATTGCGAACTGCGCCCGTAACCGAACTCAAAACATTGATTTTATTTTCCAGCCGTAACATTCCCATAAAGGCAAAAATCAAAGCTTCCTTGAATTCAATCACGGATTTATCGGGTATGATGATTTCGCATTCCGTTTTGGATTTTAAATTTTCAATGAAAAATTGGTTGTAAACTCCACCGCCTGTGACCAAGACATTTCGAATTGAATTTTCATTCAAAACTCTGGCAATTTGAACTGCGAAATGTTCGGTAAAACTTGCAAGCAGATTTTCGGGTCTATCGGGGAATTCATTGAGCAAAGGATTGATTTCTTTTCGGCACCATTCCACGCCCAAAGATTTTGGCGGAAGTTTCTGATAATAATCCAAAATGTTTAATTTTCTCAGAAATTCGAAATTCAAATTTCCCGAACGAGCGAAATTTCCATTTTCGTCATAATTCTTTCCTAATTTTTCGGCCAATGGATTTAAAAGAATATTGAACGGGGAAATATCAAAAGCAATCCTGTTTTGGTTTTTTCGGAAAGAAATATTGGAAAATCCGCCCAGATTTAGACAAGCATCAAATTTTCCGAATAATAATTCGTCACCAATCGGCACAAGCGGTGCGCCTTGTCCGCCAAAAATAACATCCTGCGAACGGAAGTCAAAAACGGTTTGAATTCCAGTTTGGGCCAATATTCCTTGACCTTTCCCGATTTGAAGCGTGTAGTTTTCAGCCGGATTATGAAAAACGGTATGTCCGTGGGAAGCAATGAAATCTACCTTTTCGATTGAGTGTTTTTCCAAGAAATTTCGAGTTGAACTCCCCAGAAAAACTCCGTAATCAAAATCGAGTTTTGTAAGCTTTTTCGCGGAAAGGTGAATGGAATTTTTTAGTTTTTCTTTCCATTCCGGTGGATAAGTAATCGTTTCGGCTTTTATAATTTCAAATTGGTAATCTGGAAGATCAAATCGAACGTAACAAATATCCAATCCGTCGAGCGAAGTACCTGACATAAGTCCTATTGCAAAAAGCGTTTTCATCATATAAAACTAAGATAAATTCAGTATTTTTGTTAATTAAAATTTTTATAATGGCACAAGATATTATTTTCGATTTGATTGAAGATGAAAGAGAAAGACAAACCGTTGGTTTGGAGCTAATTGCATCTGAGAACTACGTGAGTGACAACGTCATGAGAGCAATGGGGTCAATTTTGACCAATAAGTATGCAGAGGGTTATCCTGGCAAAAGATACTATGGCGGATGCGAAGTCGTAGATGAAATCGAAACCCTTGCCATCGAAAGATTGAAACATTTATTCAATGCCGAATACGCAAACGTGCAGCCACACAGTGGTTCACAGGCAAATGCTTCTGTTTACTTGGCTTGTTTGAAACCGGGCGATAAAATCATGGGATTGGATTTGTCACATGGTGGACATTTGACACATGGTTCACCGGTGAGTTCTTCGGGAATGCTTTATCAGACTTGTTTCTATGGCGTTGATAAAGAAACCGGAACGATTAATTACGAAGCGATGCGTCAGACTGCACTGAAAGAAAAACCCAAAATGATTATCTGCGGTGCTTCGGCTTATTCGCGCGATATGGATTTTGCGAAATTCCGTGAAGTAGCAGATGAAATAGGCGCTTTGTTGTTGGCCGATATTGCGCACCCGGCCGGGTTAATTGCAAGAGGAATTTTGAACGACCCGATTCCTCATTGTCATTTTGTAACTTCTACTACGCATAAAACCCTTCGTGGGCCACGTGGAGGTATCATCATGATGGGTAAAGATTTTGAAAACCCATGGGGCGAAACAACGCCAAAAGGAGAAATCAAAATGATGTCTCAGCTGCTGAATATGGCGGTTTTCCCGGGAACTCAGGGTGGTCCTTTGGAACATGTCATCGCTGCGAAAGCAGTTGCTTTTGAAGAAGCGCTGTCGGATGGATATATGGAATACGCAGTTCAACTGACCAAAAACGCACAAGCTTTGGCCAAAGCAATGGTGGGGCACGGGTACGAAATCGTTTCGGGTGGAACTGACAATCATTTGATGTTGATTGACCTACGAAACAAAGATATCACAGGCCGTCAGGCGGAAAATACATTGGTTAAAGCCGAAATCACTTGTAACAAAAACATGGTTCCTTTTGACGATAAATCTCCGTTTACGACTTCGGGAATTCGTTTGGGAACCGCTGCGATTACAACGCGAGGTTTGAAGGAAGACGATATGCAAACCGTTGCAGATCTGATCGACGAAGCTTTGATGAACAAAGACAATGATACCGTTTTGGAAGCGGTGGGCGATAAAGTTACTGAAATGATGTCTTCTCGTCCATTGTTTCAATGGTAAAAAATAAACCCGAAATTTCGGATAATGAAAACCTGCAGTTCTCCTGTAGGTTTTTTTATGTAATAAAATCGAGATAGTTTTTGGGATGAATTAATTCATAAGAAGCATCGGGATAAGCCTTTGCAAAAGCGGTTGGAATTTTCGGTTTTCGGTTTTCATTCCATTTGAATTCAAATCCGGCGATGGACTCGTTTTCGGTTTCTACCCAGTCCAGTTCTTGCTGATCGTAAGTTCGCCAGAAATAATTTTCTTTTTTAAGTTTCTGATAATTTTGCTTTTTAATTCGTTCGGAAGCCAAATAATTTTCCCATAATTCGCCCGTATCATTGCGCATATCCAGTCGGTTAAAATTATTAATCAATGCATTCCGAATGCCGTTATCGTAAAAATACCATCGGCTCGATTTGGTGATTTCCTTGCGTAAATTTCGGCTGAAACCATTTATTTTATACAAAACAAAAACTTTGGAAAGCAAATCCAGATAGCGTTCTACGGTATTTTTTGAAATCTGTAACTGATTGCCTAATTCTTGCAAGGAAACTTCTTTTCCAACTTGAAAAGCAATCATTTTGAGCAAATCGTAAATTTTAGCTGAATTTTTAATTCCGTCGTAGATTAAAATATCTTTCAGCAAATACGAACTGATGATTTCGTTCAGGTATTCTTGTTTTTCTTCCCAGTCCGGATATTGTTCCAGTTCGGGATAGCCGCCAAATAAAAGTCTTTGTTCCAGATTTTCGGTGGTTTCTTTGTGATTTTCGAATTGAGAAAATTCAATTTGCGACAACGGAAAAAGGTAAAGTGTATTTTTTCTTCCGACCAAAGGTTCACCCAGATTATTGGCCATATCAAACATAGATGATCCTGTGGCGATAATCTTGATGCCATCAATAGAGTCCACGATTAATTTCAAAATCCATCCGATTTCGGGAATGTGCTGAGCTTCATCAATCGCCAGAATTTCAATTCCGTCCAAAAGACGTTTGTAATTAGCAACCGAACGTTCGCGCAATAATTCTGCATCGTTTACGTCCTCACCGTTCAGTGATAAGTATTTTTCTTTGGGAATGGTTTCCAGATAATCCTGAATGAGCTTAGTTTTTCCCACACGACGTGCGCCTAATAAAATCAATACTTTATTGGGTCTGACTTTCTTTTCAAACTCATTTAATAATGCTCTTTTGTAGCGATAGGCCATTTTCTGACGTTCTATTTCACTACAAAATTACGTAAATTTTGTTAATTCAGTCAATCAACTGACTGAATTTACGTGAATTCCGTCAGTTGACTGACTGAATTTGCATTAATTCCGTCAGTTAGAAGACCCAATTTTCCCTAAATGCGTGTCTTTGAAATCGGAAAAATATTTAAGTCCGTATCCGAAAATCCGGTCCATTACCGAATGGGCCAATAAAATTATTCCCATAAACTGTAGCCATTCCGAATGAAAATAAATCCCAATCAGATAAACCACAACCGCCAATAATTGATGGTGGAAAAAATTATAAAGCATTGCCCCAAATTTATTTCCAAAGGCATATCCGATCATACTTAGGTCGGGCAATAAAAGACAAGCTGGAAATGCCCACCAAGGAAAACCCAAAAGCGAAAACAAATAAACCGACAAAATAAAAAGTCCCAGATTTTCCAGTTGAAGCAGTGTTTTCATAAGCCATGTTTTTTTATAAGTTGCAATAATTCGGCTTTGTTACAGATAGGGTGTACGACAAGCGTCAAATTTCCGTTATTTGTACTATAAATCCAGAAGTTGTCGTCAAAAATTTACATATCTCTTTTTCTGTTTATCTTTTTCCTGAGTGTTTCGGCTCAGGTGCCGGATTGGGAGAATGATAACTTCAGAAAGGACTCTATCAACGTTTCTGATACGGTGCAGCTCAATGCTGGCGTGATTTTGCCCGATAAATTCATGATTACGGACGAAGCCGGAAATCCTGTTTCCGAATTGTTTTACGAAGTCGATTATGCAAATTCACAAATCATTTTTGACGAAAGTCTGTCGGGGCAAAAACTATTTGTCTCTTATTATATTCACCCCGATTTGCAACGTTCATCAGTATTCTCAAAAGATACAGCGCTTATCATTGAGCCCACTCAGGAACACAAATATTATGCTTATGGCGAGGATTTGAGAGAGGTTCGAAAGCCTTTTGACGGACTGAACAGTCGGGGTTCATTGGTTCGAGGAATTCGTTTTGGGAATAACCAGAGCGCATCGGTACAATCTTCTCTTGATTTGCAACTCACCGGAAATTTAACCGAAGAGATTGGTATCAATGCTGTGATTTCTGACAACAATGTACCGATTCAGGCCGATGGTTATACGCAGCAATTGCAGGAGTTTGACAAAGTTTATGTAGAATTATTCAATCGAAATTCCCGAATTCGTGCCGGGCACGTTGATTTACATCAGGAAAATGATTTCTTTGGAAATTTCTCTCAAAAAGTCACCGGATTGCAAGTTGCAACGGAACTTACCCATGCCAATGATTCCAAAACCCGAATTCATGCAGCGGGAAGTATGACTCGGGGCGAGTTCGCCACCAAAAAAATAATTGGTCAAAACGGAAATCAAGGCCCTTATCGACTTTCAGGAAATCATAACGAATTGTATATCATCATCGTTTCGGGAAGTGAAAGGGTTTTCCTCGATGGAGTCTTGATGATGCGTGGCGAAAACCAGGATTATGTCATCAATTACAATACGGGTGAACTTACCTTTACCAGCAACCGACTGATTACCGATAATTCACGAATTACTGTCGAATATCTCTATGCCAATCGAAGTTATTCCCAAGTTTTGATTTATGGAGGAGTCGAACATGAATCGGAACGATTTCGAATTGCCGGACATTTTTATTCGAATGGCGATTCTAAAAACAATCCTTTGTCCGACAACCTAAGCGATGCGGACAAACAAATTCTTGCCGATGCCGGGAACAATGAAGAAGAAATGTTCAATACGACGGCTGTTCCTACTGAATACGATCCTGACAAAAATTTATATCGAAAAATAATCATCGATGGGGTTGAGGTCTTTGAATATTCCGATAATCCCGAAGAGGAATTGTATCAAGTCAATTTTACGTATGTAGGAAATAACAACGGAAATTATATTCAAACCAATGTGGAAATCAATGGGAAAGTATTTCAATACGTTCCGCCCATTGAAGGAATTCGACAAGGAAATTACGAACCGATTCGTCAGTTGATTCCACCGAAAAGACTTCAATTATATACATTGAATTCCGCTTATAAATTAAAAAAAGGAATCATCGGGATTGATTTGGGAATGAGCAATGAAGATTTGAATTTATTTTCAGACAAAGACGATGGCGAAAATCTAGGTTTGGCCGGAAGGATTTATGGAAATCAGGAATTTGAATTGAATTCTTGGCGAATTCAACCCCAATTTGAAATGTCCTACATTCAGCGGACATTTAATTCCATTCAAAGGCTAAGATCGGTAGAGTTTACCCGTGATTTCAATTTGACGGAAGAACTTTCTGAGGCGGATCAGACCTATCTTCGATTGGGGTTGGCAACGAGTTACAAAGATTCACTCAGTATGAATTATAATTTACATTACCTTCAAAATCAAGGTCAATATAAAGGTGTGAAAAATGATTTGAATTTAAATTATACTTCGGATAAGAACTTTGCGCAGCTCAATTTTTCTTTATTAAATGCCGAGAAAGAAAGCCTATTGAACCCGGAGTTTGAACCCGATGCTTCTCGGTTTTTACGCTATCAGGCCGAAGCTCGTCGAAAACTTTGGAAAACACTTTGGGTAGGGGCTCAATACGCAGGAGAGCTCAACGAAATTCAAGATCATTTGCAGTTTTCGGACGGCGATAATTTATCAGATCAATCCTTCCGATGGGATGAAATTCGTGCCATGGTTGGCGTGGGAGATACCGCGAAGATTCATGCCCAACTATCTTATTACAATCGTCGCGATGATTCCGTTCGATTGGGCATCATGCAAAATTTGACGAAGTCCCATGGGGTTATTTTGCAATCTCGACTCATCAATCAGCAGGACCAAAGGCTGGAAATGATGGCGCATTATCGATCGGTTGATTATCTTTTTGAAGGCCATCCGAGCGAAGATTACATCACGGGAAACATTCGCTGGTTCCGAAGTTACTTCCGTGGCGGGATGGTGGTCAATGCTTTTTATGAATTGGGAAGTGGTGTGGAGCCCCAACGGGAATTTGAATATGTGAAAGTGACCGATGGCACCGGAATTTACAAATGGACGGATTACAATGGCGATGGTTTGGAGCAATTGGACGAATTTGAAGTAGCGGAATATCAGGACGAAGCGAATTACATCCGGGTTTATACCAATACAATTGAGTACGTCAAAACCAATAAAAATAATTTCAGCTTCTCACTTCGACTGCGCCCCAAAGAACTATTGAATTCGGAAAATCAATTTCTCGGCCGATGGATGTTACAGGGCTCGCTTCAATCCACGAATTCGCTTCTGAAAGACGGACGAGCTCTGGAGTGGAACCCCTTCGTGAATTCGGACAACGTCCTTTCCAAGATGCAAAGTATCCGAAGCAGTTTAAATTTCAATCAAGGCGGACAATACAAATGGTCTTCGAGTTATACTTATTCCCAACAAGAAGCTCAGAATTTTGTGTTTACCGGACGCGAATCCCGTGATACCAAAAGTCATCTCCTCAATGCTCGCTACCGTCCGTGGGAGAACTTTTACTTTTTGACCGAAGCCGAAAACATCCGAATCATCAGTCATTCCGATATGTTTGAAAGCCGAAGATTTATCATTGAATCTTGGCGTGTGAAACCACAGATTTCTTATCAGGTCGATAGTAAATTCAGCGCTGCACTCAATTATACCTATCAAAACAAATCCAATCGAACGGGCGAAGAAAGCCTCAATCAATCCAATCTGGGGGCAGAAATTCAATGGAATGATGGCTCCAAATCCTCATTGCTTGGAAGTTTTAATTACATCAACAACCGCTTCATCGGAAATGCACAATCCGTGGTAGGAAACCAAATGATGGAAGGACTCAAACCCGGAAATAACTTCGTTTGGCAACTCATGTTGCAAAGACAACTCAATTCATTTTTAAGCGTAAATATCAGTTATGATGGTAGAAAAACCGAAGAAAATAAAACCATTCATACCGGAAATGTTCAGATTCAGGCGAGGTTTTAAATTATAATTTCCTAAGCTTATCTAAAAGTACTCCATTTAAAATCTTATAAAAGAGAAGGCATATTAAAAGAAATAAGATAAATGAGACTCCAAAAATTTTATAGAAATCATTAATTTCCAGATAAATAAGATTTTTTAGAAAAAAACAGCCTATAGCAAACATGCTGATAACATGACTTAAACTCACAATTATAAAGCTAAAAAAATAACTTAAGTAGGGCTTTAAATTATTTAAAAGATGCTCCAGCATATAAAAAACCACACACAAAATAATGGTGTAAATGAAAATTAATAATTGCAGATGAAATGCTGATAAAACTTTCAGAAAGGAGGCGTTGTTATTTAAATTTACTTCGATTATTAAATAAGTAACTTCTTTAAAGAAAAAAAATAGAAGAATAAAAACTAAAAACTTTAAAGCCCCTTTCATTCTTTAATCTTTAATCTCGCCCACATCATCCGGGGATTCATCGGCACGAACAAAAAGTCTTACAACCCGAACTGCTTTGTTCACATAAGCTTTTCCTTCTTTTTCGTATTTGAATTTGGTAGCCAAACGGGTTTGTTCCGCTCCAAGTGAATTCAAGATATCACCTCTCGAATTCATTCTTTCCACCAAATCATAGAAAATATCGAAGCCAATTTGTTGGTATTCGTTGGGAGTGATGCAATAAACATCTAAGAACTTTTGCAAAGCTGCTCTTTCGCCCGTTCCGTAAATATTCACCAAATGAACCGTGCTAAATGCAAATCCTATGTTCTTCAGCGCAGCGATGTTGGCCGCGTTTTTATCGTTATAGATATCATATGCATTGACAAATTTCACTCCATAAGCTTGAAGGCTTTCCGCATCCATGGATTTGAGTTTGTTTACATAAGTATCGCCCAATGCATTATTATCAGAAACCAATACGGTAATAATTGGCGTGAAATATTCTTTTTTTACAATTGTCCCATCGCTCAGTTTTTCGTCCACCGTTTCTGATTTTTGAGCTAACTCATTGACATTTCGAGTGATTTTGATAGTCGGATTGGAAAGTCTTCGGTTCAGGTTTTGGGAAACGTATTCAGCCAAACCTTGGTGTCTTTCATCGGTCAAAATCTGAATTTCCTGTCCTTTGTAATTTGCTCTAATTTCTTCAATGATGGCATCGGCGATAACCTCATCGCTTGGTTTGGCAATGATTACATTTTCCAATTCTTTTAGATCATCTGAATTACTCAAAGGAGAAACCAATGCAATTCCGGAGCCTGTCAGCATAGTAGCCATCGATTTGAAATTCGAAGCAAACAAAGGACCTACGACCGCATCAAATTTCGAAAAATCGGTAGTTGCAATCAGACTTTCAAGTGATGCCGACTGGTTTTCGGAGTCCATGACTTTTAGATTGATTTGCTTTCCTTTCAATGCAAGTGAGTCCAGCGCCATTTTTGCGCCTATCAGTATATCCGTCGAAATGTTTTTCTCGGCTGCACTTCCTTTCGCATTATTGAGATGGAAAGGCAGAATCAAAGCAATATTGATTTCATTGTCATTGATACGTTTGATTTCGCCCGGTGCTTTGATGATATTTGCCCCATCCTGCAATGGAATCTTTAAAGTCATTCCGACTTTCAGACCGTCGCGAAGTTCCGGGTTGTGTTGAAGAAGTTCCGCAAGGCTGACTTTGTAAACTCGGGTAAGCGTATAAATCGTTTCGCCTGCTTTTACTTTGTGTTCGATGAGTCCATCCTGAATGACGGCATTTGTTTTTCCTTTCTTCGGAATTTTGATATAGGAACCGACCTTCAATCCTTCGGTTTGAACACTCGGATTGGCAATGTAAAACTCATCTTCACTCACTCCAAATTGACGTGTAAGTGAGAAAACCGTTTCGCCTCTTACGACTTTATGCATTCCTGCCGGCACGATCTCTTCTTCGCCATTATTGGACTTTTTCTTGGGAATTCGGATGATGTCACCTGCTTTTAATCCTTGCTCCAATTGAGGATTTAGACTGACGAGCGCTTCTTCCGTAATTCCATATTCACGAGTGAGCGTATAGACAGTTTGTTTGGGTTTTACTTCGTAATAAATATAGTTCTCGTCCTCTGTTGGGATGATTACTTCATGAGTTTGCCCATTCGTTGGGGTAGGTGTTTCGGGATTTTTCTGTGTAACAACGGGCTTGATAGAGCCATCGGTTTTTCCCGGAATTCTGAGCGTATCTCCGACTTGCAGAGACCTATCGTTCAGAAATGGATTGGCATTTTTTAGTTCTTCTTGCGAGATCCCATATTGCCTCGAAATCCCATAAACGGTTTCTTTTGCCTGTACTGTGTGCGTTCTCTCCTGTGCAAACAAACCGCCTGCTAAGATCAAAAACAGAAATGCCCAAATCGCTTTTCTCATCTGTTCAAATTTAAATAACAAAAATACAATTCTTTCTGTTAAGGCAATGTTTTTATCGTAAATCGAAACTCAAATGGCTGAATTTCACGGTAGATTACATCAATGAAATCTTGGCCTTGTCCGAGCTGAAATTCAGAAAAATTGGTGATTCTTTCTTGTAAATTCCCATTCGGAAATAGTTCTGAGTAGAGTATTTCGATGCGCTCAACACGTTCAGAAGACTTGATTTTCTCGGCTTTCAACCATCTGTTTTTCATTTTTTCAAATCCTTTCAGCTGTTTGGCGCGTTGTGCCTTCACCATCTTAGAAAAACTAACGTCGGTTTCGGTCGCTTTGGTATCTAACTCATCAAAGATTTTTAAAAGTTGAGACGCGTAAGCATCAAAATTCACGTCGGAATTCGTGTTTTTTCGAATATTTTCGTTGACCAATTCATACAAAGGAAGAAATAAATCTTCGTAGGAAATATTCAATTTTATTAATTTAGAATGCTGTTTTTCAGTCAGTAAAAGAAGTGAATTCCGAACCGAAAGAATTGGAAACAATTGATTTTGCGAATCAAAAAAGGATTTTAATTGCAACCAATAAGCGATTTCTCCACTTCCACCGATGTAGGAAATATTGGGTAAAATGGTTTCTTGATATAGCGGCCGCAAAATTACATTGGGACTGAATTTATCGGGATTTTTATGTAATTCTTCGATGATTTCTTCCCGGCTGAATTCGTAGTCGGTATTCAGAACTTTATAAATCCCATCTTCTTCCAGAATTCGTTCACGGATATTTCCTTCGCCCAAATAAAAAAGATTGATTTCCCGAGGATTCACCTGACTGGAATATTGATTTTGACTTAGAAAATCATTGGTTTGGTTCAAAATTTTAAAAGCGGTATTTTCAAGAAGATCCTCTTCAAATGCGGGAATCATTAGCTTCTTTAATTCTTTGTCATCACCGTCAATCATCAAAAGCCCTTTTTCACCAAAAATTTTCTGCACGAGTTTTTGAGAAGCTTCGGTCAGGGTTTTTGAATTCAGATAAGTGGATTCAATCAATTCGCGAAGTTCATTTCCCAATTGAGAATCGGGTAGGAATTGAAAAAATTCAGCAAAAACTTCCTTTATGGAATTCAGATCCAATCTTCCCACAGCACCTTTTGCGTCTTTATGCCAAGTAAATTTATTATTTCGAAAATAAAAATGGTTGATTTCCTCGAAATCATGGTCTTCGGTGGCCATCCAAAAAACCGGTAGAAAGTGAAATTTCGGGTGCTTCTGACTTAGTTCCTCTGCTGTTTTCAGAGTCTGCAAGATTTTATAAAAAAAATAAAGTGGCCCGGTAAGTAAATTGAGTTGATGTCCGGTCGTAATCGTTACGGAATTGGACAGTTTGAATTTTTCTAAGTTTTCAATTTGCTTTGGATATAAATCAAATGACTTTAATTGATTTTTCAGGGCTTGATAGGTGGTTTCCCGGTACGGGAAATTTTGAATCTTGTTTTTGGTTTGTAAAATAAGATTCTCTTCGGTTGGAAATCTTTGGTACAATGAAAATGTTTCGTTTTTTTGGTTGAGATAATCCTGAATCAGTTTCGAAAACTTTCCGTATTTATTGGCATCCCAAGAAACTTTTTTTAGCAGCTCCAAATTATTAGTTGATTTTAAGATTGAACTACAAATTTACAAAGTTGAAATCATTTTGTGTCTTAAATTAATTAGTTTGTATAATTAATTCATTCTGACTAATTTAGTTAAATATTAATTTAAAAACAGAAGAAATGGGATTAGGTAAGTTTTTTAAAAATTTATTTGGTGGCTCGAGTGAAAAGGGTGCCGATTTGAAAGAAGGTTTGAAAGAAAAGACAGAAAAGGTTTCGGAAAAAGCAGCCGAAGCCTTGGAAGAGGTAAAGGAAGTAGCGGATTCGGCAAAAGAAAAACTCTCAGAATCTTGGGAGGAGACCAAGGAGGTCGCTGAAAAGGTGAAGGGAAAAGCCTCTGAAACGCTGGAAAAAGTCAAAGACAAAGCTGAAGACGCTTGGGAAGACACCAAAGAAAAGGCAGAAGAATTGAAAGAAAAAGTCAAAGACAAGGCGGAAGAAACCAAAGAAAAAATTCAAGGGGCAACCGATGAGGCAAAGGAGAAAGCCGATGAAGTCTTAAGTGAAGCTGAAGAAAAAATCAAAAAAATCGAGGAAAATGTTTCAGAAAACATCGCTCAACTTGATGCGGAAATCGATGAAGTGACCCAAAGGGCCGATGATAAAATGAAAGACATCGAAGAAGAATTGAATGATTAAATTCAATATGAATTTGCGGAATTCTTGAGTTAAAATCCATAAAAAAACTCCTGCTCTGAAAAGGGCAGGAGTTTTTTATGATTTGGGAAAAATAGGTAACGAATTAGTATCCGAATAGTTCTTCCAAAGTCATTTCTTGGATTTCGCCCATTTGCTGTACGGCTTCCCAATCCAAGTTTTCTTTTTTGCCAATCAAACCTACGTTGAATTGCTTGCCACGGATGTGCTGATTGAAAAATTTCTCTAAATCATTGAATGTCAATCGGGAAGTTTGTTGGTAAATATCGCGGTTGATATCATAATCAATTCCTCTGTCCTGAAGACTTAACCAATAGAAGAAAATACTTGATTTGGTGTAGCGCTGAGTGGCAATTTGCTTTAAAGCAGCGGTTCTCGAATTCTGGAATTGATTTTCTGCTTTGGGCATCGTGTTCATTAAATCTCTCAAAGCCTCCACAGCTTGTGGAAGTTTGTTGGCTTGAGTTCCGATGTAAGCATATACATAATTGTATAGGTCTGCTTTGGATGAGTTCGCATAGAATGAATAGGCCGAATAAGCCAAAGATTTGGACTCACGAATTTCCTGAAATATGATGGAAGACAGGCCTGAACCAAAGTACTGATTAAAAACTCCGGCAGGCGTCAATAAATCTTTGTTGAATTTCTGCTCACGGGCACGCAAAGAGATTTCAGCCTGTACCATATCATAAGGAGTGAAATAGATTTTTCCATCAGTTGCAGGTTGTGGGTATTCTTTTGCTGCTGGAATCGGACGATTCTTTCCAAAGTTATGGTGTTTTTTCAATGCTTTTTTGGTAGCGGCTAAGTCATTTCCATAATAGAAAATTCGATGTTGATGATCGAGGAAGTTTTTTAGAATTCCTACCAATTCTTCTGGATCGATGGATTTCAACTCTTCTTCGCTCAAAATATCTCTGAAACGACTGTTTTCACCGTACATAGCAAATTGATTCAAAGCATTTTGAATGCTGTTTTTATTGGTTTTCGCATCCTGACGTCCTTTCAGAATTTGATCCACATAATTTAAATAAGCTTGTTTATCGGCTTTTGCATTAGCCAAAAGATGTTCAAAAAGCTGAATCCCTTTTTCCATGTTCTCTTGAAGTCCGTTCAAATAAACAAAAGTCCGCTCGGAACCCGCTCCTACACCGTAATTAATTCCGATTTTATAGAATTCCTTTTTGATGTCCTCGGGGCTGTATTTGTCGGTACCCAAATAATTTAGATAATTGATGGCCAAAGAAAGTTTCTTGTCATGATCCGACCCCATTTCGGTAATATAATACAGCGAAGAGAGATTGTTTGTATTATTTTGAATGGAAAATAAATCCGCTTTTTTAAGTGTTTCTTTTTTAATGGATTTCTCAAAATCCACAAAAACCGGCTGAATGTCTTCTACCTGAAGTTTCATGAAGTTTTTATAAAACTCAGATTCATTTTCACGATTCAGGTTGATGGGTGTAATGCCCGGGTTTTCAACTCTCACCAAGTCTTTATTTTCGCCTTGTCTTTTGTAAACAATTACGTAATTGTCTTTGTAATTATCATTTGCAAATTTTACAATATCGGCTTTGGTAATTTTGGATAATTCATCAAGATCTGCCACGACTTCTGCCCAAGTTTGTTCCTGAATGAATGAATTGTACATTTCAGAAGCAAGCCAATCGGAATTTTCCAAAACTTGTTGCTGTTGCTTTTTAAAATCATTGATGACTGCTTCAATCATCCATTCATCGAAATCCCCTTTTTTGATTTTTTCAATCTGCTCAAGAATAAGATCTCTCACTTCGTCCAGAGATTGCCCCTGCCTTGGCATTCCATTGAAGATATGTGCCGAATAATCTTTCATGATTTGAGGGGAAGCTCCGGCATATTGTGCCAATTGTTTTTGGTTGATGTTCAAATCAATCAAACCTGCAGTGCGATTGCTCAAAATCATATCCATGACACGCAATAACTTTGCATCTTGAGTACGTGCACCGCCCACACGAAATGCAAACTGAAGACGTTCCGCAGAAGGACTGAAAACCTCCAATTCTTTTATACCTCTCAGAGGAGATTCCTGGGCAACGTATCGATTGGGTTCTGGACCTTTTTGGAAATGACCAAAATATTTATCGACAAGCTGTATCGCAGCATCAAACTCCAAATCACCCACAAGCACTACCGCCATATTATTGGGGATATAATATTCATCAAAATACTTTTCAATCGCTACGAGTGAGGGGTTTTTCAAATGCTCGGAGGTACCGATTGTAGTTTGGGTTCCATAGTGGCTCTCCGGGAAAAGGTTTTCCATCAAAGCATAATGGATCAATCGGAAATCATTGTCCTGCGCACGATTAAATTCTTCATAAACCGCTTCCAATTCGGTATGAAACAAACGCAAAACCAACTCCGAAAACCTTTCGGATTCAATAATCATCCATTTTTCCAATTCATTGGAAGGAATATTATTTTTATAAACGGTTTCATCAAACCAAGTATGGGCATTCGTTCCCGTAGCACCCAATGATGAAATCAATTTGTCGTATTCATTGGCAACCGCATATTGGGAAGCGACATTTGAAATCGAATCGATTTGACGATAAATTTCACTTTTTTTCTCAGGATTGGATTCCGCCTTATGCGCTTCATAGAGGTCTGAGATTTGTTTCAGGTAAACTTTTTCTTTCTCCCAGTCATGCGAACCCATTTTGGAAGTTCCCTTGAAAAGCATATGTTCAAGGTAATGCGCAAGCCCGGTATTGTCGGTTGGGTCATTGTTGGAACCAGTTCTTACAGGAATATAAGTCTGAATACGCGGCTCATCTTTGTTCTGTGCCAGATAAACTTTTAACCCATTGGGCAAAGTATAAATCCTTGTGTTGGATGGGTCATTCTCAACGATTTCATAAGAGTAACCATTGGTATCCTTTTTTTGGAGCGTTTTAAATTGTGCCAGCAAACTGGTGGACAAAATCAAACAGCCTAGAAGTGTTAGTTTTTTTATCATTTCGTCTGTATTATTGAATCATCCAAAGATACAGAACCAAACGATAAATGAAATTAATTTAAATAATTATTTGTTGACTGTCACTTTTTTGAAAATTCATTCGTCTATAAAAACAGAAGCCTATAATTTTGAAGATTATTTCAATCCATAGAAAACAAAAAGTGGAATTACTGATACCACAACTTAGAAAGCAGAACCGATTGGCTCAAAAGGAATTATTTGACCGTTCTTCTCGCAAAATGCTCAGCGTTTGCAGAAGCTATATTTCCGATTTGCATTTCGCCGAAGACTGTATGCTAAAAGGTTTTCTAAAGGTTTTCAAAAATATTGACTCCTATAAATCCCAAGGAAGCTTTGAAGGATGGATGCGAAGAATTATGGTCAATGAATGTCTGGACTTCATCCGAATGAACAAAAGTATGGTGTATCTGGATGAAATCATTCTGAAAGATGAATCTGTTGATTTTGAAGAAGATATGTCAGGGGTCAACGCGCAGGATTTACTAGATCAGCTTCCCGAAACCTATCGTGCCGTATTTAATCTTTTTGTTTTAGAAGATTATTCGCACAAAGAAATTTCGGCTCTTTTATCCATTTCAGAAGCGACTTCTAAAACTCAATTATTAAGAGCCAAAAACAAACTGAGAGAACTGGTTCTCCAACAAAAAAACAAGGCAAATGAACAATAATTTAGAAAATAACATCAAAAACCAACTGGAAAACAGAGAGATTTTAGTTTCGGAGAATGCTTGGGAAAAACTCAGAGACATGATGGACGAAAAACCAGTCGAACGCAAAATCAAACCTTGGTTCTGGATAGGGGTTGCAGCTTCGGTTGCAGTTATTATTGGATTGTTTTTCGGATTGAATTATCTGGATCCAGAATCCGAAGCTCAAATCGGAAACCCAACGCAAATAGTGATTCAGAAAACAAATCAGCCTGTAGAAGTTATTTCAAACGAAATAGAAATCGCTCAGAATGAAGTGGAAATCGAAATTCAGCCCCATGAAATTCAGTATGCCAATCATCTCAAACAAACCGAAATTCTAAAATCCTCTAAAAAAGAAATTTGGGTTGACAATTCAAATGAAAATCGGGTTGTGGAAGAAATAATCAAAGAATATACAGAACCGAAAGTGGAATTGAAAGAAGAACCGGTAATGGCGCTAAATACCGATTCGATTTCAAAACCTACGAATAAAACCAATTATGTTGACCCGGAAATGCTCTTGTATTCCGTTGAAAACAATCAGGCCGTTCAGCAGAAAAATTCCGGTTCGCGTATGGTTCTTATCGACTTTAATAAATAGAACTCAATTAATAATTAAAAACACTTTTAAGATGAAAAAATATATCGTCTCAGGAATTCTGTGCCTTGTCGGAATGACTTTGAATGCACAAAAAATTAAATTCGATTTCAACGAAAACTCACAGACAGACGAAAGGGTAAGCCCGGCTGCGCGTGAAAAGATGGAACAATACGCCATCGAAATCAGAGAAATCGTAATCCGTGAAAAACTCGCTATGGAAACCGAAATTTCCAAAGTGGATGAAGATTTGTCACAAGGAAACATTTCCGATTCCCTGGCCGGAAATCTGAAAGCCGATATTGCGATTCGTTTTTCGGAACGCATCAATTCAGGTATTGAAGATTTAAAATTTGATTTGGATGAATTGATCAAACAACAAGTTCAATATTCGATTATGAATACCGATATCGAAAAACTCAAAGAGGAGCAAAATTCAAAAGTCGAACAATGGCAATATAAACCTCAGAATTATATTTCCGGCTATTTATCTTATGGTATGATTCATCTCGGAGACGGCAAAAACCAAAAACTGAACGATCATTTGGGGTTTTCAAGCGGCATTGACTTCGGGTTTTTATACCATCGACAGTTCAAGAAAACAAGTCCCTTTGTATTTCTCACTGGAGCTTATTTATCCTGGCGAACTTTGCGGTTTGACGATAATTATTTCGTAACCCGAAATTTGGATGGGCAAGTGGATTTACATCAATACGAACATCATCTCGACAAAAGCAAACTGAGAGCAACTTACATTATGATTCCGCTCGGAATTAAATACAGCACGGCCGGATTGAAAACCAAAAACGATGAAATTTATCGCGACCCCGGAAAGGGAATCGGTTTTACAGCCAATGTTTACGGAGGATTCCGAATCTCAACCAATCATATTGTGAAAGGAAATGACATAGATTATCGCGACAAAAAAACCAATTATGAACTGAATAATTTCGCCTACGGCGGACAGTTCACGTTGAGCATTTACAATTGGAATTTCTTTGTACGACAGGAATTCAGTCCTTATTTCAACAAAGGAAATTTCGACGACCGAAAAATGTTACAATTCGGATTGAACCTTGGGTTTTAAATAGATTTAAACATTATCAAATTCACCTGTCAGTTCGCCAAACTGGCAGGTTTTTTATTTGAAAGTCTTCATCATTTCTTCCACGACTTTATTGGCCGCCGGACAAATCAAAGTGTTTTTCAGCGTGAGATGATTGATTTGGTAGAATTTTTTTCGATCGGTATGCGGATATTCCCGACAAGCTTTGGGGCGATGTTCATAAACTGAACAATAATTATCAGAACCCAAAAATGGACAAGGAACCGACTGTAAAACATAATCGTTTTCTTCGTCCAATCTTAAATATTTTTCGATAAATTGAGAAGGTTTCATCCGAAACAATCCTGCCAAACGTTCGATGTCTTTTTGTGTAAAAAGCGGGCCGGTGGTTTTGCAACAATTCGCACAGGAAAGACAATCGATTTCTTCGAAAACTTCCTCGTGAATTTCCAGCATTTTCCGGTCAAAATCTTTAGGCGGTTTCTGTTTGATTTTGCCTAAAAACTTTTTATGTTCGGAATGCCTTTGCTGGGCTTTCTGTTGATTTTCAATGATTAAACGATCTCCCATTTTTCGATTTCTCCCGGAATGACAGTAAATATTTCCGCCGGATCTATACTTTCCAAATCTTTTAATTTGTAAAACTGACTGGTATCACGGATTTCCAATTTGCGAAGCAAATGTTTAAATTCATAGGCCATTTGTTCGTCGTTTACTTTTATATTTTGCGGAACAAATTCCCAGTTGATTTTGGATTTGTCGAATTTATAACCGCGTTTGTCAGCCTCTTTCCAAATTTCCGCCAAATATTGATGAATGGCTTCCACCGGATTTTCCATTTCCTTGAAACGAATCAATTGCGGATGATTTTTATAACCTTTGGTTTTTCCTTCCAATACATTTTTGGCCAAAAGCGTTTCCCGCCAAAGTGCAACCAAACCTTTTGCATCTAAATATTTCGGATGAAGGGACCAGAGGCGCATTTATTTTTTTAGTAAATAGTGATTCGTGAAGAGTTAATGGGAATTTTTATCTTCAATTCATCCCATTTTTAATTAATCAATTCTTTTTCAATTCCTCTACCGATTTCACTCCGCGAAGCTTCAGAAATTCAGAAATCACAGCATGATGCGAAACAGTTTTATCCTTGAAATAATTCACGAAATAATTCTTTTCTTCCTCGGTGGCTTCCAATTGATTGAGAATGTTTAGCAAATGCATTTTCATGTGTCCTTGCTGAATTCCGGTGGTCACCAATGAACGCAAAGCTGCGAAGTTTTGAGCCAATCCGGCAACCGCCACAAATCCCATCAGTTTTTCGGCATTTGGATTGCCTAAAACTTGCAAAGCCAGTTTCACAAGCGGATGCAGAGAAGTCAATCCGCCCACGGTACCCAATGAAATCGGCAAATCGAGCCAGAAACGGAAAACGCCATCTTTGACTTCCACATGTGTCAAACTGCTGTATTTGCCGTTTCGGGAAGCATAGGTATGCGCACAGGCTTCTACCGCACGGAAATCGTTTCCTGTTGCGATCACCACGGCATCGATTCCATTCATAATTCCTTTGTTGTGGGTGGTAGCACGGTAAGGCTCCACTTCGGCAATTCTCACGGCACGGCTGAATTTCTCCACAAATTCTTCTGAAGTCACATCGCCTTCAGCCAAGTCTTCCACCGGACAACTTACTTCGGCTCTTACGATGCAATCCGGTGTATAATTCGACAAAATACACATCACGATTTGCAAGGAATCTTTTTCTTCGGAAGTGAAATTTTCGCTGTCGTAAATTTCTCTTTTCAAAGTTTGGGCAAATTGTTCCAAACAGGAATTGATAAAATTCGCACCCATGGAATCCACGGTGTCAAATTCTGCATGAATCTGGAAATAATCTTCGATTTCGGCCGTTTTATCGACGAGTTTCAAGTTCAGAATTCCACCGCCACGCGCCTGCATATTTTTGGTAATAGCTTCGGTGTCTTTGAAAAGTTTGGCCAAGACGGTTTCGATGAAAAAACGTTCCAGTTTTTCTTTGTCGCCCCGGAACATAAAATGAACGTGACCGAGTTTAACTTTGGACAAAACTTCGGTCTTGAATCCCCCGCGTGAAATCCAGAATTTCGCGGCTTTGGAGGCAGCCGCTACTACTGAGCTTTCCTCAATCGCCATAGGGATGCAATGCAGTTCTCCGTCGATTAAAAAGTTGGGCGCAAAGCCAAAGGGCATATAGAAATTGGAAAGAGTGTTTTCTGAAAATTCGTCGTGAAGTTGCTGAAGTGCTGGGTCTTCGTTCCAATATTGTTTCAGGATTTGGATGGCTTTATCGGAACCGTCAAGGTATTCGTTTACCAACCATTCGATTTTTCCTTCTTTTGACATTTTGGAAAAACCTTCCACAGGCGTGTGATTCATAATTTGAAATTCTGATTTACAAAAGTAAGTATTCTGTTTTTGATAGATTTGACTTCCAAAGTTAATAATTGTTAAAAAAAAAATTATTTCTTTTGAAAATTTATCGACTGGATTTGCACAGAAATCAAATTAGAGTGTATATTCGCAGAATATTTCAACAAACTTATTTGCTTTGTCAAGTTTAAGCTGGTTGATAAAATGCGGGAGTAGCTCAATTGGTAGAGCTTCAGCCTTCCAAGCTGAATGTTGCGGGTTCGAGTCCCGTCTCCCGCTCTAGAAGCTCGTGATACTCACGGGCTTTTTTTGTTTATTTTAATTGGATTTATTTAGAAAGAAATAAAATTCCGTTCCTTCTTTGTAGGTGCTTTTCACGTAGATTTTTTCGCCGTGTGCTTCGAGGATATGTTTCACAATGGAAAGCCCAAGTCCCGAACCTCCGTGGGTTCTGCTTCGGCTTTTGTCAATCCGATAAAATCTTTCGAAAATCCGTTCCAGATGATCGGGTTTGATTCCGATTCCATTGTCTTTTACGATGGTTTTGATTTTTCCACTTTGGGTTTGGAAAGAAACGATAACTTCTGCGCCTTCTTTTGCAGAATGATTGATGGCATTTACCACTAAATTGGTTAGTACCTGTTCGATTTTTTCAATGTCACCCATAACCCGGACGGGTACATCCAACGGATTTTCGATTTTCAGAATGACATCATTGTTTTGAGCTTTGATTTCGAGTAAATCAAAGACTTCTCGTGTCAAAGCGAGGATGTTGAATGTTTTTTGTTCGAGTTTTACACTTCCCGATTCGAGTTCGGTAATCATATCGAGGTCTTTGACAATGTAGGTCAGGCGCTCGACTGATTTATTGATTCGGTTCAAATATTTATCACGAATGGATTCATCGTCAATTCCGCCTTCAATCAGCGTGAGCAAATATCCCTGAATGGAAAAAAGCGGTGTTTTGAGTTCGTGCGAAACGTTTCCAAGGAATTCTCTTCTGTAATTTTCCCTTTCGGTCAACAAATCAATTTCCTTGGTTTTGACATCGGTGAGGGATGAAATCTGTTCCGAAAGACTTTCAAAATCTTTGGCGGTGTTTAGCGGATTTAAATCCGGAACCAGATTATATAAATGCGAAATATTGAGTTTGGAAAATGACTTAAATGCTATGGCAAGCAGCGTGAAAATCACCGCTGAAGGAATGAGAAAAGCGACCAATAGACCTGTCCAGATGAACTCTGCGGAGATCCAGTAGTCAATGTCTCTGTTTAGCAATAAGGCAGTTAATCCCCAACTGGTCAGCCAGATGATAACACCGCCGATGAGTGCGTATAAAAAGGAATTAAACCAACGGTGGGGTGTAGCCATTCAGGAAATTCTAAGCATTTAGTTTATAACCCACGCCTTTGATGGTGGAAAGTCGGTCGTTTCCGAATTTCTCGCGTAGTTTTCGGATGTGAACGTCGATCGTTCTTCCGCCTACCACTACTTCATTTCCCCAAACTTTTTCAAGTATTTCGTCACGCTTAAAAACGCGTTTTGGGTTGGAAGCAAGAAGTGCAATGAGTTCAAATTCTTTTCTTGGAAGCATAAACTCTTCGTCACGGAAAGTTACTTTGTAAGTTTCTCTGTCGATGGTAAGCTCCTCTAGTTCAATTAATTGCTGTTGCTCATCCGTTGATTTTAAACGAAGCAAAGCTTTGATTTTACTCATCAGAACTTTGGGTTTTACCGGTTTGGTGATGTAGTCATCGGCACCGGCTTCGTATCCGGCCAATTGTGAGAATTCCTCAGTTCTTGCGGTAAGGAAGACAATCAATGTTTTTTTGAGTGATTCAATTTTTCTGATTTCGGCACAGGCTTCGATTCCGTCCATTTCGGGCATCATCACATCGAGTAAAATTAAATCGGGTTTTTCGATTTTTGCTTTTTTAATTCCTTCTGCGCCATCTGAAGCCGTAAATACTTCGTATCCTTCTTTGACAAGATTGTAGGATAAGAATTCTAAGATATCGGGCTCATCGTCAACTAAAAGTATTTTTATTTTTTTCATAATCGCGTCTCAATCCGGAGTGCAAAGTTAAGCTAAAATTCTCAAAATTAGGTTCGAACACAAGTCTTAACGAAGATTTAAAGATAAATTAACCTGGTAACCTTAAATTAAAGAAAACTTAAAGATGAGGCAAATTTAAACTTCTCAAAGCTTCTGTTCTTTGCAAAGAATTTTGAAGAGAAAAAATGTACAAACTAATTTTTGCTTTATTGCTTTTGACGGGTAGTATCCTGAAAGCACAATCTACTGGGATTATTTACGGAAGTGTAAATGATGAAACCGGGTTAGGAATCAGCACAGCTGATGTATTTATTGATGGAACTATTTTTTCGGTTTTCACCAACGAAGACGGGACTTATGAAATGGAGGTCGATGCTGGGACTTACGAAGTTATTATTACGGCAATTGGTTACGATGAAGTAGTTCAGACTTTGACCGTTCAGAATGGAGAACGTGTTGAGTTTTCTGCTATATTGAGTAGTTCACTGGAGACGACCACTCAATTGGGAGAAGCAGTAGTAGTAGGAGAGGTGAACCGCGAATCGGAAGTTTCTTTGTTAAATGCCCAGAAAAGAGCGGTAGTGATGCAGGAAAGTATCGGAGCTCAGGAATTGCAGAGAAAAGGTGTAAGCGACGTGGCCGGAGCGGTGACCAAAGTTTCGGGAATCTCCAAACAAGAAGGTTCGAGTGTGATTTATGTACGTGGATTGGGCGACCGATACAATTCCACCACGATGAACGGGCTACCGATCCCTTCCAATGATCCAGAATTCAAAAACATTGACTTGTCCATCTTTTCGACCGATATTTTGACGTATGTCGGAATTGATAAAGTGTACAACGGTTCTTTCTTTGGAGATTTTGCAGGTGGAAATGTCAATATTATATCCAAAAAGCATACAGGAAAAGGTTTCTTTTCTTTGGGAATGACTTCCCGGATTAATTCCAATGCCATTAAAGACAAAAATTTCAAATTGCAGTCGGGCATCAACTGGTTTGGATTTGATAAAGTGAAAAACCCGAATACACTTTCTGAATTTGCTTTTGAAAACAGTTTAAATCCGAAAAAATCAGTTGCTTTGGGCTCTGGATTTTCTTTTTCGGCGGGCGAAAGATTCAATGTGAGCGAAAACAGTCGTTTCAGCTTTTTCCTGACCGGAACGCATGACAATGATTATACGAGCATTGAAGAAGGTTATCTGAAATCGGGTGTAAATGCGCAAGGAACTGTTCAGGGAAAGGATTTCGAAACATTCAATTCGTATCAGTACACCACAAATTCTACCGGTTATTTGAATTTATCTTATCAGATTAACCGTAAAAACAATATCAATTTCAATAGTTTATTTGTGAATTCGACCAATCAGAAATTGGAAGAAGGCGAAGGTTATATTCGTGACAATGCCAACGAAGGCGGATTTCAGCGAAGAGGAACTTATGTTCAGAACCAACTTTGGGTAAACCAATTATTGGGTGAGCACAAACTGAGCGACCGAACGGAATTGAACTGGGCATTGGGTTATAATACGATTAAAAGCGATATGCCTGACCGTTTCCAGAATATGATTGAATGGAAATCTCAATTGAACCATTACGTAATTTCCAATTCATCGGCCTCATTGAACCACCGTTATTTCCAGACTTTGGACGAAGACGAAGCGGTAGGAAGACTGAGTTTGGATTTTAAATTTGCGAACTCAGATGATTTCGGATACCGTGGAAAACTGACTTTGGGTTATAACGGTAGATTTAAAAACCGTGATTTTGAAGCGATGCAATACAATATGTCGCCCAATCAGGCTTTCCAATACATCACATTTGACAATATTGATGCTTTTTACAATCAAAATAATTATGCATCGGGACTTTTTAGTCTGACTACTTTTTCGGGAAATTCGATTGAACCACAGTTTTATACCGGAGAGCAATTCATTCACGGAGGATTTGCCAATATCGAATACCGTGTTTCTCCGAAATTGATTGCCGTTTTGGGATTGCGTGCCGAAATGGTTAATCAGAATGTGGAATGGAATACTTCTTTGGATCCTTCGGGAGATGAAAACGAATTGGAAGAATTTCAATTTTTACCAAGTTTGAATTTGAAATATGAATTAAACAATCGTCAAAACCTTCGCTTTGCGGTGAGTAAAACATATACGCTTCCGCAATTCAAGGAACGTGCGAAATTTATTTACGAAGACTGGGGAGATACGACTTACGGAAACCCTTTTGTTTATTCGTCCACAGATTATAATGCCGATTTGAAATGGGAAATTTTCCCGGGAATCGGCGAATTGATTTCGGTAACGGCATTTGGGAAATACATTGAAAACCCGATTAACAAATTCACCGTTTCTTCTTCCACCAACGACCTTTCTTTTGGAAATACCGGAGATTGGGGCTATGTATTTGGAGGGGAACTGGAAGTCAGAAAATCGATATATAAATCGGACTCGTCCAATCCGGTTCAGTTTACAGTAGGAGCCAATGCATCTTATGCACATACGAATCAGGAATTGAGCGGCGACAAGATTTTTGAAGATACCAATGGATTTTTGAATGCGAATTTCACCGATGAAGAAGCGAAATTCCAAGGAGCATCAGACTTATTGGTCAATGGAGATATTTCTTTTACAAAAGATTGGCAGCGTGGCGGAAGCTTGATGATGACGCTTGCTTACAATTATTTCTCCGATCGAATTTATGCCATAGGAACCGACAATCGTGGGAACATTGTGGAAAAAGGAATCAGTACGTTGGATTTCATTTTGAGATCTAAAATCAATGAAAACATCGGTGTGAATTTCAATGCGAGAAATCTTTTGAACCCGAGTTTTGAGCAAATTCAGGAGAATGCGGATCAGGACATTTCGGTTCAGCATTACAAACGAGGAATCAATTTCAGTATAGGAATCAATTATCAATTTTAAATTAAAACAAATTAAAAAATGAGAAAATCAGCAATCAAATTTTTAGGAATTTTCGCTCTGTCTGCCGCTTTTTTTACGGCGAGCTGTAGCAGTGACGATGACAATGGAGGCGGAGGCGATCAGGGAGTTCAAATAGACCCCAATGACCTCAAGGGGACTTTTTCGGGTGAAGGAACAGACATCGTTTTGGATCCGAATCATGTTTACAAATTGACGGGAAAATTAGAAATTTTAGATCATGCTACTTTGACCATTCCTGCAGGAACTCGAATTGAGGGAACAGGTGGAACAAGTGCTTACATTGCAATCGGACAAAATGCACAGATTTTTGTGAACGGAACCGCTACAAATCCTGTGGTTATGACAAGTGGTTCAAATAATCCGACACCTGCAGATTGGGGTGGACTTGTAATCTGTGGAAATGCACCGATCAACCGCGCTGGAACTGCAATGTCCGAAGTAGGAGATCTTCCTTACGGTGGAAGCGTAGCCAATGACAATTCAGGTTCAATCAAGTATTTAAGAATTGAATATTCGGGAGCAAACTTCACGGCAGAGAAAGAATTTAACGGACTTTCTATGTTTGGTGTAGGAAGCGGAACGACTATTCAGTATGTACAAGTTTACCACGGAAGTGATGATGGTTTTGAATGGTTTGGTGGAACTGTAAACACAAGTTACCTGATTTCTACAGGAAACGAAGACGATCAGTTTGACTGGACTGAGGGTTGGAATGGAACCAACTCCAACTGGTATGCAAAAGAAGGATTTGGAAAAGGAAACAGAGGAATTGAAGCCGACGGGAACGGAACGAACAATGCTGCTACACCTTATTCAAGCCCAACGATTACCGGACTTACTTTGGTGGGTATTCCTGAAAGTGGTGAGCCTCAGGGAATGAAGCTAAGAGAAGGAACTCAGGGACACATCAGCAATGTCGTTTTGGCGAACTGGGCAACCGGAATTGATATTCAACACGATATCACCTTGGATTGGATTCCTGAAAATCTTTTCATCGACGGTGTTCGATTTGTAAACGTAGGGACTGAATCCGTTGGGAAAAACAATGCTGGAGAAATCATTGATGTAACCAATGCTTATACAATTGACTCCAATGCTACCGGAGCCGGAAACGGTGTGGACGTACCTTCTTGGGCAAACGGCTGGGCAAGATTTGACGGTTTATAAAACGAAATAGATTAAACATTATCAAAACTTTAAAACCTCTTCAGGCATCGTCTTGAGGAGGTTTTCTTAAAATTAACTATTTATTAATTAGGCTTTTCCAATGAAATGCCTAAATTTGCAACCTATTATTTAAACAACAGAGAAATGAAAAAAATCTTTACAACTTTGACAGTTTTGGCAGTCGTTAGTTTATCTGCACAAAACCTTTTGACAAACCCTAGCTTCGAAAATGATTTGGAAGGTTGGGCAGCTGGGCCTAACAGTTCATATACAGCTCCTGAAGTTGTGACAGGCGATTCTCAAGACGGAGATAAACACGTAGCCTATGTATCTGCCACTGCAACTACAGGCTTTTACCAAGCGGTAGATGTTACGGAAGGAGAAACTTACGAAATTAATTTTTGGTACAAAGCTTCGGGGGACGATACGGACGCAAGACTTTGGAGTATCTTCAGAGATGCGGATGGAAATGCAGTTTATACAACCGGTGCTACTGAAGAAGATCCATTTAGAACTAATAACGGATATTTAGAGCCTGCAACTGAATGGACTTATCATACAGCTCAAATGCCTGCGGGACCTAGTGCTGTATCACTTGAGGTAGCTTTCAGAGCTTATAATGGAGGTAATGCTTCTTTTGATAACGTTCAAGCAGGAGTTGCTGGAACAATGAGCGTTTCTGACATCAACAACTTTGCGGATGCAGTAAAAATGAACACAGTAGTGACCAACCGATTGACTTTGCAATTGCCTGAAAGATCTACTGTAAATATTTATACTGTAGAAGGAAGATTGGTTTCTTCTCACCGTGTAGATAGCAACGGAAGTATCGATACTTCTTCTTTGGCTAAAGGAGTTTATGTAGTAACAGTTAGCAATGGAAAAGCTAAAACAAGCCAAAAAATCGTTAAGAAATAAATCTTAATTAGATAAAAATATAAATCCCGGACACTGAGGTTCTCGAAGTGTCCGGGATTTTTTAATTTGAATTAAACTGTTTTTCTTCGTTTTTTAATCATTCGATCCAAGGAGTATTTTCCAGGACCAATCAGCATCAATGCCAGGAACATAAAGAAGTAAAGCAATCCCATCTCCTTCTGTCGGAATGGATCATCGCCGTGGGCTACAAATACCGCATAAAGCATCGTAATCATCAAAGGAATCAATGCATAACGGGTCATCAAGCCCAAAATCACGAGCAATGAACAAATGATTTCCGCAAAAATAACCAAGGCCAAAGTAGCAACAGCGCCAATTCCAAATGGATTGATGAATTCAATCGGTTCGTCTGAAAAGAATTTAGTAAACTTACCGGCGCCATGTCCGTAAATCATAAAACTTCCTGCTGCCACACGAAGTATCAAACTCGCTAAATCAAGGTTTGATACAGTTGTGCCCGAAGAATACAAACGCATTAGTTTCATAAGAATTCAGATATTTGATAAAGTAAAGTTAATAATTAGTATGAAAAGAAATCGTTAACATTTTTAGCATTGAAATCGTTTTTTAATCTAAGAATCCCACTACGAAATCAAAGAAGGCTTTCGGGTTTTCAGCGTGTACCCAATGTCCGGCGTTCGGTATGGTTTTTACTTCCGAATTGGGGAAATGTGTCTTAATCAACTCAAAATCAGAATCCTGAATGTAATCCGATTTTTCGCCACGTAAAAACAAAGTCGGTTTGTCAAAGATTCCATCGGTGAGATTTCCGCCCACCATATCGTTGTAAGAATCCGTAAGGGTTTTCAGATTGAATCGAAAATCGTATCGCTCATCATCTGTTCGATATACATTTTTCAATAAAAATTGCCGGGTTCCTATTTCGGGAATGTATTGCTTCAGAACTTCTTCTACGTCTGAACGCTTTTCCACTTGTTCAAAATCTACGGCATTCAAGGCTTTTATAATTCCCTGATGATGTGGCGGATAAGCCTTTGGCGCCATGTCTGCCACAATGAGTTTTTCAGTTTTTTCCGGATGTTTGTAAGCAAATTCTATCACGGAGCGACCGCCCAGCGAATGCCCGAGCAAATAACAAGCTTCAATCTGATGATGATTCAAATAATTCAAAATATCATCCGACATCGCATCAAAACTCATATCGTCCGAATGAAAACTTCTTCCGTGGTTACGCAAATCAATGGCGTGAATAGTATAATGTTCAGCAAATTGTTTAGCGAGCGTCGCGAAATTATCGGACTGACCAAACAAGCCATGAAAAATCAAAAGATGTTTGTTTTTTTTGCTAGCCTGTCCGCCGTGTTGGACTATTTTACTATGGAGGATTTCTTTCATTTGAATTTAATTTAGGGTAATTCCTTCTATAACACTTTTATGGATGGGGTATTTGCTTAAATTAGGATTCGAACTTAGGATATGCAGAGAATCTTTTTCAAACTCATCTGTCCGGCTAAATATAACTGCCTTATAAAATTTTCTTTTCTTCTTTTTGTGTCTCTGTGAAACAACCTTTTCCGGAGAAAAATTACCGATATACGTAATTTCCTTTTCATTAATTGTACCTACCGGAATAGTTAAATTTTGGTAAGTCAAACCCCTTCCTTTTTCAAGATAAGAGGAATAAGCATAGAAAATATATTCGCCCGGATCAAGCGTCATATTTACGATATAGCGACTTTCATCCGCATTTTCATAAAGCAATTTATCTTTCGTGTTTATGTTACCGTTTAATTCTAACGTTTTCACTTTTCCGTTTGTAATGTTTTTTAAATAGAAATAGCTGAATCCATTCTGAATGCCATCTTTCTTTTTAGTAAAAGTATAAACCAGAATTCCCCGATTTGTTCCTTCGAATTCCTCAAATTGTTTGGCAGTGTTGACACTTTTGTAGCTACAACTTGCAAGAATAATCAGGAATATACAAATAAATAATTTTCGCATTTTAGAGATTGTGTTTTTGATTCGCCAACTCAATTCGTTTCAAATACGCCTGAATTGTATTTTCCAATCCCAGATAAATCGCTTCTGAAATCAAAGCATGGCCAATGGAAACTTCCGCAATTTCAGGAATTACTTCGATGAAATACTGCAAATTATCCAAACTCAGATCGTGTCCGGCATTGAGCACCAAACCATTTTTGAGCGCCTCGTCCGCTGTTTCGCGATAAGGTTTTACGCCGTTTAAATTCCCTTTGGCGTATTCCACCGCAAAACTTTCGGTGTAAAGTTCAATGCGGTCTGCTCCAGTTTGGGCGGCCGCTTCTACCAAAGACGGATTTGGATCAAGAAAAATCGAAGTTCGGATCCCATTTCTTTTGAATTCGGAAATGATTTCCGTCAAATAAGCCTGGTGTTTCACCGTGTCCCAACCGGCATTGGACGTAATCGCATCTTCGGCATCGGGAACCAGTGTTACCTGTTCGGGTTTAACCTTCAAAACCAAATCCATAAAACTCTGAATCGGATTTCCTTCGATATTGAATTCAGTAGTTACCACGGGTTTCAAATCATAAACATCTTGATAGCGAATGTGTCTTTCGTCCGGGCGCGGATGGACGGTGATGCCTTGCGCTCCAAATTCTTGTGCCTTAACGGCCGCTTCTACTACCTTGGGTGTATTTCCTCCGCGAGAATTACGTAGAGTGGCAATTTTATTGATGTTTACACTAAGTTTTGTCATTTCTTTGATGAATTAAAAAAGGTTGAGAAATTTCCAGATCAAACTCTTTGCTGGCGCTGATCAAATGGTCAAATATATCGGATTGCGTTCTTTCATATGTCAAAAAATCGGAAGTCGTCGTGAAGCAATAAATCTCCAGCGGCATTCCTTCCAGTGTTTGTTCTTTTTGTCGAACCACGAGTTTGTCTGTTTTTGATACATCGGCACGGCTCATCAGATAATTTTCGGCATAAATTCTAAAAACGCCTATGTTGGTGAGTTGTCGTCCGTTGATGATAAAGTCTTTATTGACTACGGATTGATTGCTTTCTTTTAGCTCATCTTCTTTGATCTGAATGTAGGAGCTGATCAAATCAATTTTTTTGAATCGTTTCAAAAGTTCCTCGTCACAGAATTTAAAGGAATTGGCGTTGAAAACAATCGATCTCTTGATTCTTCGCGTATCCGAATCCACCATTGTGGTATAATTGGTCACTTCCGAAGCAATCAAATCATAAGTCGGAACGGTGGAAATGGTTTTGTTGAAATTCTCAATTTTGGTAATGGCTAGATTGATTTCTTTCACAACCCCTTCAATCTGATATTTTGATACCGAAATCCAATCGCCTACTTTGATGGTTTTTGAGGTGGATATCTGAAGTCCCGATACAAAACCAAGAATCGAATCCCTGAAAATTAAAAGAACCACTGCCGTCAAGGCTCCCAAAACTGCAAGAATTTGTTTAGGCTCTGTATCGATGAGCGTGGCAACAAAATAAATAATCCCAAAGAAAGAAGCAAAGATTTTGATCATTTGCCCAAAGGTTCGTACACCTACTGTGGTGTGATTTTCACGCTCGTCGTTGATGTCGATGATGGCATCGATCACCCGGTAAATGAGTCTTAAAATCAACAAGATGTAAAGTAGGTCGATGAACTTCTCCATGAATTTATCAATTCCGTGGTAACGTTGGAAAACGTAGGGATTGATGTCTTCGAGTAAATTGATGGTCACAAAATGAATGAGCGTACGAAATACTTTGTGTCGATAAAATTTTTTGACCCAATTGATATTTAGTTTTTTGGCGATAAGCCCAAACATTCCGCCAAATAGTTTCTGTAAAATAAAATCCAGTAAAAGAAGCGCTCCAATCCAAGTGAAGACTTCGATAAACGGAAGAAATGCTTTGTTCACCGTGTCACCGAACCATTCCTTGATCTGATTTCTGACCATTTTGGCCAGGTCTGAAATGTATTTGTTCGAGTATAATTTATTAGGAGTATCAAACACAGTTGTCCGTTTTTTTTGCAAAGTTAATCCAACTTAACTTCTTGGCGAATATTCCAAGCGAAAAGATTGTACTTTTACAAGATGGAAGATTTGATTTTCAAATTGCTATTTGCTGTTCTGATGTTAATCGGAGCTGCGGGTGCGGTTTTACCAGTCTTGCCCGGCGCGCCTTTGGCGTTTGCCTCTCTTTTGCTAGCCAAAATTCTTAATTTTTCTGAACTAAGTTGGTGGCTCATCGCTTTGTTTGGGGTGCTTACACTTGTGGGTGGGCTTTTGGATTATCTACTTCCGATTGCGACGACTAAAAAGTTGGGAGGAAGCAAATATGGGATATGGGGATTAGTGATTGGTTTGATCGTTGGAATTCTATTTTCTCCTTTTGGTTTGATCAGTATTATTCTTGCTCCTTTTTTAGGCGCACTGATTGGGGAATTGATTTACGACCGGAAAAACCATAAAAGAGCTATGAAGGCAGCCTCGGGTTCGGTGATTGGCTATTTTCTGACAAGCGGATACGGATTTCTGCTTTCCATGAGTATGTTGGCTGTGTTTCTGTTTTACGACATCATCCGTGGGTAAGGATTTAGAATAATTCCAGGGATTTGATTCCCTTTTCAAGTTCAAGAAGAAATTTTTTTCGATGAATTCCACCAGCATAACCTGTAAGGCTTCCATCTTTTCCGATGACTCGATGACAGGGAATGAGTAGGCAAATTGGATTTTTTCCATTGGCGGAAGCCGCCGCGCGAATCCTTTTTACATCGCCCAGATTTTTTGCTAATTCATGATAAGAAATGGTTTTCCCGCATGGGATTTTTAGAAGTTCATTCCATACTTTTTGTTGGAAGTCGGTTCCGGAAGGATTTAAATTTACATCAAATTTCCATTCGCCCTTTTTGAAGTAATCCTCTAATTGGGAAATTAATTTCAGAGCGATTTCAGGCTGGTAATCGGATTCAGAAGGTTCTTGGTTGGAGAAGAGTACCGAGTGGATTTCCTGATGGTTTCCTTTGATTTCCAACCATCCGATTTCTGTAAGATATTTTGAAGTAAAATTCATTAATTCAAATAATTGTCATATATTTGCACCGAATTTAAGGAGAAAAACCATGAAAGAGAGCCGTTAGCTCTCTTTTTTATTCCGTATGAATCAAGAATTAGTAAAACAATTAATTGAAGAAGCGATTTCGGAGAACCCGACGCTTTTTTTGGTGGATTGGAAAATCTCACCTGATTATTCCATTGAAATTTTGGTCGATGGCGATGAGGGAGTTTCGATTGATGAAATCGTGCGTATCAGTCGTCATGTGGAGCATAATTTGGACAGGGAAGAAGCCGACTTTTCATTAAATGTATCTTCTGCCGGAGTAGGAAATCCTTTGTTGCTTCCGCGTCAATTCAGAAAAAACATCGGTAGAACGCTGAAGGTGACCAAAACGGACGGAAGTAAAGAATTTGAAGGAGAATTGATTTTAGCCGATGAGGAATCCATCGTTTTGAAATGGAGCGTACGCGAACCTAAACCTGTGGGCAAAGGCAAGCATACCGTTGAGAAAGAAGAAAAGATTAGATATACAGATATTAAAAAAGCAATAGTAAAAATTACTTTTTAAAACTTAGCAAAATGGACAATATTGCACTCATAGAATCCTTTGGTGATTTTAAGGATGAAAAAAACATAGACCGAATCACATTGATGGCGATTTTGGAAGAATCCCTTCAAAGTGTATTGAGGAAAAAATACGGATCCGATGATAACTTTGACGTAATTGTAAACCCGGACAAAGGAGACCTTGAGATTTGGCACAATCGAATTGTAGTAGAAGATGGAATGGTCGAGGACGATAGTGCAGAGATTGAATTGTCTGCGGCGCGTAAAATCGAGCCTGACTTTGAAGTGGGAGAAGAGGTTTCTGAGCCTGTGATGCTGAAAGATTTGGGGAGAAGAGCTATTTTGGCGCTTCGTCAAAACCTTGTAGCCAAAGTAATGGAGCATGACAATGCCAATCTTTATGAGAGATTCAAGGATTTGGAAGGGGAAATTGTTTCAGGAGAAGTTCACCACATTCGTCAGAAACACATCATCGTGATGGACGACGAACAAAATGAAATGATTTTACCAAGAGAAAATCAAATTCCTTCTGATTTTTTCAGAAAAGGAGAATCGGTACGAGCAGTTGTGGAAGAGGTGAGATTAAAAGGGATCAAACCTCAGATTATTTTATCGAGAACTTCGCCTAAATTTTTGGAGAAATTGTTTGAACAAGAAATCCCTGAAATCTTTGATGGGATTATTACCATTAAAGGTGTTGTAAGAATTCCCGGTGAGAAAGCCAAAGTGGCAGTTGAGTCTTATGACGACCGAATTGACCCAGTAGGAGCTTGTGTTGGAATGAAAGGTTCAAGGATCCACACCATCGTGCGCGAACTGAAAAATGAAAACATTGACGTGATTAATTATACCAATAACTTACAATTGTATGTTGCAAGGACACTGAGTCCAGCGCGAATCTCCCGAACGGAAATTGACGAGGAAGAAAACAAAGTTACCGTATATGTAAAGCCTGAAGAAGTTTCCAAAGCCATCGGTAAGAGTGGACACAACGTAAGGCTTGCTGGAAAATTACTCGGAATGGAAATTGATGTGTTCAGAGATATTCCGCAGGATGAAGACGTAGAATTAGCAGAATTCAGCGACGAAATTGATACTTGGGTCATCGAAGCATTCCAGAAAATCGGACTCGATACCGCAAGAAGTATATTGGAGCAAGACATAAATGACCTGATATCAAGAACAGATTTAGAAGAAGAAACCATTCACGATGTGATTCGGATTCTACGTGAAGAACTTGAAGACTGATTCAGTCAAAATAAAATAAAACGTACTAAATTTAGAATTAGTACATTTGCAAACTGAAAAAATTCAAATCAATATATGTCGGAAACGATAAGATTAAATAAAGTACTAAAAGAATTAAACATCTCAATTGATCGCGCGGTTGATTATTTGAGCGAACAAGGTATTCAGATTGAACGTACTCCCAATACGAAAATCGATCAGAGTACCTATTCGATTCTAATCAAAGAGTTTCAGTCAGACGCTGAGCAAAAAGCCGCATCTGAAGAGGTGATTATCAATAAGATTCCGGAAAGAAAACCCGAACCGGTTAAAATGCCGGAACCCGAGCCAAAACCTGAAGTGCCTGAGGAAATCATCACAGCCAAGGTAGAGCTCGAAGGGCCAAAGACCATCGGGAAAATTGATTTGGACAAATTAAATCCTCCAAAACCTAAAGCCAAAGAACAGGAAAAACCGGTTGAGAAGCCAGTTGAAAAACCTGCGGCACCGGTTGAGAAAAAAGAAGAAAAACCAGTTGCAAAAGTAGAAGAGGAGAAAAAAGAAACGGTTCAGCCAAAGGAAGAAAAGCCAGCCGCTGAAAAGGAAAAAGAATCCAAACCTACCGAGCCTGCTTCCGACGAACCTATAAAAATAGAAACCAAGTACAAAAAACTGGAAGGACCTAATTTTACAGGTAAAAAACTGGATCTTTCGGAATTTGAAAAAGACAAAAAACTTGCCGAAGACCGTAAGGAAAAACAGAAGCAAGAAAAAGAAAATAAAAAGAAAAGAAAACGCATACGCAAGGATGTCAAAATAGATGATGTCAAAACCTCAGGAAACACCGGAGGTGGAAGAAATCAAAAAGGAGGTAATCAAAATCGTCCTGCACGAAGACAACCTGCTGAATTAACTGAGGAGGAAGTTTCTAAGCAAATTAAAGAAACACTTGAGAAACTTACCAATAAGGGAGTGAAATCCAAATCAGCCAAGTACAGGAGGGATAAACGTAAAGAGCGTCGTGAATTGGAAGCCATGGAAATGGAGGCCATGGAAAAAGACAAAACACTTCATGTAACCGAATTTGTAACGGTAAATGAATTGGCCAGTCTGATGGATGTAGCGGTTACCGAAGTCATCTCAGCATGTATGGCACTAGGAATCATGGTAACCATGAATCAACGTCTGGAAGCAGATACGATTCAGTTGGTGGCCGATGACTTTGGCTTTGAAGTGGAGTTCAGCAACGTAGAAGAAGACTTGGACATCGAAGACGATGTAGAGGATCTACCGGAAGACCTGATTACGCGCGCACCAATTGTTACAGTGATGGGGCACGTGGATCACGGTAAAACTTCCTTGTTAGACTATATACGTAAAGCCAACGTAATTGCTGGAGAGTCCGGAGGGATTACTCAGCACATTGGTGCTTACAACGTGAAGTTGGAAAATGATCAGAGAATTACATTTCTTGATACGCCCGGTCACGAAGCCTTTACGGCGATGCGTGCAAGAGGAGCGCAAGTGACGGACATTGCAATTATTGTAATTGCAGCAGACGATCAGGTGATGCCACAAACACGCGAGGCAATCAGCCACGCTCAAGCAGCTGAAGTGCCGATTATTTTTGCAATCAATAAAATTGACAAACCCACAGCAAATCCAGATAAAGTAAAAGAACAATTGGCCAATATGAATTTATTGGTAGAAGATTGGGGAGGATCGATTCAATCCCAGGATATTTCAGCCAAACAAGGATTAAATGTAGATGAACTCTTGGAAAAAGTTTTACTGGAAGCAGAGGTTTTAGAATTAAAAGCAAATCCCAACCGTCTGGCAACCGGAACCGTAGTGGAGGCTTCCCTGGACAAAGGAAGAGGATATGTATCTACGATTTTGGTTCAAACCGGAACTTTACGAGTGGGAGACTATCTTGTCGCAGGAAGCAACCACGGAAAAGTACGTGCGATGTTGGACGAGAGAGGCAAGCCAGTAAAAGAAGCAGGCCCTTCTACTCCTGTAACCATTTTAGGATTGGATGGAGCACCAACGGCCGGGGATAAATTCCGTGTGTTTGAAGAAGAACGAGAGGCCAAACAAGTTGCAACCAAGCGTGAACAACTTCAGCGTGAGCAAACCATCCGAACTCAAAAACATATTACACTGGATGAAATCGGAAGACGAATTGCTCTGGGTGACTTCCAGGAATTGAACATCATTTTGAAAGGAGACGTGGATGGCTCAGTAGAAGCCTTGACGGATTCCTTGCAGAAATTATCGACAGAAGAAATTCATATCAATATCCTTCACAAAGGAGTGGGGCAAATTACCGAGTCCGACGTATTGTTGGCAAGTGCTTCGGATGCAATTGTAATTGGCTTTAATGTGCGACCTGGAGTTTCTGCCAAAGAAATTGCGGAGCGAGAAGAAATTGAAATCCGAAACTATTCCATTATCTATGACGCCATTGATGATGTGAAAGAGGCGATGGAAGGAATGCTTTCGCCGGAATTGAAGGAGCAGGTATCAGGAAATATCGAAATCCGAGAAACCTTTAAAGTTTCGAAAGTGGGTACGATTGCTGGGTGTATGGTCTTGGATGGGAAAATTACCCGCAACTCCAAAATCAGGGTAATTCGAGACGGTGTTGTGATTCATGATGGAGAATTGGCAAGTTTGAAACGATTTAAAGACGATGTGAGAGAAGTGACCAAAGGTTATGAATGTGGATTGAATATTAAAAACTACAATGATATTCAGGTAGGAGATATAATTGAGGCTTACGAAACGGTTGAAGTAAGGAAGAAATTGAAGTAAAATAATTACCTCAAATAAAATTTAAAGCCACTCGGAAATTACTGAGTGGCTTTTTTGATAATGATGTCTTAATATTAGCGTATTTATGGCGTTTTTAAGCCTGTTAAATTTGAAATAAATTTGGATTTCTTAATAAAATGTTACAATTTTGCCACGATAATGTTATAAAAAAATTAAGTATGAGGACAAAATTTGCATTTTTAAGTGCACTTTTCCTGCTTTTTATTGGGCAGGTAGTTTTTGCTCAGGTTACTGGTACAGTACAGGATTCCGATGGTTTTCCTGTTGCTGATGCTGAGGTAACTGTAATGGGTAGTGATGCTTCAGCCATAACTGACGAAAACGGTTCGTTTTCGATCAATGCTCAGGTTGGAGATGTTTTAACAATTACAGACATAATGGGTGTTCCCCAAGACTTTTCTGTAACTAGAAACAACATGGGAGTTATGAGATTCGGTATTGAGCGCCTTGATGAAGTGCTTATCACTACTGGGTACGATATTACGACCACTAAGAAAGAAACCATGGGTGCTGTAACTACAGTTTCCAGCGAGACTTTTGAAAATAGAGCTACAAGTTCATTCTTGAACTCTATTCAAGGGCACGTTCCGGGTGTGACGATTCAGTCAAACTCAGGGTCTCCGGGATCAGCTCAGATTGATGTTTTGATTCGTGGGTATGGTTCAATCAACGCTTCAACGGATCCATTGATCGTAGTTGATGGTATTGTGATTGGTTCGGCGCAGTTCAGAAACTTGAACCAACAAGACTTCGAATCTGTGAACGTTTTGAGAGATGCTCACGCTACTGCTATTTATGGTAACAGAGGTGCGAACGGTGTGATTGTTGTTACAACCAAGAAAGGTAAATCAGGCGTTCCATTGTCAATTGAGTTTAGCTCAATGTATGGTGTGTTTACTTTGCCTGAGCATGATTATAACCTTGCAAATGCGCAACAGATGTTGACTCTACAAAACATTAAAGGTGTTGGTTATGGAGCGACTTTGACAGAAGACGAAATTGCAAATTGGAATGGTCCTAACACAGACTGGAGAGACGTATTCTTCAGACAAGGGATTTCACAGAACTATAACTTGGCCATGAGACAAGGAAGTGAAAACTTCAGATCTTATTATTCTGTTGGTTACAATAAGGTAGAGGGATTGATCCCAACTACTGATTTCCAGAGATTCAACGCACGTGCAAACATTGCGGGAAATTCAGACAATCGCAGATTTAACTATGAAGGTATTGTGAGTGTGGCTTACTCTAAGAGACATGAGTTAGATAGTGAAACAAATTCAGGTATTAGCAATAACGTAATTCAGAACCCATTGTTTGGTTCTGTATTGGGTATGCCTTACATGGCTCCCTTCGAAGGAAACGGTAGAGATTTGTGGAATACCATTGGCTCTACTTTAAGTGGAGGTAACTATGCATATGTTTTGCAATCGGTTATGTATCCTGGAGAAATGCCAAACCGTAGAACTGAAAACAGTGTATTGGCAAGTTTTTCTGCTAGCTATGAATTGTTTGACGGTTTGACCGCAAGAAACAAAACAGGTATTGATTACAAACATGCACAGCGTTTGTTTGCAAGAGCCCCTTATTCATTCTTGGCATTGGCGGTAGCTGTTCCTGCTGGATTAGATTATCCTGGTCATGAAGATCATATCAATACACAGGACTTGACTTTGTCTAATGTGTTTAGCTTGAACTATGACAAAACTTTCGGACTACATAGACTACAACTTGGTGCGTATGCTGAATACGTAAAAGCGCATTATCGTTCAGAGTCGTTCCGTCAGAACGGTTTAATCGAAAGAACATGGTCATTTGGTTCTGGTAACGGTTGGGCCCCTAGAGATGGCGATTTGTATGCTCCTACAGTTTCTGCAGGAAAAATTGACGCAGGTACTTTCTCTTATTTTGGAACTCTTGACTATGAGTACGATCAGCGTTATGGGGTTGGAGCTTCTATCCGTCGTGACGCAGCAAGTAAATTCAGAACTGACCAGCAGTGGGGTACTTTCTGGTCTGCAGCGGCTCGTTGGGTAATCAGTGAAGAGGCATTCTTGAAGGGGTCAAAAGGTGTAAACCTATTGAAATTGAGAGGTTCTTACGGAGTTACCGGAAACCAGATCCTATCTCAGCCTGGCTACGATACGAATCCAATGTTTCTTGATACTTCATTGGCATGGAGTGCTAACGTTGTGGCACCTGGATATCAGAATACCTCAGCTTACTATCCATTGTTGGGTAATATAGCTGTAGGATGGGAAGAAACACACCAGGCAAACATTGGATTGGACTTCATTTTCTTTAACAATAGATTGGAAGGTAATATCGATGTTTACCAGAAAAACACTAAAAACTTATATACACAGATTGGACTTTCCGCTGGAGTTGGTGCGTTATATGATCATGATAATAATCCTAGTACCCCTCCTATAACTACCTATAATATTAAAGGAAACAATGGTGAATTAGAGAACAAAGGTATCGAGGCTTTGTTACGTTATAAATTGATTAACCAAAAAGATTTCGATTTAACTATTTGGGCAAACACAGCCTATAACAAGAATACAATTATTTCTATCCCAAACGAGTCAATCAACCCAGGGGGTGCTTCTTTGGCAGAGGGTCATATGGTTTGGGAGCAATACTTGATTCCTTATGTTGGAGTTGATCAGGAAACAGGAGAATGGTTGTATATGGACTTTGAAGGAAACATCGTTGACCACACAGGAATTGATCCTGAGAGAGATTCAAGATGGACTGGAAAATCATTCTTGCCTAAATGGAACGGAGGATTTGGTTTGAGTGCTAACTACAAAGGATGGTACTTGGATGCGAACTTCTCTTACCAAGCAGATTTCTATAAATTTGATAATATGTTGGCTTGGTTGCAAGACCATACAGGTGCAGTGGATATGAACCTTTCTGCAGATTTATTGGATGCTTGGACACCTGATAAACCAAGTGCAACTATGGCATCTTTGACGGCAAACAACGTTTACGACTGGGATTCAGATCGTCTTCTGAAAGACGCTTCTTTCATCAGATTTAGAAGTGCAACTCTTGGATACAATATTCCAAGCAGATGGTTAGAAGGAACCTCACTTAAAGGTGTAAATCTATTTGTTCAGGGTGAAAATCTATTAATTTGGACGAAATGGAAAGGGTTTGATCCAGAGGGGGTTAAGACAACTTCTTTAGGTCAATATCCCAACCCAAGATCATTCTCTTTTGGTGTGAACGTTGAATTTTAAAAACAAAAATTATTATGAAAAAGATTAAATATCTAATATTTTCCTTGAGCTTGGCATTGGGTTTTATAGCCTGTGAAGATGCCTATGAGATCGAGCCATTAGGACTTCTGGATCAAGAAGCTACTTTTTTTGAAGTAGAAGATGCTCAGATTTTTCTCAATAATATTTATAGAGATGTAAATAATAGGAATGAGATTGCTTTTACCTCAATTTTCACGGATGAAGTAGCTCCTTCAGCGGATTGGAACGGTTCGAACAGAGAAACGCACCAAATGATTTTAAATTCAACCAATGGGTTTGCCGAAATTATTTGGCTGAATGCACATTCTGTTATTAACCGTGTAAACCAGTTGCTAGAAGGTGTTGTATTGATTGATGTAGAAGGTGAAACGCCTGAGGAAACAGCAGTGAACCAAGCAATCATCAATGATGTAATTGCTCAAGGAAGGTTTTTGAGAGCATATTCTTATCTGAAGCTTGCAAGTTATTTTTCTCCAGATATGACGGACAACTCTGCATTAGGAGGAATCTTGTTTACGCATGTTCCTGAGTCTAATGAAGTGCTTCCAAGAGGTACTAACGGAGAGATTTTTCAGTTGATGGAAGAAGATTTGGCGTATGCTTTTAGTAATTTAAGTAGTAACTCCGAGAATTACATCTATCCTACAAAAGCAGCTGCTGAGGCTCTTCAGGCTAGAATGTATGCGTACAGAGGAATGTATGATAAAGCAAAAATTCATGCTAATAACGTAATCAATAATTACGGAATTAGCTTGACGGAAGCTCAACCATTCCAATTGAACAACTTCTATCATGCATCAAATAGCACCAACCCTTATCGTCAGATTTGGGCAGATATTCCTGCAGGAGCGGGTTATCAGCATGAGCAAATTTTCACATTGAGAAGTTTGTTAAACGGAACACCAGCTTTCCAGCCGGCAGGTATTTTTTATCAAAACAGTACCCGTTGTACAGGAAGTCCACTTTGGTCTATGAGCTATAGAGTTCATGAAATTCTATCTCAAAATCCAAATGATGTACGATTGTTTGCATTCGTTGACCCTACATCAAACGATGGAGCATGTAATGGAGGGGAAATCATGATTGATAAATACCCTGGAATTGCAGGTGCACAATTGGTAAACAGCTTGAAATTAATCCGACTTTCTGAAATGTATATGATCATGGCAGAGGCATCTATCGCTGAAAACAATTTGACAGCTGCAGCTAACTATGTTCATGCAGTAAGACAAGCAAGAGCTACAGAAGGTAGTGTTGCAGTTCCTTCTTATGCAGGAGCAACAGAAGCTTGGGCTGATGTCTTGAAAGAAAGAAGAATCGAACTCTTCGCAGAAGGACACAGATATGTTGACTTGAGAAGATTAGGAGCGAAAGCTAACGTTTCTATCGATCGTGATGTAAGAGACAATGAACTTCCTTCGGAAGCTACAACATTGCCTATTACTGACCATAGATTTACATTGCCTATTCCTTATGCGGAAACAAGCGTAAATCCTAATGTAGTTCAGAATCCTGGTTATAATTAATTAAATCAGATTTTTAGTACAAGCCGTTCCAAATTTTGGGACGGCTTTTTTTTTTTTACGCAGAATAACTTTATATTTATCATCTAAATATCAACATTATGAAATTTAAAGTAATACCAATCATTTTCACACTTGGTTTATCAGTAGCCATGTTTGCACAAGATCCAGGAGGTAATATAGTTGTAGGAAGCTCGAGTTTTACAGTTATTAATAAAAATGAAGCAGAAGACATAACTATCGGTAAACCCTATATGAATGAAGAATTTATGGAGTCCGTTGTCCTCGATTTTGAACAACCTTTATCGCTTCGATACAACGCATACACAGACGAAATGGAATTTGAGCATGAAGGAGAACTCTATGCGTTGAAAAAGGAAGACTACCCGGTCGTGTACTTGGGAGTACAAAAACTGAAATATGAATACCTGCCTTACACCAAAGGACGCGAAAATCTAAGCGGATTTCTGCGTGTACTTGAAGAAGGAGACAATTATAAACTCTATAAAAAAGAAGAAGTAAGTTATACGCCTTATCGTAAAGCTGCATCAAGTTACGAGAAAGACAGTCCAGCACAATACAAAAGAGAAAAGGATAAATTCTTTATCAAAATAGGAGATAACTCCATTGTTGAAATGCCTACGAACCGTAACAGATTTAGTAAATTATTTGGATCCAAAGAAAATGAAATAAATAAATTCATAAAAGATAACCGAATTAATTTAGATTCTGAAGCAGATCTAATCCGCACCATTAAATATGCAAATTCATTATAATCCTTGTTTAAATTAGGTTTAAATTTGCCGATATAATTTCAGTTCGGTGAGAGTCATAATTAGTTTACTATTTGTTTTTATTAACTTCAGCTTACTTGCTCAAGTAAATCAAAACTATGATGACCCCAACGCAATTCGTGATTCCCTACAGGAATTTGGGAAAAGAGAAGCCGCAAATGATAGTCTGAGGGTACATACACCTGTCATTTCAGATTATAAATTTTGGCGACAAGGAGATTTATATCCCACTGTTGTGGATACGACCTTGAGCATCGAAAGCTTTTATAAACAAAATTTTACAGAAAAAGATGTATTTGGGAAAATGTATTTCCCCAATTTCGGTCAAACTTTTAATCCACTTGAATACGAAGAAAGTCGAAACCGAATTCATCTTTTGCCAACCGGGAAATCATTTAATTACCTTTTTTCGGAAGACGTTCGATATTATGACGTCAAAACCCCAATGACCGAGTTTATATTTGAAAACGGATTGAGAGAAGGCCAATACCTTTCGACTACTTTCAGTCATAATCTTAGACCTCAATTAAATTATTCGGTACGCTACCGAGGGTTGCGTTCAGTTGGAAGATATCAGAACAATATGGCAGCGAACAATGCCTTCATCGCTACCATCAGTTATAAAACTTTGGATGATAAATTTAAACTTTGGACACATTTTGCTTCTCAGAATATAGACAATGAAGAAAATGCAGGAATTAAGGACCTGAATCAATTTATATTTGATGATAGTTTGAGAACCACAAACCGTCAAAATATCGAGGTAAATCTGAAATCTGCAAGCACACAATTTGATTCCCGAAGATTTCATTTAGGAGCAAGTTATGGATTGTTTGGTCAATCCAAATCCGACTCCGCTCATTCCAAGTCACCGATTTTAATCAAGAATGTTTTTACTTATGAAAAACAAAAATACCTCTATCAAGAATCCGCCAATGAAAACTATTTTTCAAGTCCGGTTTTCAACGATTTGGAAAGAAGAAACCTGAAAAGCTTTGAATCTTTGCAAAACACTTCAACCATTGAATTTGCCTGGGGCGAACGTCTTTTGCTGGAAGCTGGATTGCGGTATGAAAACCTGAAATTTTATTCGCCCAATCCCCTTGTTCAAGGTTTGGTTTCCATGCCCGATCAAATTCAGGACAACTTAATCGGGGGAATTGGAAGGCTTTATTTTGATTGGAACGAACGCTTCCAATTAACAGCAAATGCCGAATTCAAATCCGGAGAGATTTTCAAAAATCAATACCATCTAAAAGCAGAGTTAGATATTCAGCCCATTAAAGGCTATCATATCATCGGAGGAATTTTGGCGGAATCTAGTTTCCCATCTTTGAATCTTTATTACAACCAGAGTTTTTACAAAGATTTCAATTATTATAATTATAGCTTTGAAAATCTAAATACACAGAAAGTTTTTGGGAAATTAAATCTGGAAAAACTTAACACCGATGTCGAAGCAAGCCTTTACAATGTTGAGAATTATGTTTATGTTGGAACAGATTTCAGACCTCGACAATTGGACGGAAGTATTTCACTATTTCAAATCAAAGCCAATAATTTAATTAGTTACCAAAAGTTTCATCTGAGAACGACGGCACAATATCAGAAGCTAACTCAAAATGCCGATTTTTTACCCTTACCAGATCTGATTGCCCGTGCTTCGATTTATTGGCAAAGTAAAATGTTCAACGAGAAGGCCGAAGTTCAGGTTGGATTCAATGCCAATTTCTTTACCGAATTTGAATCCCGTGAATTCTTTCCGGTTATCAATGAATTTATGTTACAAAGAACACACCCCGATTATGGAATCCAGAAAATCGGTGGAAACCCAATGCTTGACTTTTTCTTAAACATCAAAGTAGATCGAATGCGAATTTACCTCAGAGCCGATCATTTCAACACATTTTGGGGAGAAAATAATTATTACAGCGCACCACATACGCCGTTTCGCGATTTCAAAATTCAGTTTGGGGTAAAATGGTATTTGTTTACCTAATCGTATAATTCATCCAGCCAATCCTTTTCAATTCTTACAATTCGCTCGGTTTCAGGATTGATCATAATCCATTGCGTTCGGGAATCCACCACCAATTCTCCCTCTTTGTAAAACTCTACTTTTCGAGGTTGTCGGATGCCCTCCGGATTTTCAGGATAAGTACGCAGTAAAAGTTTCTCACCCAGATAAACCTGTTTTTTGTATTGAATGTGATGATCGACCAAAAACCAGACATTCTGAGCGTATTTACTATTGTGTTTCAATAAATCCCAATGTTCGCCGGCCATCATTTCCACCCAATGCACAAACTGAACATTGTTCACGTGATTGTTACTATCAATAAATTCGGAAGACATCAAGATTTCTTTTTCGTGGATCAGCATAAGCTTATATTCTAATCCTAACAGAGTTTCACTTGTCCGCCTTTGGAGGAAGCCCTGTTAGGGTTCTATTGCATTTTCAAATTCCCCGACTTCATCCAAAATTTCATACAATTCTCTCAAATCATCGGAAGTCACCAATCGCTGTCGGAAAGGTTTAAAATGTGGAATCCCTTTGAAATAATTGGTGTAATGCATTCTTGTTTCCAGAATTCCGGTTCGTTCGCCTTTCCATTCCACCGCCCAAGTCAGATGCTGTTTGACGGCTTCGGCTCTTTCGGCAAGACTTGGTTCGGGTAAAATTTCACCGGTTTTTACAAAATCTTTGATTTGATTAAAAATCCAAGGATTCCCGATGGCAGCACGCCCAATCATGATGCCGTCAACACCGTATTTTTCTTTGTATTCGACTGCTTTTTGAGGCGAATCAATGTCGCCATTTCCGAAAATCGGGATTTCAATATTCGGATTGGCTTTCACTTTGGCAATTTCCGTCCAGTCGGCTTCACCTTTGTACATCTGCGAACGTGTACGTCCGTGAATGGACAAAGCTTTGATTCCGGTTTCTTGTAATCTTTCCGCTACTTCCTGAATGTTGATGGAATCATAATCCCAACCCAATCGGGTTTTTACGGTAACCGGCAAATCGGTACTGTCAATCACGGCTTTGGTCAATCGAACCATCAGATCGATGTCTTTCAAAACACCTGCGCCTGCACCTTTGCAAACTACTTTTTTGACGGGACAACCAAAATTAATATCCACCAAATCAGGCTGAACGGTTTCCACAATTTTGGCCGAAAGTGCCATCGCTTCTTCATCGCCTCCAAAAATCTGGATTCCCACAGGGCGTTCATAATCAAAAATATCGAGCTTCATTCGGCTTTTGATAGCGTCGCGGATGAGTCCTTCCGAAGAAATAAATTCGGAATACATCAAATCCGCTCCGTGCATTTTACACAAACGACGAAACGGCGGATCACTTACATCTTCCATCGGCGCAAGTAATAAAGGGAATTCCGGTAATTCTATGTTTCCGATTTTGACCAAAGTAAATTTTTTTACAAAGGTAATATTTAGTTGTGAGTTATGCGTTTTGAGTTAAGTATTTAAGAATTTGGTTTATAATTGTCTATTTCGGAGAAATTGAATATGAATAAAATAGCCCCGGATTTTAATCCGGGGAAAATGAGTTAGAGAATAAAAATAGAAATCTAACAATCGTCGGATATCCTTCATAAAAAAATTATTAAATTTGTAATACAAATCATATCAAAATGAATACAAAAGATAAAAAGCTGACTTCCATTCGTTTGAATAAAAATTTATACCAGCACCTGCAATTAAAAGCAAAGGAAGAAAATCGGAGTGTAAATAATTACATCGAAACCTTACTTTATGATGCTTCGGAATACAGAACTCCGAACGAAGAAACTTTGGCAGCGATGAAAGAAATGCAGGATTATGACGAAGGGAAAATAGAATTGGGTGGAAAAAGAGAAGGATAGACAGTTCGGGAATATTTAGAAAGATTAATGAATGAGTAAACTATGTATAAAATCATTCATACAACTCGTTTCAAAAAGGATTTAAAGAAATTTCGGAATAATATTCCAAAAACTGAAATAATTTCCGATTGTATAGAACTATTGGAAAGCGGAGGAGTGATGAATATCCCTCCGGAAATGAAGCCACACAAACTAAAATGATTTTACAAAGACAATTGGGAATGTCACATTCAACCCGATTTGCTGATTATCTGGTTTCAAATTGATGAGCCGTCCAAGGAAATTCGGCTCATCCGATTGGGAACTCATTCCGATCTATTTTAGCTTTATAACTATGACCGAAAAAAACAAGAAAAATCCCTACGCTAAATATCTTCAACTCACTACCATTGCGTTTCAGATGATGGCCATTATGTTTGTGTTCATTTGGTTGGGACAAAAAGCCGATGAAAATTGGAACAATTCAAATAAAAATTATTTTACTTTAGTAGGAACACTCGTCGGATTGGGCGTTTCTTTGTATTTAATTTTAAAACAACTCAAAAGGATGGAGAAATGATGAAATCCAAAAAGATTTTGAATTTCCTGCTTATTTTTCTGGTTTGCATCGTGATTCATTACATTTCGACGAAATATATTTTGCAAATTGAAAAAACTTATTTCGTCTCCATTTACGTGTTTACGATTTTGGTTTTAATCACTACGCTTTTGATTATTGAATTTTTGGAAAGAAAGTACCGTGAATATTTGGGGTATTTTTTTCTGATCATCGTCACCTTGAAGCTTGTTGCGGCCAAAATCTTTATGAATTCTTTTGAAAATTGGCGTGAAAATGAATTCAAATTTTCCTTCCTGATTTTGTATCTTATTAGTCTAATTTTAATTACAAGATTTGCCATTAAAAAATTAATGACAGAAAAAGATGACTAAAAGCAGAAAAAATGGTTTCTTTAATTGAAAAACTTAGCCTAATTTTGCACCACAAAAAACAGGTTAATGATAAATCCTATGCGCCAATTAATTACGCTTTGTTTTATTTTAGTTTTTCAAGTGTTTGCATTTGCCGTTCCTCAGAACAGTGAAGCGAATGCAGAAGGCTTGGATAGTAAAGATTTAATGCGGCAGGAAGTCAAAGAAGTGATTTCTCATCACTTGATTGATTCTTATGATTTTACTTTTTTTGGAGATAAAGAAGGGAACTACTACGGTTTTCCGCTTCCGGTTATCTTAATCGACGACGGATTGAAGGTTTTTAGTTCTTCTGAATTCGATCATGGAAACAAAGTAGTTGAAAAAGGAGGGAATTATTATAAGATCTACCACGGTAAGATTTACAAAACCGATGCAGCTGGAACCATTAATTATAATGAAAAGCATTTTGTTTCCAATGAGAGACCTTGGGATTTGTCTATCACAAAAAACGTTGTGATGATCATCGTGACCGGTCTTTTGATGCTTTGGTTGTTCAGTAGTTTGGCTCGCTCGTACGCGAGAAACGGTGGGATTCCAAAAGGAGTAGGGAGGTTTTTCGAGCCGATTGTCCTTTACATCAAAGACGAAATCGCCGTTCCCAACATCGGAGAAAAACATTACAAAAAATACATGCCTTTCCTTTTGTCGGTATTCTTCTTCATCTGGATTTTGAATATGTTTGGATTGACGCCACTTGGTGTAAACGTGACCGGAAACATTGCTTTCACGTTTGCTTTGGCGATTATGACATTTTTGATTACCAATTTCACAGGAAAGAAAACCTATTGGTTGCATATTTTTGATCCACTTGGAAATTCAATGCCTTGGTACGCAAAGATTCCTTTGTATATCATTTTGATCCCGATTGAAATTTTGGGGATCTTCATTAAGCCTTTCTCGCTTTTAATTCGTCTTTATGCCAATATGGCGGCGGGGCACATCGTATTGATGAGTTTGATTGGTTTGATTTTCATTTTCCAAAGCTGGATTGGCGGAACGCTTTCGTTTGCATTGACGTTTGTGATTGTATTGATTAAAGTTTTGGTGGCCTTGTTACAGGCATATATTTTCACCATGCTTTCAGCTTTGTATTTCGGATTTGCGTCTGCTGAGCACGAGCCGGAGGAAGCACATTAATAAAAAAGAGAAATTAATATTTTAGTTTAATTATATAAATTTATCAGTATGGAAATTCCAGTAATGGTAGGAGCAGGTTTAGTAGTAATCGGAGTAGGTATCGGTATCGGTATGATCGGTAAAGGTGCTATGGAGGGTATCGCTAGACAACCTGAAGCTTCAGGTAAAATTCAGACTGCGATGTTGATTGCAGCGGCTCTAATTGAAGGTATTGGTTTTGCTGCACTTTTCGCAGTTTAATCAAACAAAAACAAAGTTCTGCTGTAACGGTTGGTTGCAGCAGGATTTTAAAATTTAAAAACAAAACTAAGTTATCTTAATATGGAAAAATTAATTAATGATTTTTCGTTCGGATTGTTTTTCTGGCAAACTTTATTGTTCATCGTATTGATTTTATTGTTGCATAAATTTGCATGGAAACCTATTTTAAATGCGGTTAATGAAAGAGAGAAATCAATCGAGGACGCTTTAAACGAAGCCAAAAAGGCACGTGAAGAAATGGCACTTTTGAAGTCTGAAAATGACAAAATTTTGAAAGAAGCCAAAATCGAACGCGATGCCATTTTGAAAGAAGCGAGAGAAGCCAAAGAAAACATCATCGCACAAGCTAAAGAAACGGCTCAAGGCGCTGCAGACCGTTTGGTTGAAAATGCAAAAATGGCCATCAACAACGAAAAGGCGGCAGCTATGACCGATTTGAAAAATCAAATTGCACAGTTGTCCATCGACGTGGCAGAAAAAGTTTTGAAAAAAGAATTGAGCGATAAATCAGCTCAGGAAGCTTTGGCAAAAGAAATCATTAACGAAGCAAAACTGAACTAAGATGACAGGATTCCGCGCAGCAAAACGATATGCAAAAGGTTTGATGCTATTCGCTACCGACAGCGGGAAAGGCGAAGAAATCAACCGCGAAATGATTGATTTGAAAAATTCAATTCAAAACAGTCGTGAACTGGCGCAGTTTTTAAGCTCTCCAGTTCTGGATTCCAGAAGAAAAAATGACATCGCCAGAGAATTGTTCAAGGACTTTTCACCGGCGACTCAAAACTTCATTACTTTGGTCATCCGTCAGAGAAGAGAAGGGTTGCTTCGTCAAATTGCTACACAGTTCAACGAGCTTTATGACCAATCCAATAACGTAAGAACAGCAGAAGTAATTTCAGCTGCTGAGCTAAGCGAAGAGATTGTTCAGGAAATTCTCGCCAAAGCTAAATCCAAAATGGGTGAAGAATACACCTACAAAATCAATCAGAAAATCAATTCGGATTTGATTGGAGGTTATATCCTGAGAGTAGGAGATAAACAAATTGATTCCAGTTTGCGAGCGAGTCTCAATAAGCTGAAAAAGGAATTTGATATAAACGATTACATAGCTAAAATTTAAAATTCAGTCCATCTGAATTCAAATAAAATTCAAGTTAAAACTTGAAACTAAAAATTAAACAAAAGTAAAATGGCAGAAATAAAACCGGCTGAAGTTTCAGCGATCTTAAAACAGCAACTTTCCAATTTCGACGTAAACGTTGAAATGTCGGAAGTAGGAACAGTTCTTAGTGTTGGAGACGGTATTGCCCGTGTTTACGGATTGGACAATGCTCAAATGGGTGAATTGGTAGAATTTGCCAACGGCCTGGAAGGAATGGTTCTGAACCTTGAAGAAGATAACGTAGGTATTGTTTTGCTAGGTCAGTCCAAGGAAATCAAGGAAGGAGACACCGTAAAGCGTACCAAACGTATTACTTCTATCAAAGTAGGTGAAGGAATGCTGGGACGTGTAGTGGATATGTTGGGTAACCCGATTGACGGAAAAGGGCCAATCGCAGGAGATTTGTACGAAATGCCCATCGAGCGAAAAGCGCCGGGTGTTATCTACCGACAGCCTGTAAGTGAGCCATTGCAAACAGGAATTGTAGCAATTGACTCCATGATTCCAATTGGACGTGGACAGCGTGAGTTGATCATTGGTGACCGTCAGACTGGAAAAACTTCAGTTGCATTGGACGCGATCCTAAACCAAAAAGAATTTTACGACAGAGGTGAACCTGTTTATTGTATCTATGTAGCAATTGGACAAAAAGGTTCAACCGTTGCTCAAATTTTAAATACATTACAAGCTCATGGAGCCGATAAATACACGGTTGTAGTAGCGGCAAACGCTTCGGATCCTGCACCTATGCAGGTTTATGCGCCAATGGCGGGAGCAGCTATCGGTGAGTATTTCCGAGACACAGGTCGTCCTGCACTAGTTGTTTATGATGATCTATCAAAACAAGCAGTTGCTTACCGTGAAGTTTCCCTATTGCTTCGTCGTCCACCAGGACGTGAGGCGTATCCGGGTGACGTATTCTACCTACACTCTCGTTTATTGGAACGTGCGGCAAAAGTAATCGGTGACGATAAAGTAGCCTCTGAAATGAACGATTTGCCAGAATCTTTAAAAGGAATCGTAAAAGGAGGTGGTTCTTTGACGGCTTTGCCTATCATCGAAACTCAAGCAGGTGACGTTTCTGCTTATATTCCAACCAACGTGATTTCAATTACCGACGGACAGATCTTCTTAGAGTCTGATTTATTCAACTCAGGTATTCGTCCTGCGATTAACGTAGGTATTTCTGTTTCACGTGTAGGTGGTAGTGCTCAAACCAAACCGATGAAAAAAGTATCGGGAACTTTGAAACTTGACCAGGCACAGTACCGCGAGTTGGAAGCTTTCGCGAAATTCGGATCTGACTTGGATGCAGCCACTATGGCGGTAATCGGGAAAGGAGAAAGAAACGTGGAAATCCTGAAGCAAAATGTAAACTCACCAATTCCGGTTGAGGAGCAGGTTGCCATCATCATGGCAGGAACCAACGGTATGTTGAGAAACGTTCCAGTTGAAAAAGTAAAAGAATGGCAAGATAGCTTCCTTTCACTCTTGAGAAGCCAGCACAGTGGATTGCTGACTGAACTTCGTGAAGGAAAATTCTCTGACGAAATCGTAGATAAGCTGAAAGCAATTATCAACGATACGACAGTAGCTTATAATTAATCTTTAAAAATTTGCGGATCTGTCCTTTCAGGTCCGCAATTGTATAAATGTCATTGTACTTAATTAATTGTACATTATAATTTAAAGAATGGCAAACTTAAAAGAAATACGAAGCAGGATTACATCGGTAGGTTCAACGATGCAGATTACGAGTGCCATGAAAATGGTTTCGGCTGCCAAATTGAAACGTGCACAAGATGCTGTTACACAGCTTCGTCCTTATGCAAATAAATTGCGAGACATCCTTTCCAACATCAGTTCCACACTCGATGCAAGTGCAGGTGGAGAACTAACGGTTCAACGGGAGGTCAAAAAGATTTTGTTGGTAGTGGTTACTTCCAACAGAGGTCTGGCAGGAGCTTTTAATTCCAATATTGTCAAGAAAACGAATTCAATTATTTCGAGAGCAAAAGACAATGGGATTGAAGTCGAATTACTGACCATCGGAAAGAAGGGATTTGATTTATTGAAAAACCAATCCAAGGTTTATAAAAATAGTTCTTCCATTTGGGATGATTTAAATTTTGATGAAATCGCTATGATTTCAGAGGAATTAACCCAAAAATTTGCTTCGGGAGAATTTGATCAGGTTAGAATTGTTTACAATCAATTCAAAAATGCGGCAACGCAGATTGTGATGGACGAACAATATCTTCCAGTTCAGATTCAAGCAGATGAAGGAGAAGCGGTCACGTCTTCGGTAGATTATATATTTGAACCTTCCAAAGAGCAGATTGTAACCGATTTGATCCCTCAAACTTTGAAAACCCAATTGTATAAAGCGATTCTTGACTCCAATGCAGCAGAGCATGGTGCGCGTATGACGGCGATGCACAAAGCGACCGATAATGCGGAAGCCCTGCAAAGAGAATTGATCCTTCAGTACAACAAAGAGCGTCAAGCAGCCATTACCAACGAGATTCTTGAAATCGTTGGAGGTGCGGAAGCATTGGGCGGATAATTCGAGTTGTAATTGAAATATAAGATAGAAAAGACGGAGCAATCCGTCTTTTTTTGTTTGAAATTTTAAGATGGTCAATCCAAATGAATTATAGATATTTGTAAAAATTTAGAGAATGGTTTGGTGGATTTTTATCTCAGTTGTTTGTGTTTTATTGGCTCTGGACTTAGGGGTTTTTAACCGGAAAGCACATGTCATATCACAAAAAGAAGCCGCCAAATGGACCAGTTTCTGGGTGGGACTTGCCTTGTCGTTTTCGGCAGTTATTTATTGGCTTTACAGCCATGACGACCTCTATATCGATAACCCAGATGATTATTCCGCCAACACCGCATTTTGGAAATACATTCAGGGTTATTTACTGGAGCTTTCCTTATCGGTCGATAATATATTTGTAATTGCCGTCATCTTCCGCTCGTTTAGCGTTCCTCAAAAATACCAACACAGAGTATTGTTTTGGGGGATAATCGGAGCCATTGTATTTCGGGCTATCATGATTTTCTTTGGGATTTGGCTGATTGACAAGATTGATTGGATTACCTACTTATTTGGAGCCTTCCTCATTTACACGGCTTATAATATGGCTTTCTCAGGAGAAGAATCTGAATTTGATCCCAAGCGCAGTCGGGTGTTTAAAATAACCCGAAAAATTATGCCAGTTACCCGAAACATTCATGGTCAGAAATTATTCGTAAAGAAAATGGGGATTTGGGCGGCAACTCCACTTTTCTTAGCGCTTTTGATTATAGAGTTCACTGATATCTTGTTTGCGCTTGACAGTATTCCTGCGATTCTGGCCATTACCGAAGATCCATTTATTGTCTTTTCTTCCAACATCATGGCCATCCTAGGACTTCGTTCCATGTATTTCTTCTTGGCAAACATCATGGATAAATTCTCTTATTTGAAATTCAGCCTTGCGGTAATTCTGGTTTATGTGGGAATTAAAATGATTCTTCATCATTACTTAAAAGAAAATGGATTGGAAATCCCTGAATGGATTTCGCTTGGAATTATCGTGCTCTCATTGGGTGGCGGTGTTCTTTATTCTTTGTACAAAAACAAACAAGCCGAGAAGCTGGAAAATTAATCGAATTCTCATTGCGAAAACAATTCCACGGCCGAAGTTCCAATGGGACAGATGGCGTCAAAATCCATCAAAATTCTTAATTTTGAAAGATGTTTATTAAATCCATTATTTTAAGGAATTTCAAGAATTTTTCTGAATCAGAATTTGAGTTTTCATCCAAAATAAATGTTTTTGTAGGGCAAAATGGAATTGGAAAAACAAATATTTTGGATGCCATTCATTATTTGGCTTTGACCAAAAGTTATTTGAATTATTCAGATGCTCAAAACATAAAATTCGAAGAAGATTATTTTTCATTGGAAGGTGTTTTTGATAAAAACGGAAATGAAGAAGTGATTTTCTGTGGTGTTCAGCGGGAAAAAGCAAAGGTTTTTAAACGAAATTCCAAAACTTATGACCGGATTTCGGATCATGTGGGTTTATTCCCTGTCGTGATGATTTCGCCTTATGATTTAGATTTAATCAAAGAAGGAAGCGAAGTTCGAAGGAAGTTCATCGACAATATCATCTCCCAATCCAACAAGGAATATCTCCAAACTTTGATTCGATACAATCGAGTTTTGGCACAACGAAATGCACTCCTTAAATATTTCTTTCAAAACAATCGATTTGATAAAGTCTCATTGGAAATTTACGATGATGAACTATCGGAATTGGGCTGGATTATCTTCAAGGAGAGAGAAAGATTGATCAAGGAATTTGTGCCGGTTTTTCAGGACTATTACCATCGAATTTCCAGAGGAAATGAAAAAGTGGATATCCAATACAAATCTCAACTCAGCAATGATTCTCTGAAAAATCTTCTCCAAGCCAATTTACAGAAAGACAGAACTGCGCAATTTACCACACAGGGAATTCACAAAGATGATTTAGAATTGAGCATCCTCAACTATCCGATTAAAAAATTCGGTTCACAAGGTCAGCAGAAGTCGTATTTGATTTCATTGAAATTGGCTCAATTCGAACAGATTCGAAACTCATCTCAAATTACGCCACTTTTGTTGTTGGACGATATTTTTGATAAATTGGATGAGTCCCGGGTTGAAGAATTAATTAAATTAGTAAACGAAGATCGGTTTAGCCAGATTTTCATTTCTGACACGCACCCGGAGCGAACGGAGAACATCGTCCGAAAAATCAATTCCGACAGCAAAATTTTCAGATTATGAGGAAAAAAGACAACAAACAGACCTTGGGCGAAGCTATTCAGATTTTGATTTCGGATTTGGGAATCGAGGATAAATTACTTTCGGTTCAGGCCGAGGAATTATTTGTCGAAATGATGAAAGGAGTGATTATGAAATATGTTGAGAATCTTTATGTATCGAACAGGGTTTTGTACGTAAAGATGAATTCGCCGGAATTAAAAAGCGAACTTCAATACGGAAGATCCAAAATCATCCAACATATCAACGAAGGTATTGGAAAAGAGTTTATCATGGATGTGAAATTTTTATAATGCCTTTAGTTGAATCTCAATACAAAGCGCCTTCTTTTTGGCATCAAAATCCTCATTTTTCTACGATTTACAGTGGGAGAATTAAAAAAGCCACTCCACCTCTTTATCAGCGCCAAAGAATCGAACTCGAGGATGGTGACTTTTTGGACATTGATTTTGTTTTAAAAAGCGCCAAACGTGCCGTTGTACTCTGCCATGGACTTGAGGGCGGTTCGGACCGAACTTATAATAATACGAGTGCCGATTATTTTTTGAAACGTGATTTTTCGGTTTTTGCATGGAACAATCGAAGTTGTAGTGGCGAGATGAATCGTTTGCCTAAATTATATCATCACGGTGCAGTAGAAGACTTTTCCGAAATGGTAAATTTCGTTTTGGACAAAGGCTTTGATGAAATTTATCTTATGGGATTTTCGATGGGTGGTGCTCAAGTAATGAATTATTTGGGTAGTTCTGAAATGGATTCTCGTATCCGAGCCGCAGTAGCCGTTTCGACTCCTATTCAGCTAAAGTCAAGTGCCGAAGCTTTAAAAAAGGGATTTAATCAAGTGTATCTGAAAAATTTCACAAGAAAGATTTCCAAGAAATTAAAATCCAAATCTCTCCAGCATCCAGATGCTTTGGACTGGAGTAAATTAAAGATGATTCGAAGTTTTGATGAAATTGACGAATTCTTTACAGCACCTTTGCATGGTTTTTCAGGTCGGGAAGATTATTATAAAAGAGCTTCACCGGCTTATGTAATGGAGAAAATCCAAACCCCGGTTTTATTGTTAAATGCCTTGGATGATCCGTTTTTAGGGACGGAGAGTTTCCCATTTGAATTTGCCGAAAACAATCCATTTATTTATTTGGAAACGCCCAGAAACGGTGGGCATTGTGCTTTTCCAGTGAAAAACTCGTATTATGCGTACTCTGAAATACGTGCTCACGAATTTTTTATGAAAAAACCATAGTTAATAAATTAACTATGGTTCATCATGAATCACTAATCAATTGCACCATCCGGTTTCGGTGTGGAACCGGTCTCACTATTTCCCATGTTCACTGTTCTTACGGTGTTGGTTTTGGTAAGGAAATTATTATAATAAATAGATACATTTAAATAGATATCTACTAAATCGGTAAATTGACGATTATTGTTCAAGTCAAATTGCAGTCGCCAAGTTCCATCCTGCACAAAAGCACGCGCCGAATAAAGAGGGTAATGCTCCTTGCTGCCTGAAACTTCGACAGAGGTGCCGCCGTCTTTTGTTAAAACAAAAAATCCACCAATGCTCACATAGAATTTCGAAGCATCAATTTTAGTGTCATAATTATGCAAGCCATGTGCACTTACATTGTCAAAATGATACGGCACAAAACTAATTGAAGAATAAGGCATAGAGGTGGGATCAAATTTGTTAAGCGTATTGGTTTCCGTGTTTCTTACCAATAGAATGGAGTTTCCAGAAGTGCCTGAATAATATCCGGGATTTTCCAAGAATATTTCATTTCCTTCATGCAATTGAAAGGTACCGTTGACTTCGAGTGTTTCTACCGGGCTTTGGCTTTCTGGCAATCCAATTCCCACTTGAGCCCACAATGGCAGACTTATAATTATAAAGGTAATAAGTATTAAATTTTTCATGATAATAAAGTTCTAAAAGCTTAGATTAAATTCCCGATGGAGGCGCAGGGGCTTCCCCTTCGTTTTCACCACCTAAATTGTATATAACTTGACCGAGGTTTCGAAAAAATCGCTTGGGAAACAATACGATGTCGAAACTGTATTCGTAGGACCCCGATTGCGGATTGGCATTTCTGGCACGGATTTCTACATGCCAGCTTCCACCACTTTCAAAGGTTCTCATCACAAAATTGTCATAGGTATAATTTGTGCCAAAAAAACCCGGTGCATTTACACGATAAATTCCTTGAGCACCACCCACTGGCGTAGCTTGAAAATTAGAAAGAGAAATCACGTATTTAGAAGTGGAGATATTCAGATTCAAATCTGTTAGGTTATCTCTGTTAATTCCAGTGATACGATAAGGCTGAATGATGATGGGCATAATTTCTTGGTTGCCGACGAACTCCATCAATCGACCGTCCACGGCAGATCCATGTGATTGGCTGGATTGATCTGTTGCGACAATCCTGAATTTATCCGGTCCGTAAACATTTCCATCATAGGAAGGCAGACTGTTGATATAAAACTTTTCACTGACGTAAACATCTCCCCCATCTACCTCAAGTAAATGATTGGGATTCGGAACACCGATTCCTACTTGTGCATTCGATACAATACAGGCTGTGAAAAACAGCCAACTAAAAAGGTTGGTTTTCATGATGATATAGTTATAGAGTGAGATTCTTAATAGCTTACAATCGGAGTAGAAGCTACAGCTGTTGTGCTGCCTCCCATACTTACCGTTTGCACTGGAAATATTTTGGCATAGGATTTAGGATAGACCACACAAGTGATGTACCAAGTTCCATTTGTATTAGAGGATACAGACGAGTAATCCGCCTCCAAATGCCAAGTGTTTCCAATGTTTTTTGCCCGTGCCACCGGAGGTGCAGGATTTGTTCCTACCAAATTACGGTCAAACCAAGCAGAAAGTATAACAAGGGCATAGTCTTCGGCACTGATTTTTGTGTCGAAATCAAGTACCCAATCACCGTCAACATTGGTGAGCTGATAAGTTAAGATGGATGATATCCCTCCTGAATTGCCATTGGCTCCTAAGTCAAGGTGTTCGACCGCACCGGTTGCTTGGTTTTGTACGAGATAAACAAAGGTTTCTCTTTCGGCAATAGATACAGCTGGTAGGTTTTCAGGGAGTAAAACACTTCCTGATTTCATACTACCGTTTACATCCAATGCAGCGCCTGCTCTTGGTGTGTCGGTATTAATGCCCACTTGAGAAAAACAAAATGTTGAAATGAAAAATAGGGCGTACCCCATTAAGGATTTGGTTGTTTTCATAGATATAGGATAGTAGAGTTGAGGGCAAAACTACAAATTCCTATCAAATAAAAAAAATTTTCTAAGAAATATTATGAAATAGTTGAATTTTCATTTACAAATAAGCCATTTCATTGATAACTTCTTCTGGATGTGGAGCACTGAAAACTGCGCTTCCTGCCACGAGTACATCGGCACCTAATTGTGTGAGTTGTGCCGCATTTCCGGGAGAGACTCCACCGTCGATCTCGATGAGTACTTCCGCATTTTTTCGGTCGATTAATTCCGCAGCCTGAACAATTTTCTCATAAGTATGCTGTATGAACTTTTGTCCGCCAAATCCGGGATTTACGCTCATAATCAAAAGTAAATCAATGTCTTTGATGATGTCTTCCATTAAATGCACAGGTGTATGCGGATTCAAGGCCACGCCGGCTTTCATACCTTCGTCTTTTATTGCCTGAATTGTACGGTGCAAATGAGTGGAAGCTTCGTAATGAACCGTCAAAACATCGGCGCCTACTTCCTTAAAGTCTTTGATGTAGCGCTCAGGTTGAACGATCATCAAATGAACGTCCATCACTTTGTCAGACAACTCATCGATGGCTTTGATGACCGGCATTCCGTAGGAAATATTCGGAACAAAAACGCCGTCCATCACATCGAGATGAATCCACTGCGCATCACTGCGGTTAATCATTTCAATGTCTCTTTGCAGGTTTGCAAAGTCGGCAGCTAAAACAGAAGGAGCGATAATCGGCATAGTGATTTGTTTTGGGCAAAGATAAAGTATATTGATCGTATAGAAGTGCTTTTCATTTTTTCCTTTCTAATTCTTCAATACGTTCTTCCTTCGATACGTTTTTCATAATATTCTATTGGTTTGTCAGAAAACAAATCTTCTGGTTTAAATTCTAAAATCTTGGATAATTTCTCTAAATGAGTAGCCCAAGAATAAGTCTCTCCGGATTCTATTCGCTGATAGGTGGATTGTGATATTCCTAATAAATCCGAAATCTCTTCCTGAGTTATGCCCTTAGTCTTTCTAATTTTCCGAATACGATTTCCTATGGTTTTCTTCATGGTTAGTTGGTTAGTGAAATTATAAAGCTACATAATTTTTTTTAAGAGAAATGCATAATTAGGGTAAAAATACCCTATAACTGAATAAGGGTAACTGCAAAAAGAGTGTATATTCGCTTATAACTTCTAACTTTAAATTAAACAGAATGAAACGAGTAATTTATTTTTTATTATTAAGTGTAGCAGCTTTTTCTTGTTCTGATGATGATCATTTATCAAAAGCAGAAAATAATAAAGTCGCGCATACAGAAATTATTACAAAGAAAATATCTTGGGAAGAAATACAGCATGAAATTGTCAAGAGTGCAATAGAAGAGTTGAGAGGTCAGCTCTCACAAGATATTTCTTTTGCTAGAGGCGGGAGTGATTTATTATCTGGCCTGTCCATTGTTCAGGATAATATAATTTACAAAGAATATTACGGGAGGTATTCTTATACATTTGCTACCCATAGAGAGGAGTCAAACGGCTTTTTAGAAAATATAATTATTGAAGTGGGGCAGAATGGGGAATACTCGGAATCTTTAATCCAATATGAAATGTCTCAAGAAGAGATAGCATGGTTAGCAGCAGGGGAAATTTTGACTTAGATGACCGATTAATCATTTATACACCATTAGAGGGAGTTAATTTCAGTGATATATTAGGCCGAAGTGCTGGTTGTTACACAGTCGAATGGAGTGCACCTGTACGTTGGTGTTCCAATCTGGGAATGTCAGAACAAGATGCTTTTAATTTAGGATACTCCCAGAGTGAGTGCGGTTTGGTAGTGGTTTATACTGTCACCATAACGGATCATTGTAGTGAAAGTGAAGGCGGTGACGGAGGAAATGGAGGGCTACCGGGAAATGGAGGCAATCCATATAACCCTTATGATCCTTGGGGTGGTCAAGGTGGTGGCCCAAATAATGGCGGACCACAAGGCCCAATTACTGACCCGAATCCAGGCGGAGGTGGGAATTCTAATACTTTTGGTTTTACTTTTACTCAATGGCAATGGATGAATAATAATGGTGCAGTTAAATCTCAGATTATAGGCTATCTCTCACAAGGAGGAGACTTTAGTTTTGCAACGGAGTTACTTGATTTGCTAATAGAATTAAACTATACCACGCCTATATTTACAACTGCAGACTATCCTGGGAAAAATGAGGGATTCCCTTTTAATTGGTGGAAGAATACTCATTGGATGAATAATAACTTTTATTTAGGTTTGGACGAAAATACCCAAGGTCCCGGAATTGGCGATTTGACTGCAGAGGAGTTAATCTTATCAGCTACATTCCCTACTGCTGCTATAACAATATGGGCTAATGTTCAACCTGCATTTGACATGTCTGTGGCAAGAGTTGCTAACAATGGGAATCCTTATCAAGGATATAATGATAAAAGAGATGCCTTTCGTCATGCATACTTCAATGCATTAAATACTCGGGATGTTTTTGCTCAAATGCCAATATGGGGTGGCCCTCCTATCTTAGCAAGAGAGATTGTTAGGCTTTTTGGAATTGCCCATGAATCCGAAGTGCCTGCAAATATGATTAAAGAAAAAATTATGGATTTGCATAACAACGAAGTAGGAATACAGTATTGTACAGATTGCTATCCCGGATTCACTACTGATAATGAGATTGCTAATGCCATAATGAATTTTTTAAACAATGGTAACTTAAGATATTTGCATCCTCTAAACTCAAATAATACGATTAACTCCAACACTCAAATAATTCCAACAAATCAATAATTAAAAAAATGTTTATAAGACTTGCAACATCACTCTTTTTTTTAGGAATAATTATTTCTTGTGATAATTATAATGGGTACATTAACATAAAAGATGTTTCAAGAGATACAATTATTTCTATAAAAAGTACTAATAGGAATCCGAGTGTGTTAGTTTTAAAGGTAAACGGTACTATTGATTCCGATATTGCAATAAATTCTGTTATAATACCTAAAGGAAATGTGAATAAAAAAATACTATTGGACTCGTATAGTCAAATTACCGAGATAAAGTACGAACATAAAAATGTTCAGGCTGGTAAACTTTCTATAAAGTACAAATATTAAAAAGTAATGAAAAAATAAGAATACTCAATGAAATTATACTTAACATATACAATTGTGATGCTCACTTTATTCTTCGCAGCATTTACATTCGCTCAGGAAGATAATTATCAGGAAATTGGTTTAACGGAAGAAGAAATTCTTTATCTTAATGAAAATTTAGATGTAAAAAAAGGCATTGATGAATATTTGGAACAGTCAAATCCATTAACAAATGAGAACAAAAAATTTGTTAAAGACTTGGTTGCTCTACTTTGCGAAATGGATTATAAGATGCCTGTTTATACAAAAGACGATTATCCGGGAAAAGAAGAGGGCTGGCCTTTTGAATGGTGGAAGAATAGCACTTGGCTTGACAATAACTTTTCCTTAGATCCGTATCACGAATACAAAGATCTCACAAAAGAAGAAAAATAATTGGTTAAACTATTTCCGACTTTGGCTGCTTTTATGGCTATAAACAGAGGAATCGCTGAAGCTGAAACTATTTCAAGATTTGGAACTAATGGATTAAATGATAAGGCAGATGCCTTCAGGCACGCTTATTTTAATGCTTTGAATACTCGTTCGGCAACCTTAGCTGTTGTAGGTGATGGAGCAAAAGTTGTACGAAGATTTGGAGAAGCGCATGAAACAGAAGTTCCATCTCAATTACAACTTGAAGTTCAAATGGATTTACACAATAACGAAGTTGGGATACAATATTGTTCAGATTGCTATCCCGGATTTACAACAGACCAAACAATTTCCAACGGCATTATGCAACTGTTGTTAAACGGAAGTTTAAATTATTTATTTCCTACGCTACCACCTCCATTTTTTTCCGATGGTACTCCAAACCCTAATGGTGACCCCAATTTTTATGGTGCCAATGGAACAAATGATCTGCAAACCGCCACACATGGTATTACTTCAAGTACACAAATCATTCCAACAAATCAATAAATATGGCTTATCCTATTACCAAACCATACATTAAACTGTTATTGATTTTGCTCGTTGTAGCAAGTTGTAATAACCAAAAGAATACTATTTTATCTTTTGAAAACCACTCCAACATTCACATTGATAGTGTAGTTTTTTCAGTTCACAATTATACTCATAAAATGACAAATATTCAGCCCAATGCTATTATAAAGAACAGGGTATATCTTGATTCGGTAAACCTACATTCACATAGCCTTACTATAATTGCAAAACTGTATATAAAAGACAGCGTATTTCGGGGAGCGGTAGATTATAATGATCTATCTGGCAGTCTTAAAAAAGAATATAAACTTGTTCTCAATAAAGATTTAAGCACAAAAATTATTTCATCTAATTAAATTGAAAGTATTAAGTGTCCATAAACCGTCACACATGGTATTACTTCAAGTACACAAATCATTCCAACAAATCAATAGAATATGAGATTGCTTTATACAATTTTTCTTGGATTTCTTATCGTTGGTTGTTCTGCTCAAAAGGAACATACAGTAACATTTATTAATCAATCCGATACTACAATAGATAGTATAACAATTGGTGTAGCATCTGCGGATGTTTATGCAGTAAAACATACAAATATTGAACCCTCAGATACGGTAGTCTCAGCCATTCCACGTAATAAGCCAAAGTCAAACAAACATGATATAACAATTTTCATCACAATTTTTATAAAAGATCAGGATGTTATTTATAAATACTCTTATAATGATTTGATAGGATATTTAAATCACGACTATACTATAATACTGAATAAGGAAAAGGAAGTAGAATGGCAATATCCATCTAGCAACTATTAAAAAAAACAAATGGATTTACACAATAACGAAGTTGGGATACAATATTGTTCAGATTGTTACCCCGGATATACGACAGACCAAACAATTTCCAATGGCATAATGCAGCTACTTTTAAATGGGGAAATGAAGTATTTAGATCCTTTAGATTTTGATATTTCTCCCTATTGGCCTACCGGTTTAAATGGTATAACATCGTCAACTGCTATAAAATGGACAAATCAATGAGTAAGATCTTACCCCTTCTAATTTCTTTATTCGTTTTGACACACTTGAGTTGTGATAGATTACAGCAACGAGAAGAATTTATAATTGATATAAAAAATCCGGATGAAGAAAAAACAATTTCATTTAAACTAAAAAAAACTTATTCATTTCAAGCAATGAGAATACTTGAAAATTCATTAGATGATACATGTTTAATTGGAGTTATGAAAATTTCGCCGGGCTCAAAAGGTAATATTTATAAAATTGAGTTCTTTGCTGACTCATTGACTTACAAATACCTTCCATATAAGGCATCAAAAGGGACTCTTCAAATTGAACATTCTTTTTTCGATTAACATAAAACTTTAATTGAATTACAAATAAATGGATTTGCATAACAACGAAGTAGGAATACAGTATTGCTCAAACTGTTACCCCGGATATACGACAGATCAGACAATTTCCAACGGCATTATGCAACTGTTGTTAAACGGAAGTTTAAATTACCTAGACCCATTATCTTACCCTGTGGAATATCCAAACTATGGAATCATTCCATGTACAGGAAGCAATAGTTCAAGTTGTACTAAAATCATACCTACAAATCAGTGAAAAAATGCGAAATTTGGGGAATGCCCTCATGGCTAAGAATCGACTAAAAATTTAAAATATGGAAATAGATATTCATCCAATTTATATGGAATTTATTGCTCAAATAATTACCTTCATACTAATTATTTTAGCCATTCTACTTTTTCTTAAATTATTTAAGTATTTAAACCTTAAAATTAAATATCTAAGAAAAAAATTAGAAGAAGAGTAGGCGTAGATAATAGGTAAGAATCTAAAATAGAAATCTCAGTTGAGGATTTCTCCTATGGATGGGAATGGAATTACAGTTTTTAAGTATCTTTACGTTCGTAGTATGGATTGTAATAAATAAACATCAAAAACTAATCATATGACAAGGAAAAACCGAGCATTATTGCTTTTATTATTTTTTGGGAGTAATTGCGATAATTAATGGAGCTTATATAAAAATCAATGGAAACCCGAACGGAATTTATGTTTTGTGTGGAGGAGCTTTCCTGAAATTTTTCAGTAGTATAGGATTGATTTTAAATAATTATAAAAGATTCACGACAAAAACCAGTAATTAAAATACAATCAAAAACAGAGACGCCCGTTCATCGAACGGGCGTTTGGGATTATATAATTTGGGGTTATTTATCTTCCGATATAAGATTTCAAAATCTTGCTTCTCGAAGTATGTTTCAATCTTCGGATGGCTTTTTCTTTGATCTGACGAACTCTTTCCCTCGTCAAATCAAATGTCTCCCCGATTTCTTCCAAAGTCATTGGGTGCGAACCGTTCAGTCCAAAATACAAACGAATCAAATCAGCTTCTCTTGGCGTTAGGGTTTGCAAGGCACGCTCGATTTCAATTCGCAAAGATTCAGTCATCAATTCCCCGTCAGGACTTGGAGATTCACCAGTATTCAAAACATCATAAAGGTTGGAATCTTCTCCTTCCACCAAAGGCGCATCCATGGAAACATGACGTCCGGAATTTTTCATCGATTCCTTTACGTCACTTTCCGACATATCGAGTAATTCTGAGATTTCCTCTGCAGAAGGCGCTCGCTCATGTTCCTGTTCCAGGGAAGCATAAGCTTTGTTGATTTTATTGATAGAACCAATTTTGTTCAGTGGCAAACGTACAATACGTGATTGTTCGGCCAAAGCCTGCAAAATCGATTGTCTAATCCACCAAACCGCATAAGAAATGAATTTAAACCCACGGGTTTCATCAANNAAGTTTCCTTCGTTGATCAAATCCGGTAAACTCAATCCTTGGTTTTGGTATTGTTTCGCTACCGATACCACAAAACGAAGGTTCGCTTTGGTCAATTTCTCCAAAGCCAATCGGTCACCGGCCTTAATTCGCTGAGCTAACTCAACTTCTTCGTCGGCGGTGATCAAATCAACCTTTCCAATTTCCTGTAAATATTTATCCAAGGAAGCGGTTTCCCGATTGGTTACCTGCTTCGTAATTTTCAGCTGTCGCATTCTATACTAATTCTTTAAAAAATATGATTAAATAGGTGTGTACTTAATGTATACGTAAATTTTGAGTAAAATGTTACAAACTTTTGAAAGATTATTCAGAATTTAGTGTAAAATCCCAAAGAAAACTTTATGAATATTGAAGAATTCAGAAATTATTGCTTGCGCAAAGCTCATGCAACCGAGGGTTTCCCTTTTGGTCCCGAAACTTTGGTGTTTAAAATCGGAGGGAAAATTTTTGCACTTACCGGACTCGATGAGGCAAATTTTTCCGTAAATCTGAAATGCAATCCCGAATATGCCCTGGAATTAAGAGAAAAACATCCCGAAGTTCAGCCGGGGTTTCACATGAATAAGAAACATTGGAATACCGTTCAGTTTGATGGAAGTTTGTCTGATTCTTTCTTGCAGGAATTGATTGATCATTCCTATGAATTGGTGTTTAATTCCTTGCCGAAATCTCAACGGAATGAATTAATCCGAAACCATGAGGAACTGTAATAAAATATTGTTTTTCAATACATGAATCGTATCACTGTTGGCGTTTTTCCAAATCAAATACGGTCGATTTACATCTTTCAAAGTACTTCCACTATTGGATTTTTCAATCAAAGGAACATAGATAGAGGAGTCCAAACTCAATTTGTCTAAATCTTTTCGAATAAAAACTGGATTGGTTTTCACAAAATAAGGTTCTTTAATACGAAGAGAAGCATCTCTTTCCAAGCCCCATTCGATGTAGTGCGGATAAATCGGCGTGATTCTATCGACATAAACTTTTGAGCTATTGAGTACGAAGCGAACCATGAAAATCAAAGCAATGAAAATCGTGACCACCATGAACCAATAATAGTATTTCCAACGGGATTTATGCTTTTTCTTTTTGCTCAAAATGAATTATTTTAGGTCGGATAATTTCAACAAAAATAAGAAAAACAAATCTTATGAGCTTGCGCTTTGAGTAAAATGAATTTACAGTTTCAATTCCATCTGAACTTCCTTTAAAAATAGTTAAATTTGCAGCTTAAAATTTGAATCTGATGCAATATCACCACAGAGAAATCGAAGAGAAATGGCAGGAATACTGGGCCAAGAATAAAACCTTCCGCGCTGAAAATAATTCTTCCAAACCCAAATATTATGTGTTGGATATGTTTCCCTATCCTTCCGGAGCCGGACTCCACGTGGGACATCCGCTGGGCTATATCGCTTCTGATATTTATTCACGCTATAAAAGATTGAAAGGTTTCAATGTGCTGCACCCGATGGGCTATGATTCTTTTGGATTACCGGCTGAGCAATACGCGATTCAAACCGGGCAACATCCATCAAAAACAACTTTTATTAATATAAATGGTTGTTTAGATGAAAATTATGAAATTTATGATGATTTTATCAATTCAGATGGGACAATTCATGAATCTGCATTAATTGACAAAAGTTCACCTACTTCGATTCATGACAAGGATTATCAAGGAAATATTATAAAGGGATACAGAAGGCAATTAGACCGAATTGGATTTTCATTTGATTGGGACCGAGAAGTCCGAACTTCCGACCCGGAATATTACAAATGGACCCAATGGATTTTCATTCAATTGTTTAATTCCTATTATGACAACGACCAAAATAAAGCCCTTCCGATTGATGAATTGACTCAGAAATTCGAAAAAGAAGGAAATCAGAAAGTCAATGTGGTTTCCGATGAAGATACACCGAAATTCACAGCGGAACAATGGAATAGTTTCTCCGAAAAACAACAACAAGAAATTCTTTTAAAATACAGATTGACCTATTTGGCCGAAGCCGAAGTAAACTGGTGCGCTGCGCTGGGAACGGTCTTGGCAAATGATGAAGTCGTAAATGGCGTTTCTGAACGCGGCGGATATCCCGTGGTCCGAAAGAAAATGACGCAATGGATGATGCGCATCACAGCCTATGCCGAAAGATTGTTGAATGATTTGGAGAAAATTGATTGGCCGCAGCCGATTAAAGATGCACAAACCTATTGGATTGGGAAAAGCAAAGGTGCTTCAGTAAAATTCCAAGTGAAAGACCATGATTTAAAAATCGAAGTTTTCACCACAAGACCCGATACGATTTTCGGAGTTTCTTATGTGACCCTTGCGCCGGAGCATCCCTTTGTTTCAAAAATCATGACGCAGGAACGCAAAGAAGCGGTTCAGAATTATGTGGAACAAACCTCCAAACGTTCGGAGCGTGAACGAATGGCCGATGTCAATAAAATTACCGGGGAATTTACCGGTGCCTATGCCATTCATCCGCTGACCGGAAAGGAAATCCCGATTTGGATTGGGGATTATGTGCTTTCTGGATATGGAACGGGAGCTGTGATGGCGGTTCCGGCGGGTGATGAGCGCGATTATAAATTCGCCAAACATTTCGGATTGCCCATTCCGGAAATCTTTAAAGACAAGGACATTTTGGAAGGTGCTTTTGTGGAAAAAGAAGGATTTGAACTTCAGAATTCAGATATTCTGAATGGTTTGGGTTATGAGGAAGCGACCGACAAAATCATCAAAATTCTGGAAGAAAACGGTTTTGGAAAAGGCAAAGTTAACTATCGTTTGCGGGATGCGGTTTTTTCCCGTCAGCGTTATTGGGGTGAACCGGTTCCGGCTTATTACAAAGACGGTGTGCCTTATATGATTGAAGAAAAACATTTGCCGTTGGTTTTGCCGGAAGTGGACGAATACCTGCCAACCGAAACCGGCGAACCGCCTTTGGGACGAGCTAAAAATTGGGCTTGGGATACTTCCAAAAATGAAATTACAAGCATTGATAAAATTGACGGACAAACTGTTTTTCCGCTTGAATTGAACACCATGCCGGGCTGGGCGGGAAGTTCCTGGTATTTCCTTCGTTATATGGATGCGAAAAACGAGGAAGAATTTGCCTCGAAAGAAGCGATGGCTTATTGGCAAAACGTGGATTTGTATTTGGGAGGAAGCGAACACGCGACCGGACATTTGCTGTATGCACGTTTTTGGCAGAAATTTATGTTTGACAGAGGTTTAGTTCCCACCGATGAATTCGCCAAAAAACTCATCAACCAAGGGATGATTTTGGGGATGAGTGCGTTTGTACATAGAATTGCATTTGCATCAGGTGATTCTTCCGGAAATGATGTTCAATTAGTAGAAAAATTAAAATCGATTCCGACTATATTTATCTCTTATAATAAACTTAATAATTCAGGATATACTACAGGTGTATTGTCAAATATGGAGTTGAAGAACAAAATTCTGAATTTGTTACCAAATAACTTAATTGATGACAATGAATTTATTAAGTATTTAATTTTAACAACAACTCCAATCCACGTTGATGTAAACCTCTTAAAAGACGGAGATGAATTAAACGTTGAAAAATTCAAAGCTTGGCGTGAAGAATACGCCGATGCAGAATTTATTTATGAAGAAGACGGGAGATTTTTGATTTCACGCGAAGTCGAAAAGATGTCCAAATCCAAATACAACGTCGTCAATCCGGACGATATCTGCGAACAATACGGCGCGGATACGCTTCGTTTGTATGAAATGTTCTTAGGTCCGATTGAGCAGGCGAAACCCTGGAATACCCAAGGTTTAAGTGGCGTTTATTCTTTCTTGAAAAAATTATGGAAGCTTTATCACAACGGAGAAGGGGGAGCCTTCTTTGTTTCGGAGGAAGAGCCGACCAAAGCCGAAATGAAAGCTTTGCATCAAACCATCAGAAAAGTGGATGAAGACGTGAACAATTTTTCGTTCAATACTTCGGTTTCCAATTTTATGATTGCGGTGAATGAATTGTCCAAATTGAATTCCAACAAACGTGCGGTTTTGGAGCCTTTGGCGATTTTGATTTCGCCTTATGCGCCGCACATTGCCGAAGAATTATGGCAAAAATTGGGTCATAAGGAAAGTATTTCCTTTGCGGATTTCCCGGAATTCGATGCGAAATGGTTAGAGGAAGACGCCAAGGAATATCCGGTTTCATTCAACGGAAAAATGCGTTTCAAACTGGAATTGCCAATGGATTTATCCAAAGAACAAATCCAAGAAGCAGTGATGGCAGATGAGCGCACAATCAAACAACTGGACGGAAGAACGCCTAAGAATGTGATCATCGTTCCGGGGAAAATCATCAATATTGTAGGATAAATTTAATGCATATAAAAAATGAGTAATACTAATATTTCAACTAAATCATTGGGAATGGGATTTCTGTGGTTTTCACTTTTGGCGGTAGTCGTTATTCTTGCCTTGATGTTCGGATTGCCGAAATACAACGTTTGGCAACAGGAAATGGCCGGAAAAGCGGAAATGGCCAAAGCGGAACAAAACCGTAAAATTTTAGTGGAAGAAGCCAAAGCCCGTTTGGAAGCGGAAAAGTTAAATGCACAAGCCGAAATTGAACGCGCACGCGGTATGGCTGAAGCAATGAGAGTAGAAAACGGAACTTTGAATGAAACCTATAACCAATATTTGTTCATCCGAACTTTGGAGAAAATCGCTGACAAAGGAAGTTTGCCTCAAATCATTTATGTGCCTTCAGAAGGGATGGTTCCGGTGATGGATTTGAACAAAGAGAAATAATAAACTCTCTGAAAATCAGTGTAGAAAGGAGTTTTAGTTAAAATATTTTCAAAATAATTTGATAAGGTGGACTGAATTTTGTTAAATTTAGTTTAGCAAAAACTAGATTTAATGGAAACAGTTGAATTAATCGAAAAAGAAGAGGTGATCAATTATCATTTCGTTTCAGTTGAAAAGGACAAAAGTCTGATTACAAAAGAAAAACTGGAAAGAGCGGTTAGGTTGGGCAATGAGTTCAAAGGCAAGACTTATATTACCTTTATGACGGATTCCGGGCCAAAAAAAATAGAAACTACGGTTTGGACACTTACCGATCATTATATTCAAATAAAAGGAAGCGTGGCCATTCCGCAGAAATCTTTGATTGATGTTTCTTGGTAAATTTATCGTTTACCTTAGATGTGTAAGGATTTGTTCTAATTTGATTTGGAGCAATTGATCTTGCTTTACTCTTTCGGCAATTGCCTGGTATTCGCGTTTGCTTAGATCGTATTTATTGAAAGCTTTTTCCACGTCTGCTTCGAGTTGTTTTTGGATTTTTTGAAGTTTGGGTTGAAGGTTTTCAAAGTCCTTGAACTTTTTTTCTGGAATATCGGGGATGAATTCGGTGTCTTTGCTGTCATTGATAGCATGATAAGTCTCCAAATCCAGACCTTCTTTTTCGATTGCGTCTGTCATTTCCTTTTGAGCTTTTTTGTTGATTGCCATCATTTCATTATAAGCTCGTGCGAAATTTTGCAAATCATAATCCGTTACTTCCTGCGCATTTAGTCCCATAAAGGCAAAGATTCCTAAAAGAATTCCTATTTTTCTTAGTATGTTCATTTTCGATTAATATAATTCAAACCTACGATTTTCAAATATATTGCCAAATTAATTTCCATCAAAATCAATTAAACCTCACTGTATCAAACAAATATATAATTGGCATAATTCTTTCATAATTATATCCCGTTAAATCAAAAAAAATCAATTGTATGAAACGTAGAGGAAAAATCTTAGGATGGTTATTGACCTTGGTGTTTGTGACTTCATTTATGGCGATATCTTGTAGTGATGACGATAGTCCGGCTGACAGTGATATTTTTATCGGAAGATACAATGGTACGGTTTCCTATTCAAATGGAGAAAGTACAACACAAGATGAGAATGGCTGGGTGGAAGTAGTGAAAGTTGGGAATAATTATAATTTTCTTTTTTCGAATGGAATTCCAGAAATAACGGGTGTTGAATTTGAGTCGGATGGTGAAACATTGATTAACATCGGCGCGACCGAATTTCAATACATTCGAGTGACGGCCGGCACTTTGCAGATTCTATACACAGAAAATGTGAATGATGTCTGGACGGCGAATTGTACGAGGAATTAATTCCTTGTTAGATAATGCAAAATCACCCTTTGAATTTTCAAAGGGTGATTTTTTATGTTTTTGGTTAAGCGATTATAGTTTATCTCCTCATTTTGACAAATTTGAAATTTTATTGTGTTTTTTCACCACTTCTGAGGAAATTAGTAAAAACTGATTGGATATCCATTCATCTACTTCACTTAAAAAAGAGTTATATTTTATCCTTTGAATAGTAGAGTGCGCCACGTGGTTCAACCCAGAAGTTATGAGCCCCTGCCTTGCGCCCGCCCAAATCGAGGAACGAGATTCAACGAATACCATCAAACAAATATACATGATTATGAGTTAAAACTTACCTCCAGCAATCCAAGAAGAAAGACCTCCTGAGAGACCGCCTGCGGCTATGGTTGCCGCATTGTACCAGTCACTTTGTCCAAATTTGTTAAGCTGACCGCCAGATATACCGGATATTTGCATTCCACTACTAATCAGCGAACTCACGGCTCCTGCCGCAAGACCACTGCCAAAGTCTCCACCATCTATGCTATTCATTATCATTTTTTTCTGTCAACATTTGTTTCGTTCTGTTCATGAGAGGGAGCCCTGATGCACTATCTACACTACCCACCTAACTTAACTCATTCCATTTTTCAATAAAATAGTCTTGGTTGATTGATTCTACGCTAAACAATTTCTTAAAATCATCCAATTTTAATTCATTATCTTTCCAATAGCCATAATTTTTTTTATAGGGCATTTTTACTATACTTTGCTGCTTTTCATCCAATCCTACTTCTCTTATAGGATATGAATGCTCATCACCAAATTCCAACAACCAAAATTTGACATCGTCTATTTTTTCTTCGTAGTCTGGATTAGCTTGAGGTATTATTATTTTCAGAAGCCTTATAAATATTTTCCAAAATATTAACTTTACTTTTTTATGTCGAACTTCTTTTTTGATAAGCTCATCAAAGTATTTCGGTGCCTCGAATTTTACATAACGAAACTGCATAATTACCAAAATTTAAAAGGATTTGTTTTTAATAAATGTAAATGCCCTGGATCATTTGTCCTCCAGCTATTTATTGGGATTCTCGTTTGCCTGAAAGATTGATTCCAACTTTGAAGAGTAGGACTTGCTATTTTTTTTCCAGTAATCTCCACCAGCACCCCACCTTAAAGATAAATAAGTTTTTGAATCAAGAGTGTGACTGTAAGACTTTCCAAATCTGAACCATTGCTTTGGAAACCCAGTATATCTTACAAAACCTTTCCATGCAATCCCCAATCCTCTAAAAGCCAAGCCTCCAGCATACCCGTACACAATGTCTCCTGTTGGGTCAATCAAAGCATGCCCTCCTTGTGGTACAGAACTATATTCCTTATAAACTGGTACTCCTTTGTATCCAAAAGTCCGCAAACCAGATGAATTAGTTGAATAAGTTTCATATTCCATAGTATAGACAAATCTGCGGTCAACTATATTGCCATTTTCATCATACAGATAATCTATTATATCTCCGCCATTGATATCTACTTGTTTGTATCCTCCATTCCCATCTCTTTCATATCCATTATCCGGTGCATCACTCCTATGCGCCACATGATTCAAAGCACTTACCGTTAGCCCGGTAGCCGCTCCCTGCCAGAAATTACCACCGGTAAGCTCAGCACTTAACCCACCGGAGACCGTCCCAAAGAACATGGTAGCGGCATCTCCGTTACCCAGAAAAGAGCTTCCTCCTGTTTGTACCACAGAGCTTACCACGCTGCTCCTTGTACTATTTCTATTTTGTTGATTTTTTTACATTGCAAAAAACCATATTTCGTTTTTTTATTATACTTTCTCAATTCTCTTTTCTTCCATATCAATTTAGCATACAGTGATTTGTTATTTCTGAAATATTCCTTAATGCAATAATTACCTAAAATAAAGTTTTGAAAAATCTGCTCTCTATTATGATAACATTCAGGAATTTTAAATTTTAAATTGTTAAGCTGAATTATAACATCGTTATCATTTAAAGTTATTATTAAAGCATCATTTTCAAACACATAAATATTTTGATCACTATACAAAAGATAATCTTTATATTTTTCAAAAATAGGTTGCATATATTTATTTTTTAAAAGCTAGAATAAGTCCAATACCTAGGATTCAGAAAAATATGAGGGTTTGAACCTGTTGTTAAATTATGTAAATTAATATGGGTTCTATAACCTAAATTAGCAGGCGACAATATATTATGTCTCTCTAATCTAAACATAAAACTTTTGCTTTGATTCATCCATTTAAAGGCAAAAGTAGATTGTCCTCCCGACCTATAAACGAATTTTTCTATCATTAATGTTCCTCTGGCTAGTACACCTAATCCTTTAAGTGCCAATCCTCCCCCTGCATACCCATACACAATATCTCCTGTAGGGTCAATCAGAGCATGTCCTCCCTGTGGGACAGAACTATATTTTGGGATACCTTTATAGCCAAAGGTACGCGTTCCCGATGAGTTTGGAATTTCTGTCCTATACTCCATAGTATAAACTAATGTACGGTCAACTATGTTCCCATTTTCATCATACAGATAATCTATTATATCTCCGCCATTTGTATCTACTTGTTCATATCCTCCATTCCCATCAGGTCTATAACCGTTGTCTGGTGCGAGTTTATGCGCCACGTGGTTTAATCCGGAAGTTATAAGCCCCTGCCTTGCACCCGCCCAGAAGCTGCCGCCTGCTATGGTAGAGGATATACCTCCTGATAGTCCTCCTGCGGCTATGGTTGCCGCATTGT
>LSQX01385226.1_pt1 | contig 76362 bp, 71 predicted proteins | sample 654561 | NCBI WGS metagenome assembly LSQX01 (sample SAMN04489861, study PRJNA283612) | anaerobic digester metagenome | isolation source: 4 biogas reactors fed with cattle manure at either 37C or 55C with and... | place: Denmark: Kongens Lyngby | collected 2014
CGCATGCATATTGTCTTTCATTGAGCATAACCATTTTCAGAATCTGTTTTCCGCCGTCTCTCAGGTTAAGTGTAATCTCGTATGTCGGCTCTTCCAGATCAACGTTGTCGGGAATCTCATTGATTACGCGAAGATTCAAGGTTCTGGCAAAAAGGCGTTTGGTGTTGTCTTCCGACAATTCCTTCCCGTTGAGGGTTCCCACCGTTCGAACGATTTCGACACCGGAATTGGTTACATCGTCATATTCCCGCAAAGCCATATGGTATTCGTCACCGGCCATGTTGTAATCAATGGACTCGATATTGTGGATGTTTTCAATCCAGACCGTACGGTTCATGAGTGATAGGTAATTGAGGTCCAGCCATGCAAAGGCCGTTGGAGAATACGATAGAAGCGTCAAATGCACTTCGCCCTTTAAGCAGGCTTCGTACTGCGAGGTATAGGCGGCGTACACAGCCCCGGTACCCACCGTTCCAATCGTGAGATCGATCTGATTGCCGGAAATATCTCTCATTTGAAGACGCGCAGGTTTTGAGAAGCCGTATTCGGCCAACTCCTCTTTGGTTATGTCCATGACCACGCCGTTATACGTAAGAGTTGCAACGACATCAAGGACAGTTGACTGAACATTTTCGTCATTGCATGATGAGACGACCGGTGAAAGGAGCAGGTAAGAAGATGAGGTAGTATTTCCCTCCATAGAAAGATCACTGTCTAGAATTATCTCAATTTCGGTTCCGTCCCGCTTGGTCATTTTAACCCAGTCAATGTTGGTGTAAATTTCTTCTTCCGTATAGGTCGGGAATATGTCGATGTCCCTGAACTGCAGCTCGCTGCGCATGATTAAGGTGCCCAGGTAATTTCCGACGGTATAAACTGTGTTTTTGTCGTCGGTCAGGACATAGAAGTTCATGTCCACCGGGGTGGCATCCCCGACACTAAGTGTGATGACCTTGCCGCCGGCGAAAGAAAGCTTCATTGTGAACTGTGGCTTGTCCAGGCCGTAGATAGAAAGATCCTTCGGATTTTCTTCTATTTTCTGTATGGCCGTCAACGATGTCAGCGTAAACATCATGGAACGGAATTTTGATGTATCGTAAGCGAAGAACTCGGAATCCGGCGTTACGTTGTAGGTAAGCTTACCCTCCGAATCTCTGCCGTATTCAATCAGCATTGTTGTTCCGTCAGGGTAGATATTTTCAATGCTGCTTAAGTCGTTGCCTTCTTCTTTAATGATATAGTAAACAGGGCTCACCGTGGCCGTTGGTGACGCGGAAGCATCCGGATCCGCCTGGTTGGGATCGGGAAAAACATAGGCAAACACGAGCACACCAAGCCCAAAAACGACGACGATAATGCCGACAATCAGAATTTGTTTTAAGCCCTTCGACATTACAAATGCCTCCTCCGTGCCCAGACCACGATGCTCAGCGCGATGATCAATGCGGGTATGCCCAGCACGATAACCCAAAGAACGATTCTGGACTGATATCTTTGAATCGTTAACGTAGCTGAGGCAAATTCCTTGTCGGGGATGAGAATGCCCTCCGTATACTCGGAAATGTAATTTATGGCAGCGCCCATATAATCCCTGTTCATAAAGGCCGATTCTTTTAGGACACTTCGGGAAATCATGCCGGTGCTGGTGAACAGAACCGTGCTTCTGGTGTAATTCAGGTTTTTGTCCGCAACCAGGCGCTCCGACAGCACGGTCATACCGAATGGGCCTACCGCATCTTCCGCTGTCTGGTCATATCCTGAGATTCCGCCTTCATTGTTTTTGGCGTATGATGTGTCATAGGATTCCATCAAGACGGTTACCGTATTGCTGCCCACCTGAGTGCCGGTCAGTTCAATGCAGAGCGAGCCGGGAATCATCACAAAATTGTTTTTAAGATTCAGGTTGGATGTGATGCCGTCGAATAATTTACAGTTGGTAAAAACATAGTAAGGAATAAACGTGCTATGGGAATTATCGAAGATAATTTCGTCTTTGTATCTGATGCCCCATTCCTCAAACAGAAGGTTGAGCCTTTCCAGTTTATCCGACTTATTCGGTGTCATGGTTATAATCGCATCGCCGCCCCTGTCAAAATAAGCATCCAGTTTGTTGATCTCTTCTTCGGTGAAGTCCCTGGTCGGAGCGTCAATGATTAAAAGCGTAACATCATCAGGAATCTCTTCCTGTGCGAGGATAATATTCGATACATCGTAGTTGGCATAATTGAGCAGCGTGTCCAGTTCGTCGATGCTGTAGTTTTCGTTATGACCCCGGATGTAGGCAGCCTTGGCGATCTCTTCGCTTGTGACAAACAAAAGCGCAGAGGTCAGTCTTTGCTCGGCCCGAAGTCCCACATAAAACTGCGTTCCGGTTTGTTCATCTGTTTTTGACGAGTACAAATTAGTCGGGGAGAGCTTTTTAAAGCGCTTATCACTTTCAACAATGATATCGTTGCTGGATATATTGCCGAGAGCATTGTATTTCTCGACGACCTTCGGGTTTATGTTGGGATTGATATACTGGACGTTGATCTTGCCGCCGCCAAGCGTCTGGTACCTTTGCAGCGTTTCATAGATATTACCGAGAAGCTCGGTGGAATCACGGTAGGTTGTCTCTTCGGCAAGCACCGTTATCGTGATCTGATCGTCCAGAGCGGAAATGACTTCCTTGGTATCCTCGCTGATTTCAAACAAACGCTCCTTTGTCATATCCACCTCGAGGACAAACCGGTCGGTCAGGTATCCGATAAAGATGTTTACAACAATGACTGCGATGATAAAAATCAGCGTAAAAATAGTGGCGAGGTTGCCGTATTTAAGTTTCCGGCTTTTTATTTCTTCTTGTTCTGCCGCAAGCTCGACATCACGAATGCCCTCGCTTAAGTACTCGTTTTTCTTGTTTTTCATTCGGGCACCTCCGTCAGCTCCAGCGTTTCTTTTCCAGAACCCTTACGGTCAGGAAAACGAAAACGGCGGATATACTAATATAATAGAAAAAGTCGGCGATAGAGAAAACACCGAGGTAAAAGGTATTGAATCTGCGGTAAAGAGAAACCCAGTAGAGTATAGCCTTAAGCCAGTCGGCCCTTACAAGGGAATAGGAGAAGTCCATCAACAGGATTCCGACAAATATGCCAAGGCTTGCGATGGCAGCAACCAGCTGGTTTTCTGTCAGTGAGGATATAAAAACACCGATTGCGATATAAACGGAAGCAGCCGCTATGACGGCGATGTAATTACCGATAACCGAACCCATATTGGGCGTTCCGAAAGCGGCGATGACAATGACCTGGATGACCGTAAAGGCCAGTCCGATCAGAAATACCGTGAGTGCCGCGAAAAACTTGCCTAATACAATTCCGGAAGCCTTGACCGGACTGGTCAAAAGCAATTGATCTGTTCTTTGCTTATAGTCCTCGCTGAAGGTACGCATTGTTAAAATTGGAATGACGACTATCAGACCGTAGAGCATAACGGAGAATACTGTCTTTAAGTTTTCTTTTCCGGAAAGGATATTTGTAACATAGAACGCGAGATTCATGATGATTAGAAAAGCCGCTACGAAGACGAAACCGAGCGGTGATGAAAAATAACCTCGCAGATCCCTTTTGAATATTGCAGACATCAGATTTTACCGTCCTTGTTTAAAATGTTTGATCATCGGTCCGGGATACATCAATTTCCGGTTCATCCTCGTTTTTTGTGACCAACGGTGCGATATCGTCAAAATCGGCCGAGGTTGACTCACTTACATTGACATGCAGATCCGACTTCGGTTTCTTTCCTTGCTTACTGGTGGATACATAAGATTTCTTCTTTTCTTCCACCAGTTTAATGAAGATATCTTCAAGGGACAGTTCCATGGACTTCAGCTGTAGAATCGGATAACCCGACCGCGCCAGTGCGCTGAACATGGGCTTTCTGATATCCACATTCGGCTGTGCTTCCACGAGAAAATCGTACGATCCGCGTTCGGCCTGAATGGTGGCCTCCGCGTACTGCACCCCCTCAACACCGCGAAGCACGCGCCGAACGGAGTCTCTGGGCCCTGATACTCTGACGGTAAGCTTCCTGTCCCCCGTAATCAAAGCGGAAAGGTTTTCCGGTTTATCGTCAGCTACGATCTGTCCGTTATTAATGACAAGAACGCGCTCGCAAATGGCCGAAACTTCCTGCAATATGTGCGTGGAAAGGATAATCGTTCTGTTTTTTCCGAGATTTTTAATGACATTTCTGATTTCAATAATCTGCTTCGGGTCAAGTCCGACCGTAGGCTCGTCCAGAATAAGAACCTCCGGGTTCCCGATCAAAGCCTGCGCAAGCCCGACGCGTTGTTTGTAACCTTTGGACAGATTGCGAATCAGGCGCTTGAAATGATCCGTCAAACCAACCAGTTCACATATTTCATTCAGATGTTTTTTTCGTTTCAGGTCCTTGACCAATTTCAGATCGAAGATAAAGTTAAGGTATTCTTCAACCGTCATATCCAGATATAAAGGCGGCTGCTCAGGAAGGTAACCGATTTTTTTCTTGGCCTCGACGGGATCTTCCAGAACGTCGACACCGCCGATTCTCGCAGCGCCTGAATTGGCAGAAAGATAGCCTGTGATAATATTCATGGTTGTTGTTTTACCCGCACCGTTCGGGCCGAGAAAACCAACGATATCTCCTTCCTCGACAACGAAGGAGATCCGGTCTATTCCTCGCTTCTTGCCGTATGTTTTCGTTAAGCTGGATACTTCAATCATCCTGGTGGTTCCCCCCTGATTTTGATTTCGCTGAAACCGGAAGCAGTTAAGATACACGCAAACTGTGAAAGCCATCATAACATGATATCAAAACCGCTTTGTTAATAAAATGTAAAGCCATTTAAAACATTGCCGTAACCGGCTGTGATATGCCGTTTTTCGGGTTATTTGCTATAAACGATCATATTATTGCGGCAATGCAGCAACAGTCCGGATATTGTGTATGACGCAATGCGGTTATTATACCATTACATTATAGAATTTACAACATTTTTTCATATAGTATAATTATGTAGCGGTATTACAAATATGGCATATTAAATATCTTCGTTCGCTGAAATGTGTTAAGGTTTTGTTGTTTTCGTATATTAACGACGATGAATTAACGGGTTAACGCGACAATTGCGGCAATTATTTGCCGCATAAAATTACGGCACTTTTTGCGGTAATAATAGCGATAAAAATTGAATAAACAGTTGCATTTTATTATTCGATATGCTAAAATACCGTTTGCACTATAAATTTGAAAGCTGATTTGACATTTTGGGGAGAAAGAGGTGAACGTCAATGAAGGAAGGTATCCATCCCAACTATAAGCAAACAACCATAAGGTGCGCGTGTGGAGAGATTATTGAAACCGGCTCCACAAAAAAGGATATCAAGGTTGAAATCTGCTCCAAGTGTCACCCCTTTTTCACGGGTAAGCAGAAATTGGTTGATACAAGCGGCCGTGTTGACAAATTCAACAGGAAATTCGGAATCAACAACTGATTTTTTAACCATACGAGTCCTTAACCCGCGCATTTTTGCGCGGGTTTTTTTATTTACCGGACCGCTTAAAAACGAAAGGATGTACGCATTATGCCGTTAATCGAAATCGCTCCGGCAGACCTTCAGGAAAACCCTTTTGACCTGATCGGTAAGAGGTGGATGCTCATCACGGCCGGCTCTGAAGACGGGTTTAACTCAATGACCGCTTCCTGGGGCGGCATGGGTTCCCTCTGGAATAAAAATGTGGCCTTCACATTTATTCGTCCGGAAAGGTATACCTATACATTTGCCGAAAAGAGCGACTTGTTTTCATTGACGTTTTTTGAGGAAAGCTACAGGGAACAGTTATATATCATGGGCAATGCCAGCGGACGGGACATCGACAAGGTCGCCCAATGCGGATTTACGCCCGTTTTCTCCGACGGATGTCCGTATTACCGGGAGGCATCATTGGTGTTCATCTGTAAGAAAATTTATTTTAACGATTTGAAAACAGAAAACATGTCGCCTTTGGGAAAAACTGTGTACAGCAACGGCGCCGGTATACATAGGATGTATATCGGCGAGATCGTGAGGGCTCTCAGAAAGGTCTGAGTATGTTGAGCAGGCTTTTAGTCGGACAGTTTTCGGAAAGCTTTTACCCTATTGTGGACGGGGTTGGAAGGGTAGCATACAACTATGCGTCAAAGCTTGCCGAAAGAGGACATGAATGCTATGTAATAACACCCATGGCTGATACCGGATACAGAGGGCGGTTCCCTTTTGAAATCGTCGATTATGTCAGCATGTCGGTTCCGTTTTCCCGTCAATTCAAGACAGGAATCGCAGTTTTTGACAAGCATTACAACGACCGGGTTGATATGCTGAAATTCGACATCATCCATGCGCATACTCCGTTTACGGCCGGAGCCGAAGCCTGGCGGCTGGCGAAGAAACACGCCTGCCCGCTGGTGGGCACATTTCACTCAAAGTATTACGACGATTTTTATAAAGCGACCGGAACGGAGCTCATCGCCCAGCTCGGCGTACGGCATGTGGTGAAATTCTACGAGCGCTGCGACGAGGTTTGGGCGGTCAGCAAAAACTCCGCCGACACGCTCAGAGAATACGGATACCGGAAAGAAATCCATATCATGCCGAACGGCACGGACCTGACTGAACCGCTGCCGGAAGACATGAAGAACGCGCGTGAGAAATTCGGCCTCGATACGGAGGATCCGATATTGCTGTACGTCGGCCAGATGGATTATAAGAAAAACATCGGCAATATCCTCAAGGCGTCGGAAATACTAAGCAGAGAGGGCCTTGCGTTCAGGCTGGTATTGGCGGGACAGGGGCCCGACAGGGAAAAAATTGAAGATGACGCAAGCAAAATGGGAATAAGCGATATTGCCTGTTTTACCGGGCATATATATGACAACTGCCTGCTCAACGGTTTGTACCAATGCGCGGATTTGCTGGTCTTTCCGTCCGTATATGACAACGCGCCCTTAGTGGTCAAGGAAGCGGCTGTAATGCTGACTCCCTCAGTCGTAACCGAAGGCAGTTCAACGGCAGAGGTTATAACGGATAAGGTAAACGGCTTTGTTGCCAAAAACACGCCGGAAAGCATCGCGGATACGATTGCCGCGGCGCTCCGGGATAAAGAGAGGATCATAAGAGCCGGAAAGGAAGCGAGAGCAACCATTCCGGTCAGCTGGGATCTGGTCATAGACCAGGTTCTCGTGAGATATCAGGAACTGATTAAACTGGTAGCCAAAAACAATAAAGATGGGTCTGATCAAAATCGATAAGAATCAACAGGTAACCCGCACACCGGAAAAAGCGGTGCTCGTCGGGCTGTCGGCCGAAAGCATGGATCTTTCAGAACGCTCCACCGAAGTTACAATGGAGGAGCTTGAGGCGTTACTAAACACCGCGGGAGGCGTATCCTGTGCTTTGGTTCTGCAAAACCGCGATGCTCCGGAACCCCGAACATTCATAGGGAGCGGCAAGGTAAAGGAAATCCGTGACGTCATCAAAGCAAATAACTGCGATCTTGCGGTATTCGACAACGAACTCTCGCCGTCTCAGATGCGGGCTTTATCCGAAGAGCTTGGTGTCAGGGTTCTCGACAGAAGCGGATTAATCTTGGATATATTCGCCGGACGCGCAAAGAGCGCGGAGGGCCGGCTTCAAGTTGAGCTCGCCCAGTACAAATACTTGCTGCCGCGGCTTGTGGGTATGTGGGCGCATCTTGAACGGCAGGCCGCTTCGGGCACCGGCAGTCCCATTGGTACAAGAGGTCCCGGTGAAACACAGCTGGAAAGCGACAGAAGGCATATACGAAGGAAAATCAGCAAGTTGGAAGAAGAATTGGCCGGTGTTCGCCGTGTCAGAGGCACGCAAAGGCGGCTGAGACAGAAAAACGGTGTCAAAACAGTGGCCTTGGTGGGCTATACAAACGCAGGTAAATCAACGCTGCTAAACGCACTCACAGATTCGCAGATTCATACCGGTAACCGTCTCTTCGATACGCTGGATACTACGACCAGGCGTCTTACGCTTGATGATGCGACGGAGGTTTTACTTTCCGACACGGTCGGCTTTATCCGGAAACTGCCGCATCATCTCATTGAGGCGTTCAAAGCGACACTGGAAGAACTCGGTTATGCCGATATGCTGGTGCATGTAATAGACGCGTCCAACCCCGATTGGGCGGAGCAGGCGGTTGTTGTTGAAAAACTGATTGCGGAGCTTGGGGCTTCGGGCACACCCTGCCTGGATGTATTCAATAAATGCGATCTGGCGCCGGGCCTTCCGCCGCGAAGGGAGAATGCTGTTTTTGTTTCGGCAAAAACCGGAGAAGGGCTCGATAAGCTCAAAGAGGCGATTTTACGCGTTGTGAGCATGGGTGCAAAGCGGCTGAAGCTAAGGCTGCCATATGAAAAAGGAAATTTGCTTGAGATTATTCACAAGGAATGCAAGGTGCTTACTACCGAGTATTTGGAAACGGGGGTAGAGATCACGGCTGTCTGCCCTGCAGAAGCATTTGGCAGATACAGAGAATATGTGATAGATTGAAATGACGAATTATTTTACACCGGCCGGATACGGAGAAGCTGAACACATTGAAAAAAAGTCCCGCTTCATCGCTCGGATTTGGCCGGTAAAAGGCGAAGACGAGGCGCTCGATAAAATCAGGCAGATGCGTGAAAAGCATTGGGACGCATCGCATAATGTATACGCTTATATCCTCAGAGAAAATTCGATTATGCGATATTCCGATGACGGTGAGCCGCAGGGCACATCGGGACTGCCTGTGCTTAATGTGTTCAAAAGCGCCGGGGTATATGATGCTTGCTGTGTTGTAACCCGTTATTTCGGCGGTATCCTGCTCGGAACGGGCGGTCTTGCACGCGCTTATTCCAAGTCGGCTTCTCTCGCACTTGATGCGGCCGGGATTGGCACGGTAAGAAAGTGGCTGAAAATTGAAATTGAATGCGCCTATCACTTGTATGAGCGCATACGCAATGAATTGAGTCTGAAAGGGGCGGCGGTATCCGATACGCAGTTTGGCGCGCAGGTTGTCATAAAAGCCCTTTTACCGGAAGACGGCAGCGACGGCATTGAGGCTCGATTACAGGAACTCAGTTCAGGGACCGTTTCGATAAACATCCTTGGCGAAGACTTTCTTTTTTTAAACCCGGATTAACGAAATCCCCATAAGACAGGTGACGGCTCTGTGCCTCGCATGCGAGGCACAGAGCCGTCACCTGTCTTAATGTCGCAAAACGTTCTCTCAAAAACGCGGAAAAAAAGCGCCTTATACCGGAAATAGCCCCTGTCTTATTTTCTGTTTACATTGGAAGAGATTTCAGTCAGCGCCTTTGAAGCCTCCATTGAATAACTATGGGTTTTGGAGATATCCCCGAGAGAAAGCATTCCGACGATCTTTCCATCCTGCGTAACAGGCAACCGGCGGATCTGGTCGGAAGCCATCAGGCGCGCGGCTTCACGCACATCGTCGTCCGGCGATACCGAAACGACATTCCTTGACATGATCTCGCGAATCGGGGTGTTTTCCGGATCGGTTTCCGCCGCTACGCAGCGCAAGACGATATCCCTGTCTGTAACAATCCCTTTAAGCCGGCCGTCTTCGGAGCAGACCGGAAGAGCGCCAATATTGTATCGATACAAAAGCCTTGCCGCCGAGGAAACGGTGTCGGCGGGATCCACAGTGATAACGGAACCTCTCATCAGCTCATTTACCAGCATATTTACCATCCATTCCGCGCCGCTTCGCAAGCGGCACATACCCATTTTGCATCCCTTTCAAGGGACAACAGTAAGTTGAAATTCACGCCTTTGTGTGCGATGGTGATATCGCAAATCGGCGCTTGTTATAGTTATTCTCGTCTTAAGCAGCATTTTTTATTCAGAGCTAAGCCGGTGAGTTAATGTGCACTCGCCCCCGGCGGCGCATTCTTTTTTGGTAATATGCAAGCTTCCGAAAACAGGTAAACCCAATTTCAAGCGTGCAGTGCCCGTTAAGACCCGATACGGGTTCTATAAGTAAGATGCAGGAGAACAATATTAAGGCCATGTGGGCGCAAGAGCGCTCACATGGCCTTTAAAAAATATCATATACTGGTCAGGTTATGAATGAAATCGAAAGCTTTTTCAATTTCATTTTTATGGAACGGTCGCCTGCTTGATATTTCTCGTATTTTCGCAAAATAGCCACTTTTTATTTCGGACAAATCATACCCCTCACGGTAGCAGAGGTATAAAATAAACAAGAATATTTGCTTTTTTAACGGCGTAAAAGAGGGGGCTGAGGTCGCCACCAGTGCCAGCAGTGACCCAAACTCATGTTCTTTGCTGCCCTCCGGAAAAACCGCATCAAAACCGGAACCGGCGCAGGTATAAGCCGGCGTATAGACGAAGTTTTTCAGATCGATATTACCTGTTATTTTGCCGGAAGCCGTATAAAACGAAAACAGCCATCGGCATAAAGCCTTAAACGCCGGTGCAATATGTGCGCGGGAAAACCGGTCGCCTTCCCATTTGTCAATCAGCTGCTCATAGTTATACCCATCAATAAATGTATAAAGGAGCGTTGAACCGCTGATATAAACAGGCCGGGGGGCATGCAGTTTGTATTTTAAAAGCAAAACAAGGTTGTGCATTTCCTGTTTCGCGGTTTCGGGTAAAACCGCCTCCCTGCGAAGGCACAGCTCGCCGTAAGCGAATATAATGTCAGCTGAAACAAAGGCATCGCTTGTCGGTACAATGGACTTGCCGGGTAAAGTCAACAGCTTTTCATATTGAATCATGTTATAAGCCCACCGGGTTCACGGAATTCTGCACTTTTGTCGGCTCAGAGAGGCGGAAGATCCATCGCACGAACAGAGTAATCGGGTAAAAACGGCGCGCGCGGGTTTTCTCTGCGAAACCGCTTCGCTATGCGCTCCATGACCATGTTTGCGCTTTCATATGTATTTGAGGGCAATAGGATAATAAATTGAGAAATGCTGTATTTTGCATAGGCGTCGCCTTTTCGAAGTGAAAGGCTGATGCCGTCCTGCAGCTTGTCCATATAATAATTCAGTGTTTTTAGCGAGGGGTCCATGCCTGTTTTCACTTCCAGGGAAATATGACCCAGATGGGCCGGTTCTCCGTCTCGCGAAGATAAACGAGCTTCAAGCCGATAGATGTCCTTGAATGTCTCATACTCGCAGAAGAACGCGCCCGAAGGACTGCATTGTTCGCTCAGATCCTCTTGAATAATCGACAAATCCGTTTCGGCGTTCTTGACGGAGGAAACAATTTCTCTATACAGTTTTTTGATATCGTTGGAGGGAGATATACCATATTGCCTGTAGAAAAGCCTGGACATACGATTATATTCTCTCATGGCGTCCTGACTGCATCCAAGTTCAACCAAACCGTGAATAATACAGGAATAGGGGTATTCGTCATAAGGATCAATCGTGACGGCATGTCTGCATATATTGATGATCCTTTCATAATCCTGCTGCTCTTCAAGGAGTTCAACGGCACGATGCAACGCATTAAAAAACATGGTATGGTATTTTGTGCTGAGGGGTGCCGCCCATTTTTCGTGCTTAAGTTTTGGCAGATAGTCTCCCTTGTATATTGCGATGGCGTCCAGCAAGGCAGAAAGGTGTTCGTCCTCAGAGGCATCCGGTTCAAATCCTTCATTATACAGATTTTCATATTCCACAAAATCGATCATGAAAGACATTTCGGTATTCCACTTATAGGCGCCCCGGACATTTACAATTATCCTTCGACTGTCCATAAAGTTTAGGGTGTTCAAAGAATTTCTTACTCTGTGAATCAGCGTTTTTAAAGCGTTTTCGGGATTTACGCTTTCGCCTTCGGGATACAAAATGTCGATGAACTCCTTGTGGGTTATCTCTCTGTTGCGGTGCAGAATCAGGTACTGCAGCGTGGTCCAAAACTTTCGAGATCCGATTGTTTCGTCGCTGATAAATCTGCCGTTAAAGCGCAACGAGCAATTTCCAAGTGTGTTGATCACAAGGTTGTCTGCAAATTCCACAGGAAATCCTCCTTTAGACTATTGACCAACATTATGCCATATTGTTCAAGAAAAATCTAGTTTATTTGCATGAATTTACATATTATAAAAATTACATATTGAAATAAAAAGAGAAATATTATATAATACATGTAACATATGGCGAAATAACACGATATATAGAATAGATAGATAAAACTTAAGCTGACAGCGGAGGTGATCATCATAAAGCTTTTATTTCGAATAATCGGGCCGATTCTGGCATTTGCGGTATTGGCCGGTACGATAAACGGCAGTGCGGTTATAGCAACAGACATAAAACCAATGGAAATTTCGCGGCTTGCATCTGTCGGTGAAACGAAACCGGAACCGTTAAATAACGCATCTGCAGCGGACGCTTTTTTGGGGCCTGTGGCATCCGGCACCAGTGTGAAAAATAACGGAAAAGTGCTCTTTGATGTGTCTAATACAGATGACGGGTATGTCATGGTCAGATATCTGGAAAAGAACACATCAACTAAGCTGAAGGTTATTATTACAGGACCCAGCCGGGTAAAATATACATATAACCTGAGAAACGACGGTGAATATGATGTTTTTCCGCTGTCTGACGGGAATGGCGAATATACAATCGGAGCGTACAAGAATATTACCGGCACCAGGTACTCGACACTGATGACCTGCAAATTGAATGTTGAGCTGACTGACGAGTTCGCTCCTTTCATCAGGCCAAATCAATATGTGAACTTTACAGAAGACAGCACCGTTGCGAAACTAGCCCTGGAGCTGACTGAAAAAAAGTCCGAAACGCTTGAAAAGGTCGGGGCGATTTACGCCTATGTCGTCGAAAATTTTGTTTATGATTACGAATTGGCCCGAACCGTGAAGAGCGGATATATACCCGATGTTGATAAGGTGCTTGAAAGGGAAAAGGGGATTTGTTTTGATTACGCGGCGGTGATGACCGCTATGCTGAGAAGCCGGAGGATACCTTGTAAGCTGGTCGTCGGATACGCAGGGAATAATTATCACGCATGGATTAACGTTTACAGTGAAGACAGCGGATGGATGGACGGAGTCATTTTCTTTGACGGGGAAAACTGGAGACTGATGGATCCGACATTTGCCTCAGGAGGCGCCTCGGAAGACTACATTGATTCAAAGATAGTCTACAACGAAAAGTATCTATACTAGCCGGATGAGATAGCCGCTTCCGCACATTTCAAAAGCTCGGCTTGAATTCGTTATATGAGCATGCTACAATACCATTGATATTGTGGCATGTTTTGTATTTTTATGTAAAATTACAGGTGAAACTGCGCAGAATGGAGGTGCCGGGATTGCGAAATGCGACCGATCAATACCTTTCGGCGTTTTGCGGTGAGCTTTCGTTGATTATTAAAGCCGGAATAACCGTTTACGACGGTTTATTGATGCTTCGTGATGACGAAACCGACAAGCAATCCCAAGAAGTTTTGGGCAGGCTGGCGGAAGCGATAGCGGAAGGGCGGCCTTTCTCGGCCGCTTTGCATGAAGCGCGAATATTTCCGGACTATCTGCTTGATATGATATTACTTGCCGAAAAAACCGGCAGACTTGAAGATACGCTCATAGCGCTGTCTATTCATTATGCCCGGCAGGACAGGCTGAAAAAGAGTATAAGAGCAGCGGTTTTTTATCCGGCGCTTCTTCTTGTTATTATGCTGATTGTGATCGGAGTATTGGTTATCAGGGTGCTCCCGATTTTCGGCGATACCTATAACCAGATGGGCGTACAAATGTTACCCTTTGCGCGCGGGTTAATGAATTTCGGGCAGACCTTATCCGATGCGTCGGGTATAATCGGCATCGTCTTATCGGTCCTTGTCGTTTTTATCGGATTAATTGTGCTTATCCCGAGTGTGAGGGTGGCCGTTTACGGTTTCCTCAAACAAAACTTTGGCGGGAGGGGCGTTTTCGAGTCAATCCGCTGCGCACGTTTTGCTTCGGCGATGTCAATGGCGAAAAGCAGCGGCATGAATACGGAAGAAGCAATGGAATTGGCGGAATTATTTTATCGCGGTACAAAAGCAACGGATCGGAAACTAAGAAAATGCACAGCGCTTCTTCGCGAAGGAAAAAAGATCTCTGAAGCATTCGGGGAAGCCGGTATATTCGAGGGAAGAGAAATCCGTGCGTTAGCCATAGGCGATAAGACCGGGAATCTACCTTTCGTTTTGGGCGATGTTGCCGATCGTTGTGAAGAAACCGCCGAAAACGAACTGGATTCACTGGTCGGAAGAATTGAACCCTCGCTTGTTATCATTACATCCGTGCTTGTCGGGCTTATTTTGCTGTCCGTCATGCTGCCGCTGGCGGGCATCATGTCGTCTTTGGGCGCGTAAATAATGGTTTAACCGGATTAAATGATCAAAACAGCGGTTGAGGGTCGGAAACGTACATGAAAAGAAAAGCAGGCAAGAGAGGGTTATCCGGAATATTGTCCATGCTTGCCGGGACGGCCGTTTTCATTGCCGTGCTGCTTGTTTTGCTGCAGGGTTTTTTGTCGACAGAGAATAATGCGGAGGAAGAAGGCAGAAAAATCGCCGAGGACAGCATCAGGCATGCAGCGGCGGCCTGCTATGCGCTTGAGGGCGCTTACCCGGAAAGTTTCACATACATTCAGGATTATTATGGCGTATATGTGGATGAACAGAAGTATAAGGTCTTTTATGAGATTTTTGCTTCCAATATTATGCCTGATATCACCGTAATAAAGCGGAGCGGTTGAGCGATACCTGGCTTGCCGCCATACTGTGGGAACAGGAGGGATTGATTACGATGAAACGAAAATTTGAGACTGATATCCTGTTTCTGCTGTTTGCCGTTCTTATTTTTCTGAGCTCGGTTTTTCTGGTTCTCACATATGGTACCGGAGCGTATGGCGCAGTTAAAAAACTAAGTGCGGAAAATGCGAATGATAAGCTCATCTTGTCCCTCGTTTCAACAAAAATAAGGCAGGCTGATGAAAAAGACGCGCTATCGGTTATATCCTTCGGCGGGCAAAATGCAATATGCATCAAAGAAGAATATGATGGGTTTTTTTATCAAACGCTCATCTACGAATACGGTGGATATGTAAGAGAGCTGTTTTTTGAATCGTCGCAGTCGGAAACACCCGAAGAAGCGGGATTTTTACCGGCGGACGGACAGGAACTGTTCAGCAGCGGAACGCTTAACTTGAAATTGGTCTCACCGAAGCTTCTTCTTATAGAGCTTCAGGAAAATAACACCATCAGGCGTCTTTATGCCGGACAAAAAAGTGAGGGACAGTGGTCGGATGGTTAGACGAAAAAGCAGGTCCGGTCGGTGGCTTTTGCTTGCCGTCTTATTGCTTGCCTGTCTGTTTTTTGCGCTCGCTTCGGCAATATGCGTCAGGATATTCGCAGACTCGCGCAAGACGGTAGATGACAGTGTGAATTTGAGCTATGCCATTACGGCTGCGATCAGCGGCGTTGAGGTATTTAAAGCGGCGGGGGGCGACAGAGAGCAGACAGCCGATACTCTGGGTGCGCGTCTGTGCGAAAGCGGCATCCGATTATTTTATGATGACCGGTGGCAGCGTACCGGGGAGTCGGACCGAAGATATACGATGGAAATCCTCTGGCAAAATACAGACGGCGCGCTGGTTTACGCGCGTGTGATCGTCTCCGGAGAATCGGACGGTGTTTTGTTTGCGCTGAACACCGCTGTGCTGAGGGATCGGTGAACCAAATGCGAAAAGCGGAGGTCTCTATGAAAAAGGAAGGTTTCGCAGCCGGTGCCGGTGCCGTATCGCTGGTATTAATCTTTTCTGTTTTATGCCTGTCTGTTCTGGCTGTTTTAACGCTGTCCACGGCCAATTCCGAACGCAAGACGACAGAGAAGATCGCACAGGCGACGACGGCGTATTATAACGCCGACGTAAGAGCGACAGAAATCATGGCTTCGCTTATGACTTCATATGCAAAGGACGGCAGTATTCCGGATAATGTCGGTGATATTTCAATCGATGTTCAGCGAGAAGGCGGCAGAACAAGCGCAAGCTACGGCTGTATGCAAAGCGATACACATACACTTTTCATACAGCTTGTTTTCGAAGGAGCCGGGATGGAAATCCTTTCATGGAAGACGGTTATGACGGCGGATTGGTCTGTCGAGACCGAACTGGATATCTGGCAGCCTGACCCGGGAGAAGACTGAAGAGTCATTATTCCGGATAATGCGCGTATGATCAAATAGGGGAGACGGAAGAAATCGAATGGCCGCCAAATATGACGGCGGCCATTTCCAAGCGCGATACTTGTATCGCAGACGCGACGCTTGCATCACAGACGCGATTCTTGAATCGCATTTAGGCCATCGATTTTTCCTGATTACTTGTGCCGCCGCTTCGCGGCAGAATGGAGATTTATATGGAAGCGGATATGGTAAGTTACCTTCGGATAGCAGTGGAAAAGGGCGCTTCCGACATATTCATCATTTCGGGGCTTCAAGTTTCATTGAAGTGCAATGGAGAGATCATCAGCGCGGGCGATGAGCTGGTTATGCCTCAGCGGAGCAAACAGCTCGTGACATCGCTGTATGAGATGGCCTCGCGTGATATGGCGGAATACCTGAAAACGGGCGACGACGATTTTTCGGTTTCGGTCAAAGGGCTTTCACGGTTTCGGGTAAGCACATATATGCAGCGTGGCTCGATGGCCGCCGTCATTCGTGTGGTTAAATTCGAAATTCCGGATTACCAGGCGCTTGAGATACCGGATGAGATTATGGATTTAACAAATATCACAAAGGGCATGATTCTTGTTACAGGCCCTGCGGGCGGCGGTAAGTCGACAACACTTGCGTTAATGACAAATGCGATTAACCAATCAAGAAATGCACATATCATAACGATAGAGGACCCGATTGAATACCTGCATAAAAACATTAAGAGCGTTGTGAGCCAGCGTGAGATCGAAATTGATACGGCAAGTTATGTTACCGCACTCAGGGCCTGTCTTCGGCAGGCACCGGATGTCATCGTAGTCGGCGAAATGCGTGATCTGGAAACAATCAGAATCGCAATGACCGCTGCCGAGACCGGCCATCTTGTGATATCAACGCTGCATACGGTCGGCGCCGTGAACACGATCGACAGAATCATCGATGTATTTCCGCCCGGTCAGCAACAGCAAATTCGGGTTCAACTGGCTATGGTACTGCGTTCCGTTGTCTCTCAGCAGCTTGTGCCAAGAGAATCGGGCGGACTCATTCCGGCATTTGAAATCATGCGTTTAAATAATGCGATCCGCAACATGATCAGGGAATCAAAAATTCACCAGATCGATTCGGTGATACAGTCTGCGTCCTCCGAGGGTATGGTGTCAATGGATGCCTATTTGCTGAGCCTATATAAAGCAGGTGAGATCAGCCGCGAGAATGCTGTGAAATACGCTGCGAATGCCGAACGTATACAGCGCAGGCTCGATATTGTCAGTGAGATGTAAGATAATGAGAATGGGAAGAAGAATACGGATTGTATTGATTTGCGTCTTTGGCCTGGCAGCGCTGTACGGCATCATTCGTCTGGCGCTCATTTATGCGGGCTATCATAAGGCCGAAAAACTCTACGATACGCTCAGAGACGAAGTCGTTTATGCGGCAGTTCCCTTACCGCCCGATACAACGCTTATACCGGATGTCAGCGAACCCGGAAGCACGGAAATACCAAACGTTCCGGTTCCGTCACCCGAAGTGATGCTGAGGATAGATTTTGAAAAGCTAAGGCAGATCAATGCGCAGAGCGTTGCCTGGATATGGATCCCCGGCACAAAAATCGATTATCCGCTGATGCACGGAGAAGATAACGAAAAATATCTGCGCCACGCTTATGACGGATCGTACAGCTCGGGAGGCAGTATTTTTCTGGACTGGCAAAACGCCGGCGATCTGACCGACAGGCACTGCATTATCTACGGCCACAACATGAAAGACGATTCAATGTTCGGCCAGCTTTCCAAATACGGCAATCAGGATTTTTGCGATACACATTCATACATTTATCTTTTTACGGATACCGTTATTCGTAAATACCGGATATTCTCCGTCTACATCACAACGGCCGATTACGACAGTTACCGTCTTTTTTTCGAAGACGATGAAGACTATAATAGTTATGTAAACCAGCTTGCGTCCTATTCATGGTATGAAACCCAGGCCTCTCCCGGGACGGGTGCTCAGATCATAACACTATCGACCTGCGTGAGTGACAAAAGCAAAAGAAGGGTCATTCATGCCGTTTTGGTTGAGGAACTGCCGGCAGAGAAAGACAACAATACCGCATAGTTGTGTCAAGGAAGAGGTGAGACGATGTTATCGGGACATTTGCTCTGCAAGCTCCATGCAAGGTCTGAAAAACAGGCAGCGCACTTTGCATGGAGAAATGACTGAAAGCGCGTTTGTGCCGTAATCGCCAAGCGCATTGCTTTTCATCGGGGCAGTGTTTAGCTTGATGACCGGCTTATCGGCGCTGCTTGTCGTTTAGACTTTGCATCCTTAAAAAACATATTTTAAGGGGCGGGTTTAAATGAAAAATATCCTTAAACCATACAAAAGCGGCTTTACTTTTTCGTATACCTCAGGCGCGTTTGCCACGATCACATTGCTGCAAACGAAGCCGGAGATTATTAAAACGGTTTATGTACATTCTGATTTCAAAGATATCCGGTTGGTTGCTATGCTATGCGAAAAGGCCGGTGTTTTAATAGAACGGGACGATTACATTTTCAAGAGAATCAATCAAAAGGAAAATACCTATGTCTTGGGCGTATTTGATAAATATGCGTCTTTATTATCTCCGTTGAAGCCGCATGTTGTGCTGGTCAATCCCGGCGACATGGGCAACCTCGGCACGATTGTCAGAACACTGGCGGCCGTCAATCTGCCCGACCTTGCTGTCATAACGCCCGGAGCTGATTTATGGCATCCGAAAACAATCAGGGCATCGATGGGTTCGTTGTTTCGCATCCGCTTCGAAATGTTCGATTCATTTGACGAATACCGGGAGAAATTTGCCGGGCATCGGATTTATCCGTTTATGCTCGACGGGGAGTTGGAGCTGAATACCGACAGCTGCCCGAGGGCAGAGCAGTTTAGTCTTGTTTTCGGAAACGAAGCCACAGGTCTTAAAGAGAAGTTCAAACAGTACGGAACAAGCATTAAGCTCAAGCAGACACAAATGGTTGATTCCCTGAATGTTGCTATCGCGGTGGGTATCGGTGCATATGTATTTTCAAGCGCAAACGGACTGTTGAAATGACGGAGCATCCTTTGCTCTACACTGCAGAAAGGCAGAACACGCCGGAAGTTTTCGGCGGCGTGTTCTGCTTTTAATCCCGGTTGATTGATTATGAATAAGCTTGAATGCGGGTGAAGGGTTGTCATGCCGGCAGCGCTCGGTTATAGTATGGGCAGTGGATGCGATTTTTCCGCACCGGCATCTTTGCCGGGATAAAAGGTTAGGCCTTATCTTTAATGGAGTTGATGAAATTGGTTAAGGTGAGAGAGCTATTTGATTTACAGCATACGGCAGCGGCAGCGCTGTTTGAATCGGTTAAATATCCCTGGGATGTACTGCCCTTAATAAAGGATTTTATCAAATCACTGGGGTCGGAGCTTCAAGATAGCGAATATGACCATCCGGCCGAGTATGTCTGGATCGCAAAAACCGCGGAAATCGCGGATTCGGTAAGCATCTCGGGTCCTTGTATTGTATTTGGCGGAGCGCAGCTGCGCCACTGTGCGTTTATACGCGGCAATGTGATTATCGGCGAGGACTGTGTTGTGGGGAATTCCTCAGAGCTGAAAAATGTCATTTTGTTCGATCATGTGCAGGTCCCGCATTTTAACTATGTGGGTGACTCGGTCCTTGGATATAAGGCACATTTGGGTGCAGGCGCCATCACATCCAATGTCAAAAGCGACAGGACGAATATTGTAGTGAAAGACGGCGGCAGGGAAATCGAGACCGGGCTGGAAAAGTTCGGCGCCATGCTTGGTGATCGCGTGGAGATAGGCTGCAACAGTGTCTTGAATCCCGGTACGGTGGTGGGGCGCAATACCATAGTTTATCCGCTGTGCAGCGTCCGCGGCGTGGTCCCTGCAGATTGTATCTACAAGTCTCCGGGTAATATTGTCTGTAAAAACTAAAAGGTTCAGGCTTTTGTCGGCTGAAGTCTGCGCGAACGGAAGATAACTTCCTGCAATCCCAGCTTCGCAATCAATTCCCGGGCATAAGCATTGCCGGCGGCAAGATCATCCGCGCTGTGCGCATCGGAACCGACGGTAACATATTTTCCGCCTAGGTCTTTTATATAGTGTAAGAAGATCCAAATCGGGCAGTGCCTGATCCAGCCCCCTTCGAAGACTTGAGGTGTTGATTTCCGGGCAGATATCATGCAAAATCATGTTCCGGAAAATTTCGCTGACCTTATCTTCGGCATAGACCAGATTGTGATAGTACCTTTTCGGAAAATCCAGGTGTCCTACGCAGTCAAACCCGCCGAATGAGACCATCTTTAAAACCTCGTCCCAGTAATAGGCAAAGCAGGTCTCGCAGCTGACGCCGTTTTTTGCCATTTGAGAAGGGAACATGTCGTTATAGAAAAAATGAACGCTCCCTATGATGAAATCATAGGGGTATTTTTGTATTGCCGCGAATTCGTCCGGATAATAATGCGGTTCTGAAAATTCAAGGCCGCTGAGCAACATAAGCCGGTTATCATATTTAGCCTTGGTTTCCTCAAACTCCTTGAAATAAGCGTCGATATTGTAATACATAAAGCCATCGTCATTGATGTTGCTGTCCAGATGATCTGTAAAGCAGATGGTATTTATCCCAAGCTGAACAGCGTTGATGCAGTACTGTTCCATACCGGTGCCGGAATCAATGGAATATCTTGTGTGCACATGCATATCGTTGATAATCATAAATCGCCTCCTGTAAAGCCGGGCACAACCTGTTAATGTAAAGGAAAGCTGCTTTAATAAACCATAATTTCGCTTATGAAAAGGCAAACGCCAGAAACTGTTTATGCCAATGGCAAACAGTTTCTGGACGCATAGCACCGTATGATAGCGGTGGAATTATTCGAGACCCTGGGCCTTTCTTTCACGGATCGCATCTTTTCTGGACAGGTTCACCCTGCCTCGAGCATCGATTTCCATGACCTTTACCCATGTCATGTCCCCGACGTTCAGCACATCCTCGACCTTTTCAACCCGGCGGTTTTCCAGCTTGGAAATGTGGATCATACCGTCCTTACCGGGTACAAGCTCCACAAAAGCACCGATCGGAAGAATCCTGACCACTTTACCGTAGTACAGCTTGCCGACCTCGGGAACAAATACGATATTTTCAATGGTCTGCTTGGCCGTACGGCAAGCCTCAATATCCTGAGATGAAATAAATATGCTTCCATCGTCCTCGATATCTATTTTTGCGCCCGTATCGGCGACGATTTTTTGGATGACCTTTCCGCCGCTTCCGATGACCTCGCGGATCTTGTCCACATCGATTTTCATGGTCAGCATCTTGGGCGCGTAAGGAGAAAGCTCTTCTCTCGGCTTCGCTATGCAGGGAATCATGACCTCGTCAATGATCTGGTGCCGCGCATCTCTTGTTATGGTCAGAGCGTTTTTGATGATAGGAGCTGTCAATCCGTCGTTTTTCAAGTCCATCTGAATGGCCGTGATGCCCTTCTTCGTACCGGCTACCTTGAAGTCCATTTCGCCGTGAAAGTCCTCGACGCCTTGAATGTCGATGAAGGTTGTCCAGCGATCACCGTCGCTGATTAAGCCGCAGGAAATGCCGGCTACGGGAGCTGAGATAGGAACGCCCGCGTCCATCAGGGCCAGCGTAGAGCCGCAGACAGAACCTTGGGAAGTGGAGCCGTTTGATGAGAGAACCTCCGATACTAACCGGATTGTGTAAGGAAATTCCTCAATGGGCGGGATGACCGGCTCCAAAGCCTTTTCAGCCAGCGCGCCATGCCCGATTTCACGGCGGCTGGCGCTCCTGCTGCCTCTTGCTTCGCCGACGGAGAAGGAGGGGAAATTGTAATGGTGCATAAAACGTTTGGATTCGGCTTCATAAATCGTATCCAGCTTTTGCGCTGCGCTGAGTGTGTCCAGCGTAGTGACAGACAGCACCTGCGTTTGTCCCCTTGTGAACAATCCGGAGCCGTGGACCCTGGGAATGAGGCCGACCTCGGCGGACAGCGGACGAATCTCATCCATTTTGCGGCCATCGACGCGCTTACCGTCCAGCAGCCAGTGCTTGACCACATTTTTCTGCAGCCGGTACAGGCACTCTTCCATATAGGTGCCGATGTTCGGATATTTTTCAATAAAGTGCTCGGTCAGATCAAGTCGAAGCGTACCCAGCCTTTCCTCGCGTATATTCTTGTCGTCCGTGTCCATACAGTATTCGACCTTTGAAAGGCTGTAATCCAGCATTTCCCGGTACAAATCTTCGTCAAAATCGGCCTGGTCGTAGGTGAATTTGGGTTTACCGATTTCCTCTACCATCAGGTTGATCAGATCAATGACGGGCTGCACGAGCGCATGAGCCTGCATGATCCCCTCATACATGACATCCTCGGAGACTTCCTGTGCGGCTGCCTCTATCATCACGACCTTCTCCTTGGTTGATGCGATTGTGACGCTCATTTGGGACGTTTCTCTTTCGGTTGAGGTCGGGTTAAACAGGTAATTCGTTCCGTCAAAACCCACCACGACACCTGCGAGAGGTCCTGACCACGGAATATCGGATATTGCAACGGCGGCACTGGCGCCCAGCATCGCAGCAATTTCAGGGGAGCAGTCATGGTCAACCGACATGACCGTACAGGTCAAAACGACATCGTTTCTGAGGTCAGAAGGGAAAAGCGGACGCATCGGTCTATCGATAAGCCTGGAGGCAAGCGTGCCCCGTTCAGACGGTCGCCCCTCGCGTCGCAAAAATGCGCCGGGTATTCTGCCGACTGCGTAAAGCTTTTCTTCAAAATCTACGCTCAGCGGGAAATAATCAATGCCTTCCCTCGGTTTGGCTGAGGCGGTTGCGCATACAAGAACAGTTGTCTCACCGTATTTGACAAGAACGGCCGCGTTGCAAAGTTCAGCCAGTTTTCCGGTCTCAAATGTCAGCGGCCGGCCGGCAAAGTCGATCGAATACTTTTTCTCCTGAGGAAATTCTCTTTTTCTTATTAACATATATTCTCCTTTTTTGCGGAGGATAATATTTTACCAAATCGTTTAGCACTTGAAACGAGACTGCAAGGCACGGACGAAACCGACAGCGGTCCGTAAGGCAGCATCCTTTCAACTGCTAAAAGGATTCGGTATGCTCCGCTTATTTACACAATTTATCTGCTTAAAATCCGAATAGACATCTTAGGGCGGTATTAAATACCGCCCTAAAGAAAGACTACTTTCTGATTCCCAGCTTGGCAATACACGCTCTGTAGCGTTCGATGTCCTTCTTGGCCAGATAGTCAAGAAGATTGCGGCGTTTGCCGACCATTTGCAAAAGACCGCGTCTTGAATGGTTATCCTTTTTGTGGATTTTCAAATGCCCGGTCAATTGGGTAATGCGTTCCGTCAGTATGGCGATCTGGACCTCCGGAGAACCGGTATCGGTTTCGTGAACACGGTTGTCGGCAATGATGCTCGACTTTTGATCTTTTTGCAGCATGATGTTTCCTTTCTTTACTTTTTTGTTTAACCCGCAAAGCTGAGTCAAAGGTGGAAAGGTCACCACTGCAAGCGGCTATCTCCATTGACTAAGCAAAGGGGCATACTGAGTACTAATTTACCACACTTTTCTGTCAATGTAAACACATATATATAATTTCCCATTCCGAAGGCATTCATACCGGAGGGATGAGATAAAGCTGATTCCATAGTTTGCGGACGGCAGCCGCCAAGTGCGATACAAAGAAATCCTGTTCAATTTGTCAAATAATTGGTATAATAACAAAAACACCGGCATCTTTATGTCGTGACGGCATGACAAAGCACACATAAGCGCGCCAAGACATTTTGGTATTTGTCAGGCCTGAGGATGCTGAACATGGAGTGAGAACAAGGTGCCTGTACGAATACTGGCCATTGGCGACATTGTCGCAAAAAGCGGACTCTCATTTCTGAGCGATCGGCTCAGAAGCATAAAAAAGGCGTATTCGATTGATTTTACGATCGTAAACGGTGAAAACGCAGCCAATATTGGCATTACCCCAAATCAAGCGGAGGATATTTTTGCTTCGGGTGCGGATGTCATCACGCTGGGGAACCATACGTTCAACAAAAAAGAGATATGCGATTATCTCGATGATTGCCCTTACCTGTTGCGGCCGGCAAATTATGCCCCCCAGGTTCCGGGCCGGGGATGGGGTGTTTACGAAGCGGCTTTCGGCGAGGTGTGCGTAATCAACCTGATCGGACGCTGCACAATGCCTTTCGGGCCGGATAATCCTTTTTTGGCTGTCGATAGAATTCTCGCCGATACTTCCTGCCGGTTTGTTCTGGCGGACATGCACGCTGAGGCGACCAGCGAAAAGCTTGCTATGGGTTACTATCTTGACGGGCGGATATCCGCCGTCTGGGGCACACACACGCATGTTCAGACCTCCGACGGCTGCGTCCTTCCGAAGGGAACAGGTTATATCACCGATCTTGGAATGACCGGCCCGAGCTTGTCGGTTCTCGGCGTAAAGGCAGAACAATCCATTTCTATGTTTCTGGGTAATCCGCATCACCGTTATGAGGCAGCCGGCGGCGCATGTAAGATGGAATGCGCAGTCTTTACGCTGGATGAAAAGACAGGCTTATGTTTGTCGGTCGAGACCATGAGGATTACTTGAATAAGGAATGAAACAGGTATGGTAAAGCTGATCCATGCGGCGGATTTTCATCTGGACTCGCCATTTAGCGCTTTAGCGGAAGATAAAGCGGTCGAGAGACGTCGCGAACAAAGATCAATTCTTGAAAAGTTAAAAACACTGGTTATTGACAAAAACGCCGATTTGCTTGTGCTTTCCGGAGACCTTCTGGATAGCGGAAGACCGTATGCGGAAACATACGAACAGCTGATCGGTGTTTTGTCACAAGTTCAGGTCCCGGTCTTCATATCACCGGGTAATCATGACTATTACTCGGAAAGATCGCCCTACGCGTCTGTCCGGTGGCCGGATAATGTTCATATATTTAATTCCCTTCAAATCAGCGGGATATCATTACCCGAGTTAAACCTGAGGGTTTGGGGCGCGGGTTTCCTTTCGGAAACCGCACAGCCGATTTTGAGAGGTTTTACCGCGCCGGACCGATCTGTCTTGAATATCATGACGCTTCACGGCGATGTGGGAAAACCGGCAAGCCCCTATAATCCGATAACGGAAGAGGATATCGCGAAATCCGGTCTTGATTATCTCGCATTGGGTCATGTACATATGTATTCCGGACTGAAACAGGCGGGACATACCTTTTACGCGTACCCGGGTTGTCCGGAAGGACGCGGTTTCGATGAGACCGGCATTAAGGGAGCCATCTATACAGAGATCCGGGAAGACGGCTGTAAAGCTGAGTTTATACCGCTGGGCGGCCGAAGGTACGAGGTCATGCGTATCTGCCTTGACGATAAAGAAGATATCGCCGCTGCTATTTTATCGGCTGTCCCGGAGAATACGAGGAGAGATATATACAGGCTGATATTAAGCGGCAGCTGGGACGAAAGACCCGATACGCGCACGCTTACAGAGCAATTCGGGGATTTGTTTTACCAGCTTGAGATATTGGACCGGACAAATTTGCGCGTAAGCCTATGGGCGCAAGCCGGAGAGGATAGCTTGAAGGGTTTGTTTTTAAACCGGCTTAAGGAACGGTATGATTCGGCATCGAGCGACAGGGAGCGTGAAGTAGTTACGCTTGCCGCACGTTACGGTCTGGCTGCACTGACAAACAGGGATGCGGTTTTGGAGGGAGACATATGATCATCAAGCGGATGAAGGCCTCTTTCGGAAAGCTGAATAACGAAGAGCTAAGGTTGGACGGTGGCCTGAACATCATAAACCAACCAAATGAAGCGGGAAAGTCCACATGGTGCGCGTTCATCAGGATTATGCTGTACGGGCTCAATACGTCCGAAAGGGATAAAGCGGGTTTTTTGTCGGACAAAACCAAATACCGGCCCTGGGGCGCTTATCCGATGGAAGGCCTGATGGATATTGTCTGGAAGGGAAAAGAGATTACACTGATAAGAAAGAGCAAAGGCGCAAACCTGATGGGAATTTGCGAAGCCTTTTATACGGGTACAGGCGAACCTTATCCGGAGCTGTCGGTCAAAAGCCCGGGTGATAACTTAATCGGCGTACCCGAACAGGTGTTTCGGCGAAGCGCATTTATCAGCCGTCCCAATATGGCACTGGACAAAGATGCTGAGCTGGAAAAGCGCATTTCCGCACTGGTTGCCTCCGGAGATGAGGACATTTCCTTTACCGAAGCTTACGAAAAGCTTGGAAAATGGCTGAGAAAAAGAAACCGCAAGCCTTCAGGTATATTGCTCATGGCGGAGCGCGAAAGACGGGACCTGTCAGAGGCGCTTGACCGCCTGGAGCTTGAAAATGACAGAATCGCCAGGCTGCGGGCTGAGAAAGACAGGCTTTCGGCGGTCCGGGACGAGATGAAAGCGGAGCTGCGGCTGCACCGAAGAAAAGAAAGCGATGCGATCCGAAGCAGGCTTATAGAACAAAGAAAAGAAGAAGAGGCGCTGGCCGCAGAGCTAATCGCGCTTAAAGATTCCCTCAGTACGGCAGGGAGATTAGTGACAAAAGAAGATCTTGCCTTGTTACAGCGAACGGTGGATGCGTTCAAGGAATCCGAAACGCTGACGGAAAGGGCCGGAACAGAGGCGGACGAAGCATATGATGACTTGCGGCAGACAAAATGGAATTATGCGCAAAGCGGAGGGAAAAAATCAAAGTTTGCGGCATATTTGGCCTTTTTGGGCGTTTTTATGATCGCATTCAATATGATCTCGACGGTAACCTATCTTTGGGTAATCGGCGCAGGCTTAATATTGGCGGCAATTTTGGTCATGGTCTTTGAACTCAAAAGAACCGGAAAAACCGCCGCTGAGCGGAATGCTGAATTGAAGACGCTGGAATCGGAGTACAACGAAGCGCAGGAACGGTTCAGGTCGCTCGACAGTGTCAACAGGGAATTAAAGCGCAAGGTAAAGGCATATTTATCAAGACTGGATCCTCATGCGGAACCGGATAACGCCTATTTCGTCATCAGAAACGCCGAGGCCGGGCTCATAAGGCTGGAGCAGCTAAAGCTCAGATACACGGCTGCGAAAAAAAACGCAGACGAGCTGGAGAAGATTCATCCGGATGACGAAACGGAAAACATAAGTGGCGATGTTCGATTTACAAAGGAAGAAGCGGAATCCCAACTGCTCATTATAGAGCGTAATCTGGAGGAAATTTCGCAGAAGCTCGCGATGGCCATGGGCGAAATCAGGCATCTGGGCGATCCTTTGGTTCTGAGCTCCGAAGTGGCCAGGCTGGACAATGTCATTGAACGGATTACGCTGGAATGCGAAGCGCTCGAGCTGGCAAGTCAGTTGCTTTTTGATGCAAATGCGCAATTGCACAACAGGTTTTCTCCTCTTGTCGGAAAACGAGCGGGTATGTTTATGCGGGTTTTGACAGACGACCGCTATACCGGAGTCGTATTCGACAAAGAAATGAATTTTAAAGCACAGGAAAAGGCTGAACTCATCCACCGGGAAATCGGCTATTTGAGCGACGGCACGACCGACCAGTTATATCTGGCAGCTCGGCTTGCCGTGTCCATGCTGGTCTTGCCTGACGACGATGAGCTGTGTCCGATCATACTTGACGATGCGCTGGCCAATTTCGACGATAAAAGGGCTAAGCGCGCTCTTGAACTGCTGCAAGAGCTGGCGGAAAAAAGGCAGATTTTATTTTTTACCTGTCGCGAAAGGGAGACATACACCATAACGTAACTGCGTATATGAAAATGAAAATACGGATAAGTCCCGCAGCCGGAAGAACAGCTGCGGGACTTTTGGGATAAATAACATAATATGAGGATGGCTGGTGTTTAGGTAATAAACGACATCGACAGCCGGTAGATGAACCGCTAATTAAAATATGTGTCTGCCAGGAGCTTAAGGGCTTTGACGGCACCTTCAATACCTGTTTTACTTGTACTCAGGCAGATATCGTAGTTGGAAATGTCCTTCCAGGGCGTTCCGGTGTAGAATTTGTGGTAATTTGCCCTGCCCTTGTCAATCTTGTTCAGATTAGCATCCGCCTTTGCGGGATCGTATCCGTATTCGTTGACAATGCGCTTTAGTCTGTCATCTTTGTCACCGTACAGAAAGACCCGCAAAAGCTTCGGATGCTCATGCAATACATAATCGGCGCATCTTCCGACGATAACGCTGTTTCCCGTCTTTGCTATTTCCCGTATGACTTCAGACTGTGCGATAAATGCCTTATCATTGACAGGCATCGTATACTGCAGGTTGATTCCCGACGTGATGTAAGCCGAGGTGGACAGATTAAACAAAAAAGAATTGTTGGTTTTCTCCTCATTTCGTTCAATAAACTCCGGACTTAGTCCGCTCTTTTCCGCAGCCATTTGAATAATTGCCCTGTCGTAGTAATGAAAGCCAAGAATGTCAGCTAAATTTTTACCAATCTGTCTGGCACCGGTTCCGAATTCGCGGCTGATGGTTATTATCGAATAGGCCATTTTGGCACCTCCTATGCAGATCTTTCTTCATTACTATTATACAGGCTGATTTACGATAATGCCAGAGAAAAAATAGTTCTCAGGCGAGGATTATTGATTGAAATAAACGCTGCCCCCGATAAACTCACGCAACAACGAATCGCTTGGAATGAGGTCGGCCGGGATATCAATAAAACGCTCAAGCGCTTCCAGAATCTCTGATATCTCCTGCCGCTGTTTATGATCGGCCGGGAGGCTTAAAAACAGGGGAGCCGCGTATTGCTTCATGACCGATACTTCATAGAGCAGCGCGGAATTGATCGATATATCCGCACGATCCTTGAAGGGGTCGATATACAGCCTTTCCCCCCTGAGCACATTATCCCAGATATCAATCGTATACGCGGCGCTGGCGCCGCGGTAACGCTCATCGCGAACGACTCTGCGCATCAGTCTGAGCCATGTTCCGGGAAAGCAGTCGTCACTATCGCTGTCATATAACTCGGCGTTGGCGCTGATATAAATTTTCTCCGCCTCCGGATGCGGCGCGGTAATTTCATCGTTCAAGGCATGAATACCCTCAAAGATGGCGATTTCATTTTCCTTTAACTTAAGTTTTTTCACGATGTTCGCGCTTCGCTTTTGGCGCGAGAAAAGAAAACGCGGAATGTGTATTTCCTTTCCCTCGTTCAAGTGATCAAAATGCTCATTTAAAAGATCCATATCAACGCAGTGGGGTGACTCATAATCCAGCTCGCCCTCGGGTGTCCGCGGAGATGTTCTCAGATCGACGGTCTTAAAATAATCGTCGATTGATACGGTGTGAGAGATGATCCCCCTTTCCTCCAGTTTCTGCTCCAGCTTGAAAGCCGTAGAGGTTTTTCCGGATCCGGAAGGACCTGAAAGAAGAACGATGGGGCTTTTTGAAAGGTTGGCGGCGATAGCGGCAGCCGCTTTTTCAACGTGCGAATCATACTCGCTTTCGCATTTTGCGATGAATGCTTTCGGATCGTGCCTGAGATTTCTATTCAAGTCTTCAATGTTGTAACGCATATCAATTGTTTTCCTTTTCAAATACGGCGATATCTTTTTTTTTCGCCGTTATATTTTTTATATCTTCAATATATTCCATTGGGTATTTTTTGTTGAATATCCGCTCAATTCTACCCGAAGCCTGATTTACAAGCTTGGTCACACCGCCTGCGCCCAGTGATATTATACTGTGCAGTTCCTCCATTATGCAAATGTTATACAGGCAGTCCGTCCCGGCTTTGCTCCATCCGGTATTTTCATAGCCGCCTGCCGTGAACTTTTGCCGGTAGAGATAGTATGGATTCCACTTGTTCGCCCTCAATTTAAAAAGCGCCGTATCGAGCATCTGCCCGACTTCCTCGCCGCCGGGCACGGGAACACGGCTCTCGTTCAGTCTTGATCCGCGCTTGACGGAGAGCGTATGAACCGTGATGTTCTCTGGAGACAGGCTAATTACCTTGTCAAGGCTCATTTTGAATCCGTCGAAGGTATCCAATGGCAGACCGGCAATGAGATCCATGTTGATGACATTGAAACCCGTCTCACGCGCAAGAAAATAACTGTTTATGATATCTTCGCCGGTGTGCCGCCTGCCGATGGCAGCCAGCACGTTATTGTCCATACTTTGCGGGTTTATGCTGATGCGGTTCACGCCGAATACTTTGCATGTTTCAAGCTTTTGAGGGTCGATCGTATCCGGCCGGCCGGCCTCAACGGAAAACTCCGACAAACGTGAAAGGTCGATACAATGCGCCGTTTTTTCAAAAAGCCGACCTAGCTGTAAAGCGGTCAGAGTAGTCGGGGTGCCGCCGCCGATGTAAAGCGATACGACACGCATTTGAAGATCCTTCAGAATCCTGCCCGTCTCCTCGATTTCATAAAAAAGAGCATCGAGATAAGGGTCTATAAGCTTCATTGATTTATCGGTCGCTTGGCTGACAAACGAGCAGTAAGCGCATCGAGTCGGGCAAAAGGGGATTGCGATATACATAGAAACGTCCCTGGGTTTCAGCATGTTCTTCACACGCAGCGCAGCGCCTGACGCGTCGGCGCATAATTTGCTCCTGGCCGGGTCTACGAAGTATTCCTGCTGCAGATATAGAGCCGCATCATCTAAATCGGCGGAAGTATTCTCAATATAACCGGTCGATAGCTTTGCCGGTCTGATCCCCGTAAGGGCACCCCAGGGCGGGGGCTTTTCCACAATGTGCATTGCTGCCGAATAAAAGGAAAGCTTTATGGTTTTCTGAAGTATGCGGTCCCGCAAAAGCCTGTTTGCGGGTAAAGGATCGGGCAATACCTGCGCCGCGGATCCCGCTCTGCCCATGTAAATAATATCGGTATAACATACGGCTTCTCCGTTTTCAATAACAAGAGAAGACCGAACATAGTTATCGGATATGGCTGTGTCCGTATATAAGGGTCTCTCATCGGGGAATACAGACAGCATGATCTGTTCGACGGCGTATTTGTATGAATGACCGATTAATTGGATGTTCATTCAGCCTTCGACCGCATATTTCATATAGATATTGAACCGGCGCTCCCTATCCAGCGTTGTTTCATCAGCATGGCCGGGGTAGACCTCATAATCGCCTTGCAGGAAATAAAGTCGTTTCAGGGAGGCCAACAGCGTTTCCGTGTTTCCGCCAAGATCGGTTCGGCCGCAGGAATCCTTGAAAAGCGTGTCACCGGTAAACAGCACATTTTCGCACTTCAGTGTTACAGAGCCTTCCGAGTGGCCGGGCGTTTCCATGACCGCAAATTCGAGCGAACCCATTACAATAATGTCGCCTTCTTTATAGTGCGCCGCATTTTTGTCGGTCTGGAATTTGTGCTCCGCGGAATTTCCGGAGCTTGCGTCCTTTTGATGAATGAAAACCTTTGCACCCGTTACCCTGTGAACCTCAGAAACGGCCATTGTGTGGTCAAAATGGCCGTGAGTCAGGAAGATGAAGCGCGCCTTCAGGTTGTTTTCTTCAATATAATTCAAGATCCTGCCGGACTCTGCACCCGGATCGATGATTGCACATTCAAGTGAATTTTCATCGGTAACAATATAGCAATTTGTTTGCAGTTGTCCTACCGTAAGCGTCTTAATCAGCATATAAACCTCCATTTCGCCGCAAAACGGCTTATACCGCAGTTTTGCAGCGTCATAAAAATACAAGTAAAATCGATATTTAATGTCCACTGAACAAACACGTTTGTTCAGTGGACAAACACGTTTTTCGAAACGCATTTGCATTGATTGTCTGCCTGAATAAACAATTCAAAACGCTGTCAAGCATTGCAGTTGTTGCGTTTTTTGATTTGTTCAGCAGGCATTATTAAAACATGAAGACGGCTTCACGCTATATCTCCTGTTATTACATTTTTATAATGTTTCCGTATCCAGAATCAACGTAACGGGACCGTCGTTTACGGACATGACCTTCATGTCCGCACCGAATATCCCCGTTTCGACCAAAAAACCTTTTTGACGGCACAGATCAATAAACAGCTCATACAACGGGATGGCGGTTTCCGGCCTGGCCGCGTTTAAAAACTCAGGCCGTCTGCCTTTTTTGCAATTTCCGTACAGAGTGAACTGTGAAATGATCAGCAGGCCGCCGCCATGTTCATGAAGGCCTTTGTTCATTTTCCCGTTTTCATCTTCAAAAATGCGAAGCTCTGTAATTTTTGCGGAAAGTTTTTCGGCGTCCGTCGGTTTATCTGTTTTCTTTACGCCAAGCAAAACAAGAAGTCCGCCGGTTATCTCTCCATACACCTTTCCGTCGATCGTAACGGAAGCTGATGTAACTCTTGTAACGACTGCTCTCATTATTTGTTCACTCCGGGCCTGTCAACCTCAGAGACGCCTGGGATCATCTTCAGCCTGGACATGGCAGATGTCAGGCTGACAAGGTCGCTTACTTCAATCGTGATAAAAGCCAGCGCCTTTCCGGTACCCATGTCTCTTACATTTAAAGAATGTATTTTAGTCTTCGCCGCATTGAGCGCGGTTGCAATGTCGATGATCAAACCTGCCCGGTCGTTTGCGGCTATGGTTAGCGCGGTTGGATATCTCTCTCCCTCGGTATTTCCCCAAGATACGTTGATCCACCGGCCTTCGTCCTCGCCTCTTGCTCTGGAATTGAGATAGTTCTGGCATTTTGCTCTGTGCACCGAGACACCGTAGCCTCTGGTAATAAAACCGAGAACATCGTCACCCGGCACCGGCGTACAGCAACGGGAAAACTTAATCAGACAGTTGTCCAGCCCTTCGACCATAATGCCTCTGACCGAATGATCTTTTGCCGGTGCTGCCGCGGGTGGCATCAGTTTTTCGGTCTGTGTCTTTTCCAGTTGCTTGTCTTGCTTCTTTAATCGGATCAGTTCTTCTCTGACCCTATTAACCGCGCGTACCGCGGTTATGCCGCCAAACCCGATTGCGGCGTACATTTCGTCCAGCGTGCCGAAAGACAGTTTTTTCAATACGGCCGGTATGATATCCTCTTTCCCCATATCAGCCATACTCAAATGATTCCGCTTCATTTCCGCATCAAAAGCCGATTTGCCGTGGACAATGTTTTCCTCACGCTTCTCTTTTTTAAACCATTGCTTGATTTTGCCGCGCGCTTCAGAACTTTTGGCGATGCTGATCCAGTCTCTTCCGGGGCCTTTGGACGCATTTGAGGTAATGATTTCGACAATGTCACCATTTTGGAGCATGTGGTCATAAGGGACAAGCCTTCCGTTGACCTTTGCACCGACCATTCTGTTACCGATTGCAGAGTGGATTTTATACGCGAAATCAATCGGCGTGGCTCCGGCGGTAAGAATCGTGACGTCGCCCTTCGGTGTAAAGACGAATACTTCGTCGGCAAACATGTCGATTTTAAGCTCCTGGACGAAATCGTGGGCGTCGGTATCCTTCTGCGATTCCAGAAGGCTTCTGATCCAGGCGTACTTTTCCTCATCAGATTGCTTGTTGCCTGAAATGTCCAATTTGTATTTCCAATGTGCCGCTACACCGTATTCGGCTGTATGGTGCATATCCCAGGTCCTGATCTGGATTTCGAAGGGTATGCCCTCAGAGCCGATGACAGTCGTGTGTATGCTTTGATACATGTTGGGTTTCGGCGTACTGATATAGTCCTTGAACTTACCCGGTATCGGCTTGAAAAGATCATGCATATGCCCAAGGACATTATAACAATCCGAAATCGAATCGACGATTACCCGGAAAGCGCACAGATCGAAAACCTCGCTTAAGTCTTTGTTCTGACTGTACATTTTTCTGTAGATGCTGTATAAGTGTTTTAAGCGGCTGCTGACGGTGGCTTTAATGCTATAGTGTTCCATCCGCGCAGATATTCGGGTCTTGATGGTATTCATAAAGGCCTCAAGGCTATCTCTGCGGTTATCAATCTGCGAAGTGATTTCCTTATATCCGATCGGATCAATATATACCAGAGAAAGATCCTCCAGCTCCCATTTAGCCCTTTGGATACCGAGCCGATGTGCAATCGGCGCGTAAATCTCTATCGATTCCAGCGCTTTTTCACTCTGCTTGGATTGCGTCTGGTAATTCAAGGTCCTCAGGTTGTGGAGCCGGTCCGCTATTTTAATTAAGATAACCCGAATGTCTTTGGCCATTGCCATCAGCATTTTACGGAGGTTCTCGACCTGCTCTTCCTCCTTGCTCGTATAGACAACACGAGTCAGCTTCGTTACACCCTCAACGATATCGGCTACCGTGGTACCGAACTTCTTGGCGATATCCTCGTAGGTGACGCTGGTGTCTTCGATGCTGTCGTGTAAAAGGCAGGCGATTACGGCATCCTCATCGAGCCCCATATCGGCCGTTATTTCGGCCGCGGCTATGGGATGCGTAATAAACGGCGAACCGTCGAGCCGCTTTTGATTACCGTGAGCAGCCCTGGATAACTCGAAAGCGGCGCGCATGCGTTCTGTATTTAAGTTTGGATAATACCCCTTGACCTTTTCCTCCAAAGCCAGATATTTTTCAAGAACCTCATCCATTGTGCACCAATTATCCTTTTAGTTCCGAGATAAGCTTAGAGCTGTTTAAATCTACCTTTTTTGTCGCTTCCGGTATATGTATCTCGATTGTTCCATCTGTTTCGAGAAATGATATCAAATCAAGTTCGTCCAGCACCCTCAGGCCGATGTATGTTTTGCCTGTGTTGCCAATATGCGACCGCATGGCAATTTCGCTGATCAGAATGTGCTTATCTCCGCTGATTATATCGGGTATTGACGATAGGTATCGCCAGAGCGCGATAAAGTCGTCTCTTCTCGGTAAAATATGCAATCTTTCCGAAATGGTAAGCTCTTTACCGGCAAAAAATGAATCGCACAACCGCCGTTCTCTTAATACCCTGCGCTGAGATTGCCGCGCGTCGCGTAAAATGAGTTGAGCGGAACGGTTGCCGCGGAACTCATTAATGACCGGTTCAAAGGCGAAGTCCGCGCAGGATCCGGCCTTGAGCCCGAATTCGTCCGCCGTCATGGAAAAAAACACACATTCGATGGTATGTCTGTCTTTTGATATCTTGAGCTTTAAATGCTTGTCGCATCCAATCGGGATAACAGAATCGATTCTTGTATCGGTTACGCAGAGCATGGGAGGGGGATTGCCGTTTCCCCAGGGTGATAACCGGGACAGAGCTTCAATTTCACCAAGAGACAGCATACCGATATCCGGGACCTCAAAATCTATTTTCAGGGCCGGTTTTGAGCAGACACCTTTATTTTGCTTAAAGAAGCGGCAGAAGCTGTCGCGGAATTGATCGATGTTTTCCTTTTTCAACGTCAGACCGGCTGCGAAAGCGTGCCCGCCGAACGATAACAAAATGTCCTTTGATGAATCGAGTGCGTCGAAGATATTAAAGCAGCCGAAGCTGCGGCAGGATCCGCGGCCTTCGTCTCCCTCTATACAGATAATAACAGCCGGAACGCCATAACGGTCGGAGAGTCGGGAGGCGACAATACCTGAAACGCCGTGATGCCAGTCTTCAGAGGCAAGCACGATAGGGGAGTCGCAAACACCGATGCTTTCGACAATCTCTGAGGCCTCATTATATATTTTGCTTTCTACCTGACGGCGCTCCGAATTGAGCAGACATAAATCCTCAACCAGCCCCGCCGCCTTTGTCTCGTCCTTTGTCATCAGAAGCTTATAAGCAATGCGGACATTGCCCATTCTTCCGGCAGCATTAAGCTTCGGCACAACCGTAAAGCTCACATCGCCCGATGATATGGTTTTGTTCGGGGGACAGGTTTCTTCCATCAGCTTGCGAAGACCGAGGCGTTTGCCCATGCTCAAAACCTCAATGCCGTGCCGTATAATCGTGCGGTTTTCATTCTTGACAGGCATGATGTCTGCGATTGTACCGATAGCAGCGAGGTCGCCGTATTCGTCCAGAATTTCTGCGGTTCGGTCGACGCCCTCCAGCGCGCAGACCAACTTGAACGCCACACCGACGCCGGCCAAACCCTTAAACGGATAAAAGCAGTCCTTCCTGTGCGGATCGATTACCGCGACAGCATTTGGGATTTCATCCAGACACTCGTGATGATCGGTTATGACAACATCAATCCCGAGTCTTCCGGCCAGCTCTACCTGTGCGGATGCGGTTATACCGCAATCAACGGTTATGATCAGCGTAATGTCATTATTTTTCAGCGAAAGCAAAGCATCATCGCTGATACCGTAGCCCTCCGTAAGCCTTTCCGGGATATACGCTTCGCAGTACAGTCCTTTTTTTCTGAGGTAATCGGTAATAAGGCAAGTTGAAGTAATGCCGTCTACATCATAATCACCGTAAACCGCAACCCGTTCACCATTTTTTATGGCTGTCTTGATGCGCTTTACAGCCTTATCCATATCCGCCATTAAAAACGGGTCCGCCAACAAGTCAATGTCGTCTCGCAGCATTTCTTTGGCATAATCCGGAGCAACAATACCTCTGGAGCATAGGAGTGCGGAAACAAGCGGGGAAAAGCCGGCCTTGGTCAGCCTGATGCAGTCTTCCTTAGAATATTGCATGATTTTCCATTCACCGTATTTCTTCATTCACATTCACCTGCCCATCTGTATTTTGCCGGAAAGAAACGATCTGTGACAAGCTTATGTCACGTTAACCAGCAAATTGATAATATAACATTATAACAAATCATTTGGTTTTGTACAATTGATTTGAAGATAAAATGTGATTTTCACTTCTTTTCTAGGCACAAAAGTGTTTATTCAGGCTTGAAAAGTACCCATAGCATACTAACTTGCGAAGCATAATCCCCGGAAGAACCCAAAATGCGAATCATCCAATACCCGTTTAGGGATGGGTTGATTCGCACTTAGCGGAGATAACGGATATAAAACAGCTGCTCGAAAGCGATCAAATTCACCGGTTTATCAGCCCTGCATCATGAGTTCAATTCTGGGATCACCGGCTTCATCAAACGTGATGCCGAGAGTGACGTAGCTTCCCGCCCTGAAAACGGTAAGGTCAGCCGTATCCCCGGCAGTATAAAGCTTCAAGGTCGACTTTAACTCGGAGATCGATTTCACATCATGGTCATCTATTTTGGTTATAATGTCGCCTTCCTTAAGTCCGGCTTTCCCAGCACAGCTGTCTTGGTCAACCATCCGTACATAAACACCCTCAACCAGATGGTAGTACTGTGCATCGTTGCTGCTGACCGTTGTAACGGTGATCCCAAAGTAGACCTTGCCTCTGACATATCCGTACGTAATAAAGTCATCGATCATCGGGTTAACATCGTCAATCGGAATGGCAAATCCCAGTCCTTCAACGCCGGAGGAAGAAAACTTCATCGATGCTATGCCGATTACCTCGCCTCTGTCGTTAAAAACGGGACCGCCGGAATTGCCGGAGTTGATCGCCGCACTGATCTGAAACATATTGATTGAGGTATTCACGTCTGCGTTGATTTCCCTGTCGAATGCGCTGACGATGCCTTCCGTAAGCGTCCAGGTCAGCATACCCAACGGATTACCGATCGCATATATATTGTCCCCGACCGCCATGTTGCCAAGAGAGCCGATAACGACAGGGTTTAAGCCGGTCGCGTCAATTTTTATCAGTGCGACATCGTTGTCTTTATCAATTCCTACTATTTTGGCCGAATACTCGTCACCGTTGTATAACAGAACCTTTACCTCAAGCTTTTGAACAAGTGCTGTCTCAATCACATGGAAGTTAGTCAATATATACCCGTCTTCCGAAATCAAAAATCCCGAACCGGAAATCGCATTCGTTATTTCCTGACCCCATATGTTGGTTGTCGTAATCGGTGTCGTGATTCCGACAACCGAATTGACGACGGTAGCGTAGATTTCAGAAGCTGTCAGCCGTTCACCGGTGTAGCCTGCCTGAATAACCGGTGTCGTGACCGGGACCCCGGTATTGATCACCGGAGCTGTGGCGGCAGGTTGATAGGAGGGTTCGGTCAATGACGCATTGTCAATTATCGATATACCGCCCAGATCCTGCCAGAAATCAAAAGTAGCAATGCCGAGGGCAGTGCCGAGCACGACACAAACCAGACAAAGGGAAATGATCCTGAGAGCAAGCCATTTCCTTTTCTTTTTTGGCGGCTTTGCCGCCTCAACGGGATCACTGACAGTGTTTTGAATTATCTCCGAAGCTTTAAAAGAATATGTCCCGTCAAATGCGTTTTGGTGTTCCTTGTTGTTGAAATCTTCATTCATTTGCCATAACCTCCTTCAAGAAAAGGATATCGCTTTATTATGTCCAAAAAATGAATGGAAAAAAAATAAAACGTAAATAACGTCTACTGAACAAATGCGTTTGTTCAGCAGGCATTAAATAGAATTTGAACCGTCGAGCAAGGCTTGGGGATGAATGCCCATCAGATCTCAGACAGTTTTCTGCCCATGAGCACACCCATTGAGGATGCCATCATAAGACCTCTTGTCCAGCCGCTTGAATCACCGAGGCAGTATAGACCGGCGACGCTGGTTTTCAGGTCGGGAGTCATTTTTACTTTGTTGCTGTAGAATTTAAGCTCGGGAGAATAAAGAAGTGTTTCAGCGCTGGCAAACCCCGGAACGACAAGATCAACGGCTTCGATAAAATTTATAATGTTTGTCATGGTTCGGTATGGCATCGCAAATGTAATGTCACCGGCAACAGCGTCAGGCAGAGAAGGTTTTATATTTGATTTGCTGAGCTCATCCTGCCAGGTACGTTTCCCGTCTAAAACATCACCATACCGTTGCACCATGATTCTGCCGCCTCCCAGCATATTGGTCAGCTCTCCAATCCGCTTAGCAAACGCGATGGGTTGGTTGAAGGGTTCGGTAAAATTGTGCGAGCATAAAATCGCAAGATTTGTATTGTCTGATTTAAGGTTTTTATAGGAGTGTCCGTTTACTACCGATAGGTCGTCATAGTTTTCCTGGCTGACAAAACCGCCCGGATTCTGGCAGAATGTTCTGACCTTATTTTTAAATGGCTTTGGATACCCGATCAGCTTTGATTCGTACAGGACCTCGTTTATATGCTCAATGATCTCCGATCTGACCTCTACACGCACACCGATATCGACGGTGCCGGATTTATGGTGGATATCGTGAATTGCGCATTGCCGTTCGAGCCAGGCAGCGCCGCCCCTTCCCGTAGCAATAACAATGTGCTCCGCAGTGATTTGTGTGGTTTTGGCGCCTGCCTTTTCCTCGATAAGCGCGCCTGTGCACACCCCGTCTTTAATGATCAGGTCGCTGCATTGGCATTCAAAAAGCATCTCCACGCCATTTTGACCGAGAAACTGCTGGATTGAAAAATACAGATCCTGCGCTTTTTCCGTGCCTAAATGGCGGATCGGACAGTCAACCAGCTTGAGCCCGGCCTTAATTGCCCGTTTTCTGATATCCTTGATTTCCTCTTCCTTACCGCGGCCTTCCACGTGCTCATCAGCGCCGAAGGACAGATAGATCGAATCCGTATAATCTATGAGCTCCTGTGTAAAGAAGTCGCCCAGAAGACTTGGGAGATCCCCGCCCACCTCGAAGCTAAGCGATAGCTTGCCGTCGGAAAACGCGCCTGCGCCGGCAAAACCGCTGGTAATATGGCAATTCGGCTTGCAGTCGACGCATTTGCGCGTCTCGCTTTTCGGACAGTGTCTTTTCTCGATGGGCTTACCCTTTTCGACAAGTGTAATTTTCTTGCGATTTCCTATCTTTATCAATTCCAATGCAGTAAAGATCCCCGCAGGACCCGCTCCGATGATCAGGATATCGGTTTTCATGGCTTCCTCCTATACAAACGCATTAAGCGCCACGCATTAAGCGCCACGCTTAATGCGCTGCGCATAAAGCCAAATTATTAATGTGAAAGATTATCTGACTTCCGGGTTGTTTTAGTGTTTATTTTCAACAAAATACATTATAAGCTTGCTCTCCCGCATTGTCAACGCGAGGGCTTCCCGCGGATGCGGTTACTTTTGGACAAAGCGCTATTGACAAAAAAAAGAGATTCTGATATTTTTACATAAATATCTGATCAATGATATGAAGGAAATAAGGTTGCTTATCCTCTTCAGGGAGCCGCCTGATATCCAAGGTAACTAAGAGGGCGATTAAAGCTCATGCGGAGTAGCCGCTTGATGGGTACAGGCCTGCTGATTTGGCGCGGACGGGCAATGCTTCCCGTTATTGTGAATAGAGCAATTCGGCGCTTGACGAATGGGATTATACCAATCAGAGTAGTACCGCATAGAGCAATGACTTTCGTCTCTTGCATGACTGGGAGACGGAAGTTTTTGCTATTTGTTAAATTGAAGGAGGACATCTGAGATGAAGCTGGCATTTTCAACGCTGGGCTGCCCCGATTTTGATTGGTCGGACATATATTCGATAGCAAAGGACTTCGGGTTTTCCGGAATAGAGATCCGAGGGCTTGGAGATGATATTTTTTCCGTGAAGGCCCGACCGTTTCTACCCGAGAATATCGACAAAACCATTGCGCTTTTAAAAAGATTGAATCTGGATATTCCCTGCCTGTCTTCGGGACTCGGCCTGAACGATCCGAAAAAAGCCATCGAAGCAAAAAGCGAGCTCAGAGCATATATAGATTTGGCCTCCCGGCTGAAGACAAAGTTCATCCGTGTTCTCGGAGATCAGAACGCAAATGTAACCGGAGAGGTAAATGACGAGGTTGTTCTGGATTCTTTATGTGAGCTTGTCCCATATGCGGAAGCGGCCGGCGTAACGCTGCTTGTCGAGACCAACGGGGTCTACGCAGACACGGCCCGGCTTTTTAATCTGTTAAACCGGGTCAGAAGCGATGCGGTCGGCGCACTCTGGGATATCCATCACCCGTACAGGTTTATGAACGAGAAACCGGAAACGACAGTGCAGAACCTCGGAGGGTACATTAAATATACTCATATAAAAGATAGCGTTCTTGAAAACGGAAAAGTGGTTTATAAAATGATGGGCGAAGGCGATCTGCCTATTGACGAAGCCATACGCGCATTACGTTCGATCAATTTTGAGGGCTATATTTCGCTGGAATGGCTCAGGCGATACGCGCCTGATTTAAATGACGCCGGCATTGTTTTTCCCCATTTCGCCAATTTCATGAGTCAATATCTGGGTGAAAGCTCATTGAACGGCCGTTTGTATGAAAATAACAGAAAAACCGGTAAATATGTATGGCCGAAAGAGCATCTGATTGATCTGACGTTCCCTCAGGTTCTGGATAGAATCGTCGATGAATTTCCGGATCAGTATGCTTTTCGGTATACGACTGCCGACTATACGCGTACATACTCAGAGTTTCGGGAGGATGTAGATACCTTTGCACGCTCATTGATTGCGCTGGGTGTAAAGCCCGGAGACCATGTCGCGATTTGGGCAACGAATGTACCGCAGTGGTTCATTACGTTTTGGGCTTCAATCAAAATCGGCGCCGTACTGGTCACGGTGAACACGGCCTACAAGATATACGAAGCGGAATATCTGCTCAGACAATCGGATACCCACACGCTGGTTATGACCGACGGCACAAAGGATTCAGACTATGTGAAAATCATCAACGAACTGCTGCCCGAGCTGAGTGGGCACGAAAAAGGGAAACCGCTGTATGCAAAGCGGCTGCCGTTTCTCAGGAACATCATTACAACCCAGTCTGAGCAAAAAGGCTGCCTGACATGGGAAGAAAGCCTCTTATTGGCCGACAGGGTCCCGGTCGAAGAGGTGCACAGGAGAGCGGCTGCTTTGAGTAAGGACGATGTATGCAATATGCAGTACACATCCGGTACGACAGGCTTTCCGAAGGGTGTCATGCTGACGCACTACAATGTGGTCAACAACGGAAAGGCAATTGGGGACTGTCTTGACTTTTCCACAGCCGACCGGCTGATGATCCAGGTACCGATGTTCCACTGCTTCGGAATGGTGCTGGCAATGACCGCCGCTATGACGCACGGTACAACCATGTCGCCGATCGAAGCCTTTTCGCCGAGGCTGGGACTGGAATGTATCACAAAAGAAAAGATTACGGCTTTTCATGGCGTACCGACCATGTTTATCGCCATGCTTGAGCATCCGGATTTTGACAAGACCGACTTCAGCCATATCCGGACCGGCATTATGGCCGGCAGTCCGTGCCCGGTAAAGGTCATGCGGGATGTAATCGAGAAAATGAATATGACGGAAATCTGCATCACATACGGGCAGACGGAAGCATCTCCCGGCTGCACGATGAGCAAGACCACCGATACCATTGAGCAGCGCGTGAACACGATCGGTGCGCAGATGTTCGGTGTGGAATGCAAGATTGTCGATCCGGCGACAGGCAATGAGCTGCCGGATAATGTAGACGGCGAGCTTTTGGCAAGGGGATATAACATTATGAAGGGGTATTACAAAATGCCCGAAGCTACGGCCGCCGCCATTGACGCTGACGGCTGGCTTCATACCGGAGACATGGCGCGGCGGGACGAGGACGGGTACTTCAAAATCACAGGGCGCATTAAGGATATGATTATTCGGGGCGGAGAGAACATTTATCCGAAAGAAATCGAGGATTTCATCTACACGCATCCTCAAGTATCCGATGTACAGGTAATCGGCGTTCCGGACAAAGCATATGGTGAAGAAATCATGGCCTGTGTGATCAAAAAGGCCGGCGCAACGGTTACCGAAGAGGAGATTAAGGAATATGTAAAAAGCCATATGGCAAGGCATAAAACGCCCAAGTATGTGGAGTTCGTCGGCAGCTTTCCAATGAATGCGGCCGGTAAGATACAAAAATACAAAATGCGCGAGCAGGCGGTGGAGAAACTGAAGCTTCAGGACGCGGCTTCGATCGAAACAGCGTAAAGTTAGGACAGGACGGCGGGGGTTCTCGGTTTACACAGAGAACCCCCATAGTTTTGCCTGTTTTTATGTAATGTTTATCTTGACATTTCGCATGCTATTTGTTAGAATCGGAACAGTTTGAAATCTAAGTAAATTTTATGCCGAGAGGGATACCGATGAAGCAGGTCGAACAGGAAATTGCCGAGTTGTTCTGTAAGCTTCCGCTTTTTCTGACGTCATTTGTGAAGGAATTTGAACCTTTTGCCCCGGTTAAACTCAATGCGACGGAAGAGAGGACTCTGATAAACGTCTATCTGAAGCCCGACGAGCCGATGGTGGTATACAGCAAACATGCGGGCTTATCGCAGGGCGCCTTTACCTCCGTTGCGGACAGCCTGGAAAGAAAGGGTCTTGTTCAGCGAATTCCGATGAAAAGGGACCGAAGGGTTTACAGCCTGAAGCTTACCGAGAGCGGGTATGCGGTTGCAGACGCGCTCGATACGCAATTCAAGGACTTTATTGCAGAAAAGGTATCCAATATGAATCCGGACTCGATATACACATTGCGCGATGCAATGCGGGTTTTAGTCGACTCGGTTAAGATGCTCGGATAAAGAAGGAAACGAAATGGATAAAGAAATCAAAAAAAACAGACAAAAAGACCGTACTGTAATCATGGAATCCATGCCGGTCGGAAAGGCGATCTGGAAACTGAGCATACCGACTATGATCGCGATGCTCATTCAGGTCGTTTACAACATGACCGATACGTTTTTTATCGGGAAGCTGAATAATCCGGACATGGTTGCGGCGATTGGCATATGCATGCCGATTGTTATGGGATTGCAGGCTTTCGGAAACATTTTTGCAATGGGCGGGGCCTCGCTTATTTCACGGCTTTTAGGTGAAGGAAGAAGGGAAAACGCAAATCACGCGGCTTCGATATCATTTTTCGCTTCGGCGATAATATGCCTTTGTGCAACAATTATTTTATATTTGAACATGGAAACCGTGCTGCGTTTCTGCGGAGCAAGCGAAAACACGATGGTCTGGTGCAAAAGCTATTTGTCCTACATGCTGATCGGCGGGTTATTTATGGGTCTGCAGATGACTATGGCGGGCCTTTTGCGCGCGGAAGGGGCCACCACCGACTCTATGATCGGAATGATCACCGGGAGCGTACTCAACATGGCGCTTGACCCCGTATTTATTTTCCTGTTCAAGATGGACGTTGCGGGCGCGGCTGTCGCCACCGCAATCGGAAATGCCGCCGGATTCGGCTATTATGTTTACTTTTATATCAGCAAGAAAGGTATTATTACCATTTCACCGAAGAATTTGGTTTTCAGGAAAACGTACTTTACCAATATATTTAAAATCGGAATTCCCGCATCCCTTGACAATATTCTGATGAGCGTAGGCATGGCCGTCGCAAATTCAATCGCCGCAGGTTTCAGCGATACCCTCGTCGCCGCGACCACCGTATGCATGCGCCTGATGAGCATAGGGATCATGTTGACGGTCGGAATGGCACAGGGCTGCCAGCCGCTGATGGGGTACAGTTACGGCAGCGGGAACATTAAAAGGCTCTTTAAAACCATCAGGAACGCCGTTTTAAACGCGACGTTGATTTGCTTTACTATTGCGGTCCTGCTCTATATCTTTGCCGGTACTTGGATAAAGCTGTTTATAGTAGACGAGGATGTGGTTGCCAAGGGAGAACAATTCATGCGCCTGAAGGTGCTGTCGATGCCGTTTATGGGCATATTGATGATTTTCCGGACCTTTTATCAAGCCATAGGGCGTTCGATTGAAGCGCTGGTTTTATCCGTCGGAAGACAGGGTTTGTTCTTTATCCCGGTGCTTTTCATGTTCAGCCGTTTTTGGGGCGAAACCGGCTTTATGATCTCATTTCCGGCGACCGACACATTTACCGCGCTTCTTGCCGTATCGCTGATGATTCCGTTGCGGAAAAAACTGCATATGCGGAAGGACGGGCCGGAAAATATGGAGCGGCTGCAGACAGAATCATAACTGCTGACTAAAACTCTGCCGGTTCTATTGTGCCTTATCGCGGCACAATAGAACTGGCATTGTGTTTTCATCGTAACGTGCCGCCTGAAGGCTTTCCGTCCCGGATGTCAGAAAATCAGGTTTAACGCTCCGAGCCTTTCTTTGAATTCGTTCATGACCCGTATCTCCTCTTCGGCGCTTCCGGCTTCATAGGTGACGGAAAAGCGCAAATAGCTTCCGCAGTCGTCCCAGGGAACAACCGGTATATTGGCGTTCATGATCAGAAATTCCGCAACTTCCTGAGCGCATTGAAACACCGTACCGTAGGCTTTCACCAGTTTTTTATTGCCTGCCAGAAAACCCAGCCGCCAGCCGGTCATGTCAAACGCTTTTGAAATGGATTGGACCTCAACACCGAATTGCACTCCGCCAAGCCGTTGTGCGATTTTATTTTTGAAAAAATCCAAGACGATCCCCTTACTGTAAAAATATGGTTATTATAAAAGCATCAAACGGAGACGTCAACCCCGGATATTCTGCGATGACAGACATACCGGCTTGCTCACGGTCCTTTAAAATATCAAACGACAAAAGCGGCAGGATAACCCGCCGCTTTTGCCCGCATGTAGAAAAGCTTGCCCAATGGCTATGGATAAACGGGAGAGGAGAGCCCCCGTCCACAGGCAATCTATCGTTTACCGTATGTTTTTACGGTATCAAAAAGTGCTTCAACATTTTCTTTTTTGCAGTTGCCCAGTCCGCAGGAGGTTTCGAAGATGAATCCGCCGCCCGGCGCGCAGATATCAATCAGGCGTTTCGCCTCGTTAATGACCTGTTCCCGCGTGCCCCAGTCAAGTAAGGACGACGGAAATCCGCCGGAGATGCACGCAATACCGCCGAGTTTTTTCTTTGCGGCTGCCATGTCGACAGTTTCAAAATGATAAAACACTTTTCCCGGTGGAACCTCTGCAAGGCAATCCAAGCGCGAATTGTATTTTCCCTCCGTATAGACATACGGAATCTTGCCGCTGTCTATGATGGCGAGGATGATCTGCTGCAGATGTCTCCAATAGTACTTTCTGTAGTGCTCATCGCTCATAAACCCGTCCATACCCTTATGAAGAGCCATGAACACATGTTTTCCCTCATTGATACCTTTTGATGCCTTAATACCGGCAATAATCTGCTCAAAGGATTCCTCTATGTATCTTTCAATCTCTTTCGGCCGGTCGTACAAATCGGATAATGAGAACATGGTTCCGCGCAAAAAGTCGCTGTAGCTGTCAAAAGGAACAGCCGCGCCGCCGCCCATCATATTCGGATAACCCATATCTTCGATTTCTCTGATGAGCTGGTCGGCCTTTTCTTGATAGGATTTATAAAATTCATCGATCGCCCAGAGCTGTTTGATCATTTCCTTGAATTCGGGCTTTGAAACAATACCTGCTATTTGTTTTACACCGATTGAGGCGCTCGCATAAAAACCGGCGAAAGGCTCCATAAGCTCTGAAGTCCTGGGCAGAGCTTTGCGCAGAGTCCAGCCGGTTCTGTCGGAGAAAAACTCATCGAACTCATCGTCCAGCAGCAACGGAAATTCAATGAACTGCTGCAAGGAGTTTTTATCGATGATATCACCCGGCATACCGGCCCAGCGCATATTTTTCGGCTTGGCCATCTCCATTCCGGGGCCCTCCCCGGCGTAAATGAAGTTCGTACCCGAGCCCTGATCCGGATCAAACTCGCACAGGTATTTTTTAATCGCATGCCGCATTTTTTCAAGTGACGTGTCATACACCACCTCGGCGACGGTGTATCCGGCATTGAATACGGGAAAGAGCTCAGGCGACGGTGTAATCGGAATCCGGTCCGGCTCCTTGAGCATTACGGCGTCCCTGATCCGTTTAGCTTTTTCATCGTACTTCTTCCGGTTTTCGTCAGTCATACAAAAACCCCCCGCAGATGATATTATTAAGTAGATTGTAATGATAAGCGGTTGACTCCTTAATGACTATACCAGAAATATCCTATAAAATCAATTGTATTTTGTTACATTTGATCAATAAAGCAATTTTGTTTACAAATAACATGGCATCTGTTAAAATACACAAAAAGTGAGGTGCGTTTATGTCTTTTGATCTGGACCGGTACTTTGATCGAATCGGCTGGAAGCCCGGAAATGAATCGTCTCTGGAAATACTGAGGCTTATTCATTATCACCACATCACAAAAATCCCTTTTGAAAACATTGATGTATTCAATAAACAGACAGTCAAGGTAGACCCCGACTCGGTATTTGAAAAGATTGTGCTCAAAAAACGGGGCGGCTACTGTTTTGAGCAAAACTGCCTGCTCTATACGGCGCTCGAGAAGATGGGCTTTGGCGTAAAACCGTATTCGGCGCGCATCAAGGCCGGAGATATGGGTTACGGTCCCTGTACACACCGGATCAATATCGCGGAGCTTGACGGCATCAGATATATTCTGGATGTCGGGTTTGGGGGAAACTGCTTTGTATATCCGCTGATACTGGAAGAAGGTTTGGAACAACAACAGCTCTGGATGCGTTACCGCGTGGTCCACTCCGAGACAGTGGATTATGCGATCCAGATCATGACTGACGGCGTTTATACCGACATGCTCGGCTTTAACGATAAACCCGCTCTCCCGAAGGACTTTGAAATGGGGAACTTTTACACGAATATGCATCCAACCTCTTACTTCCGGGATCACATCATGTGCGCAATTTATACCGAAAACGGTAAAAATACCTTATTCGATAATCATCTGACGATCAGGGAGAACGATGTGATTACATACAAAACGCTGGAAAGGGATGAGCTGGTTCCTGCGCTCCGGCAGTATTTTTGTTTGGATGCGGAAGGATTGATATAAGGTATGTCGGAGATCTTTGAGGCCGTCATGCTGATATGTTTTGGCGTATCATGGCCTTTTTCTGTCATTAAATCGTACAGGAGCAGGAAAACAGGCGGTAAGAGTCTTGCATTTTTGATTTTGATATTTATCGGCTATGTATCCGGCCTGATCGGGAAATCCATCTTTAACCCGAGTATTGTGATTCTCGTGTACGCCTGCAACACATTCTTTGTGGGCTGCGACCTGATCTTATATTTCCGGAACAGGCGGATCGAGAGACAGCTAAAATCTGAAAACACAAAATAGACCGTATGTATGCTTTTGCCGTATTGATGCCATCGTTTACGGCGGTACAAAGCTTCGTAAAAACATTTTCTCACCGAACATGCTTTTTGCGTTTTCCCGTTATGGCCCTTCGGCAAATTTGCTCGGGGTGAGATGATATCAACAGTCTTTATTAATACTGGAAACGCTCTCTTTGCTGCGCGTCCGTGAGATTATCCGAAACCCGATTCCCGCGGGCTTCAGACCATAAAAAACTGGCTTGGCAGATAATATTAGGGGCTTTTTCGAAATGCAAACGTTGCATTTCGAAAAAGCCCCTTTGTATATGGGTGGTTATCCGATTCTTTGTCGTGTAAACGGTCTTTTGTTCACAAGGCGCCATAGGGCGGAATACTATGGAGCAAGTGAGGGTACCGCTGAATCAAAAGAGCCTGCGTTTATCATATATGCAGCGATCGGTTCTTGCTTTTTCGGACGGTATGAGCTTTGCCGCTTGCGGGAGTTTCATACCGCATTGCCTAATGAAGAGATATTATGGTTTTTTATCAATAACGGAGGTACACAATGAAAGCCAAGATGAAATTTGCACTTATCGGCGGCGATATGCGTCAAGCTAAGCTGGCTGAACTGCTGGCGGATGACGGACATATTGTTTCGGCCTTTGCTATGGATAAAGTACAGTCATTGTGGGGCGTTAAACGTTCCGACACGCTTTTTGACGCCGTAAGCGAAGCGGATTGCGTTATTCTGCCGCTGCCGTTAATTGGCCGCGAAGGCTGCCTGAATACGCCGCTTTCCGAAAAAATACATAGCATTGAAGACACTTTACGATGCCTGAGTCCAAAACAGCTGATTTGCGCGGGAAGAATTGACAGCAGAAGCGCTGAGATGGCAGGCGACTTCGGATTAGAGATCCTTGACTATTTTAAACGTGAAGAACTGGCTGTTCTTAATGCGATAGCGACGGCCGAAGGGGCCATACAACTGGCCATGACGGAGACGGCAACAACGATCCACCGCTCTAAAATTCTGGTAATCGGTTTCGGAAGGATTGGGAAGATGCTGGCACACAGACTAAAAGGGCTTGGGGCGTATGTTACGGTTTCTGCCAGAAGTTATGCGGATTTCGCCTGGATTCGCGCATACGGATACGAAAGCGCAGAAACGCTGTCTCTGGAAGGCACTCTTGGGCGCTACGATATCGTATTCAATACCGTGCCGGCTCGTGTGCTGGGGGAGGAGAGGCTGAGAGAGCTCTCAAAGGATTGCTTATGCATGGATCTGGCGTCCAAGCCGGGCGGAATGGACTTTGCAGCGGCGTCAAAACTGGGCATCAAAGCGATATGGGCACTTTCTTTACCGGGGGAGGTTGCACCGATCACCTCCGGTTCAATCATCAAAGAAGCGATATATAATATAATTTCGGAACAGGAGGCACTCAAGTGAGTTCTCCTGTTATAGGCTTTGCCCTGTGCGGTTCCTTTTGCACATTTGATCAGGTATTTGAGTCCTTAGCCCAATTGACCTCTATTTATACGGTTATTCCGATCATGTCTGAAAACGCAGCGGAAATCGACAGCAGGTTTGGCAGCGCGGCGGGATTCATCAATAAATTGGAACAAATCTGCCGAAGATCCGTTATTACAACCATCAGCGAAGCGGAGCCGATTGGGCCGAAAGCGCTCCTGGACCTGCTTGTCATCGCGCCATGCACCGGTAATACGCTTGCGAAAATCACAAACGGTATTACCGATACCAGCGTCACCATGGCCTATAAGGCGCATCTCAGAAACGAAAAACCTGTCTTAATCGCCATATCCTCAAACGATGCACTCGGAACCAATGCACCGAATATCGGGACGCTGCTGAACAGACGGAATAATTTTTTCGTGCCCTTTTATCAGGACGATCCGATTAAAAAGCCTGCCTCTGTCATAGCCGACTTCAATATGATTCCCGATGCGATCAAGGCTGCACTGAGAAAAGAGCAGATTCAACCGATTTTGCTGTGCCCGCCCGCCTAAAACAACACAAAAACAGCCCATCGCTCTGCGTCAGGCTGTTTTGAAAGGTTAATTCCCCTCCTTCGTAGAACAAAGGCGTTCAAAAAAACGGCGGTACAAATGAAGATCGATGGCTTGAGTGCGAAACATGTTTTGCAGTTACATTTTGTGCGAAACCGGTTTCGCACTATTCCGCCTTTCATTTTATAGAATACTTACCTGTATGATATTTGACTTATATTTATTGAAATGAGGCCAGTGCAATCCCTATATACTCCAGTAATTCCTCTTCAAGGTCATATTCACCGTTATACAAACACCATTTATAACAGCAGCCCCGGGCGAGGACGAAAAAGAAATCGGCGATTTTCGAAGCGGACAGATTGCTTTTCAACTCCCCGCTTTTCAAACCGTTGTCAATGATTCCGACAAAGACCTTTTGCATGGGCCGGTGCTTTGCAAAAAAAGGGTTATCCGATTGGTAAAGTATCTTCATCAGATCCAAACCTGTATTCAGATTTAGCTGTGCGTAATACTTGAAATAATCGATGATTTTATCCGTTGCGCTGCCTGCAACCATAAATGCGACCGATTCGGAAAAGTACTTATCTGCATCCATATAGATACTGAAAAACAAATCGTTTTTTGTGGGGAAATAGCTGTAGAATGTGCCGATGGATACATTGGCGGCAGCGCAGATATCCCGTACTGTTGTATTGGGATAACCTTTTTCCTTAATCAGCTGTAAGGAAGCGTGTAAAAGCCTCTCTTTGGTTTTCTTCGCTCTGCTGTCCCTTTTTTTGTTTAAGCTCTTTTCCATACGATTTTCGTTCCTTATCAGTAATCTAAGCGCATTAAAGTAAATGCAATGAAATATATCACATTATACATCAATGGTATATGATAGTAAAGTCCCTGATAACCGCACCGACTGCGGGTATTTGATAGCCGCGCCGGCTGCTGGGTATTATGATCAGCGAAAAGATAAAATACACTTGAAGTGGGTAATGGCGCAAAGTATAATATTGGCGGCGCAAGGGCGGACATGCTTGCGTATTTCTGTCAGGGGCCTTACACCGGGTATTCTTCATACAGGGTTGAGCCCGGCACCGGTCACAAAATCGTTTTGGGTATTCCGCGATGTCCTCCGTGGTCCCGTTTCAGCCCGGGCTGGATCGACTATTTGGCTTTGGCCGGAAGGAATAGATATAATGAAACGGTCGCAAATCAATGAAATATTAAGGGAAGCGGATGCTTTTATCAAAAAAATGGGTTTTCACCTTCCGCCTTTTGCGTATTTTAAACCGGATAAGTGGAAGATGCTGGGTGACGACTGGAGCGAAGTTCGCGACAATATGCTTGGTTGGGATATTACAGATTACGGACACGGTAAGTTCTCTGAAATCGGGCTGACACTGTTTACAATCCGGAACGGAAACAACAGGAATGCGCGATATCAAAAACCTTACGCCGAAAAGCTATTGATATCCGAAGAGGATCAAATCTGTCCGAATCATTTTCATTTTTCGAAAATGGAGGATATCATCAACCGTGGCGGCGGAAATCTGATGATGCGTATTTATCAGTCGGACAAAACAGGCGGCCTGTCGCCGGAGGACGTTACGATCATGACAGACGGCAATCGGAAAACCGTAAAGGCCGGGACAGTCATAAGGCTTAGTCCGGGCATGAGTATAACGCTTCCGCCCGGACAGTACCATGAGTTCTGGGCAGAGCGGGGGTTCGGAAAGGTTTTAATCGGTGAGGTCTCCTCTGTCAACGATGATGAGACCGACAACAGGTTTTATGAGAAACAAGGCCGATTTCCGGAAATCGAGGAAGACGAGCCGCCCCTCTTTTTGCTGTGCAACGAATACGGCGCGGCTATATAACTTTAGCCTGTGAGAAACATTTGCGCAAAAGCTTGGATGCAGAGACAGCAGGAAGGGGGAAGGCTTTCATGGAAACGGATATTGTGGCACTGGGCGAGCTGCTGATCGATTTCACGGAATACGGAAAATCGGATGCGGGGATGAGGCTTTTTGAACAAAACCCGGGTGGTGCGGTCGCCAACGTAGTCTGCGCCGGTGCCAGACTGGGGCTGTCTACCGCCTTCATAGGCAAGGTGGGCAGCGATATACACGGCGAATTCCTGTCTTCGGCGCTTAAGGCGGAAGGCGTTGATGTCCGGAACCTGATTTTGGACGATAAGCGATTCACAACAATGGCGTTCGTTGCGCTATCCGGCAGCGGAGAGCGTTCCTTCGGTTTTTTCCGGAATGGCTCCGCCGCAGACACTTCTTTGAGAGCCGAAGACATTGACAGGGAATTGATAAAAAATTCGAAAATACTTCATATCGGTACAATTTCGATGACCCACGAACCGGCGAGAAACGCAACGCTTGCAGCCGTCGAAACCGCACGCGGCGCTTCTGCCCTGATTTCCTGCGATGTGAACTTCCGGGCAGGGCTGTGGGAGTCGGAAGAATTGATGCTCGGACGGACCCGTGCGCTGCTGCCGATGGTCGACTTTTTGAAGATATCAGGCGATGAGGCTAAATTGCTCACCGGCGAAAGCGATCCGGAATTATCAAGCCGAATTTTGATGCAAACATATCCGCTTTCCGTTGTCGCCGTCACACTTGGGGAAAAGGGTGCTTTGGTCAGGACGCCGTCCGGCATAGCTCGGGTCTGCGCGGTGCAAACAACTGCCGTCGACACCACCGGAGCGGGCGATTGCTTTTGGGCTTCGTTTTTATATGCGTTTTTGGTATCGGGCATTCAATACAAAAACATCGGTTTATCCGACGCAGAAAAGTACGCGCGCTTTGCGGCCGCGGCGGCTTCCATATGCGTGGAATCAAGAGGTGCGATTCCAGCGATGCCGCAGCTTAATGCGGTTTTGGCGCGGATGAAACAGCGCGCAGATTCGCGATAAAAAATCGCGCATATTCGCAATATTACATAAGAAAACGGAGAGTGCCGATGAATTGCCCGGCAACTCTCCGTTTTTTTATGTTTCCGTTATAAGCCCAGGCCGCCGAGGTTTAAGCCGCCGGTCAGTTTTGACATCGATTCCGCCATGGATGAGTCGGCCTTGCGAATCGCTTCATTCACAGCGGCAACGATCATATCCTGAAGCATTTCGACGTCCTCGGGATCAACCGCCTCAGGATCTATGGTGATGGAGATCAGTTCCTTTTTCCCGCTTACCCTCGCGGTGACGACGCCTCCGCCGGCGGAAGCCTCATATTCTTTCTCTTCCAATTCGGACTGCATCTTCATCATGTCCTGCTGCATTTTTTGCGCCTGTTTAATCATATTCATATTCATACCGCCGCCGTATGAACCGCCTCGAAATCCGCCCTTTGCCATTGAAGGTTCCTCCTTATTCAAATTTGATGTTGCCAAACCGGCTGAGCTGTTCCAGCTTGCTTTTCTTTTCGGAGCGATCCTCTGAAAACGCCATGACCTTTACCGAAAAAACGCCTCCCCAGCAGTTCTGCGCCGCCGACTTGATCGCTTCCTTTATTTCATTTGTATCAAGCTGTCCCATCGAAAAGGGGCTTTTCGCGTATATGGATATCGTGTTTCCGGTTATAACCGTTTCCGAGTGATTGGCATCTTCCAGAATACCGAACTGGAAAGAATCCATGCTTTTTGACAAAATATTCAACAACTGCTGCCAGCTTCTCCGGGTATCCGGCGCGGCTTGATCCGGCGTCTTGATAATGGGATCGGGTTGTTCGGCTTCCGGGCCGGCACCGGATTTTTGCGCATAATCAGGTTCCGGGACATGAGTCGGAAAAGGCGCGCCGGGGTTATCCTGTTTCGGTTCCGCCGGAAGCACGGTGCCCGTTCCGGAAGGCAGGTCACAGAGCCGAAGCAAACAGATTTCTGCCGCTATTCTTCTGTCGGCGCTTCTGTCCAGTTCAACGAGAACGGTTTGAATTGCCGCAAGCGCGTCCAGCAGGAAAGACATCGGAGCGGATGAATGAAAAGCCCGGAGATCATTGATACCGAACGAGCCGCTCAATAGGTCTGTCCCTCCGTCCGGTGCCAGCTGCAGCAATAAAATGTCTCTTAAGAGAGATGAAAGCTGACTTAAAACAGAGCCGACATCCTTGCCGTCCCGATACAGTCTGTCAAGTCTTTGTAAAACGCCTGCGGCATCGGAAAGCAATATATCGGACAGAAGATCGCAGATTTCAAAATTCTCTGCAAGGCCGATACAGCGCAGGACAGTGGGCTTGTCAATGTATGTGCTGCCTGAGCATTGATCCAGCAGCGAAATGGCATCCCTGAACGAACCGTCGGCAAGGCGCGCCAGCAGCTCGGATGCATCCGCAGTCAATTCAAAACCCTCTTCACCGGCGATGTATTCGAGCCGCGAAACGATATCGGCAGGAACAGCGCGTTTAAAAGCAAATTTCTGGCACCGGGATAAAACCGTCGCCGGGACCTTGTGAAGCTCTGTGGTGGCCAGAATAAACATCAAATGCTCCGGAGGTTCTTCAAGAATCTTTAGCAGCGCGTTGAATGCCTGTGAGGTCATCATATGGACTTCGTCGACAATATAGACTCTTTTCTTCACAGACGTGGGCAGGTAGACGGCTTCGTCTTGAAGCGCCCGCACATTATCTACACCGTTGTTGGACGCTGCATCCATTTCGGTTACATCAAAAATGCTGCCGTTGTCTATGCCCAGACAGGAAAAACAAGCGTTGCAAGGATTGCCGTCGATGGCGTTTTCGCAGTTCACTACCTTGGCAAGGATTTTAGCGCAGGACGTTTTACCTGTTCCGCGGGTGCCGGTGAACAGGTACGCGTGTGAAAGCTTGCCGCTCATAACCTGACGCTTCAAGGTCTCCGTTACATGCTCTTGACCGCAAACATCATCAAATCGACGCGGACGCCATTTTCTGTAAAGAGCCTGATACATCCTTCCCTCACTCTCGCCGTAAACGGCATATCAAAATAAACAATGTTATACCAAAAGGGACGCCGAATGAACGCAGAATAGTTCCGCATCCGTTTGGACGTCCCAGGATATGACATACGGCAGGACCGCACACCCACCTTTGGAAATTGCCTTATGCCCGTTACCGGTGCAGCCGGCTCAGAATCGGCTGCCTCGCGGCACACGAAATGGTCTGTTTAATGCTGCTCGGTCTCCCGCCTGACATGGTTCGCAGATTTTCGTTGCGCAAGACCGGTTCCTCATCGCTGCTTACATCGGTCAGACAGCACAAAGCAAGACCGGGGGTGGGATTTCATCCCTGCTATAGCGGGTTGCAGGTACAGGGCACCGCTGACTCCCCGACTAGTGCGGCCCTGCCTTATGCCATAAAAAGCATCGGGCAGGAAAATTCTGCTTCGAAATTAATTCGCAGACTGTATTTTACACTATTTTCACCTTATAATCAATAACAAAATATGACGTATGCCTTTACGCCGGAAATGGGAGCGCGTTTTAAGGTTGACCGCTTACATAAGCTGGTATATTATATGAATATTACAATGAAATACACGTCATGAAAGATGGGGATCTGACAGTGAACTCAACGTTTTCGTTTATCGGAACAGGAAATATGGGCGGCGCCATACTTAAGGCAGCCTGCGGCATCATCGATCCGGACAGCATTTATATCGCGGACTCAGATCGGGCAAAGGCGTTAACTCTCGGCTCCGAACTTGGCTGCAATGTTATGGAAGGTAATTTACAGGCGGTAGAAAGCGCGGATTTTGTCATCCTTTGCGTTAAACCGCAGATAATCGGTACAGTGCTTGACGAGATCGCACCCGTTTTGCGTAAACGCGAAGCGGACGGAAATCCCGCGGTGCTTGTGTCTATCGCTGCCGGGGTATCAATCAGCAAAATGAGAAGCCATATCGGCGCAAAACAACCGATCGTCCGCGTGATGCCCAATACGCCCGCTTTAATCGGTAAAGGACTCATGATCATTGCCGGAGACGACAGCGTACGGGAAAATAAGATTGCGGCGCTTGAACAAATGCTCAGTTGCTGCGGAGAAACGATGCGTCTCAGCGAGAATCTGATGGACCAGGCAACGACAGCCTCAAGCTGCAGTCCGGCGTTCGTTTACCTGTTCATCGAAGCGCTGGCCGATGCCGGTGTTTATACCGGCCTGACACGGGAAAACGCTGAAAAAATGGCCGCATCTGCTGTGTTGGGCGCCGCGTCAATGGTGTTGGAAACCGGCATGAAGCCCGGTGAGCTGAAGGATATGGTCTCCTCGCCAAACGGCTCGACGATAAGAGGTGTCGCATCTTTGGAGAAATCGGGTTTTCGCGGAGCCGTGATAAAAGCGTTTCTGGCCGCTTATGAACGAAACACGGAAATGGGAAAATAACCTGCCGCCGGTCCCGAAAACGACCAAAGCCGCTCACTCGTGAGCGGCTTTGGTTACGTGAGCGGCTTATCGGGCTGATGCGAAATGGGATATACATTGATCAGCCCCAGAATACAATCTGGATTGTGATTGGTCAATCGGCCGCTTTTGTTATCGTTTTTTTCGTATAACAGCAAAATATCGAATCAACCAGCCGACTATCCGGTTTTTTCGTTATCAGTGATACGACGGGAACCAAAACGAGGCTGAGAAGCATAGCCGCGACACCTGCAATGATCGGTGTTTCAAACAGCTTTACGATGAATGTATTTGTTACCGTTACGGCGACAGCCGCCAGAAAACTGATCCAGACAGACTCTTTTGTCGTACGTTTCCAGTACAGTCCGAAAATAAAAGGTCCAAGGAAGGAGCCGGCCAGAGCGCCCCAGGATATACCCATAAGCTGGGCAATGAAGTTAACCTTCGACTTGTATTGAATGAGCGCCAGAACAACGGAGACCACAATGAAGAACGCCAGCAAAAAGCGGATGGTCTTCATCTGCTTTTTTTCATTCATGTCTTTGATGACCGTACCCTTGATGAAATCAAGCGTAAGCGTAGAACTGGATGTCAAAACGAGCGAAGATAGTGTAGACATCGATGCCGACAGCACCAGCACCACAGCAATCCCGATTAAGATATCGGGCATCTTGGACAGAACCGAAGGAATAATCGCATCGTATAAGACGCCCGATTCGGAGACAAAAGAAGAAGAGTCAAAGATCCTGCCGAAACCACCGAGAAAATAACAGCCTCCGGCGATAATTAAAGCAAAGACCGTGGATATAACCGTTCCTTGTTTGATGGCACTATCACTTTTGATCGCATAGAACTTATGTACCATCTGAGGTAAGCCCCACGTTCCCAGCGAGGTCAACAGCACGACACCAATCAGCGCTTTAAGATCGGGGCCGAACAGCGAAGTGAAGGAACCGGTATTGCCGGAAGCATCCGGAACCTTCGAAAGATCACTGACTGCCTGTGAAAAACCGCCGTGTCCGTTTAAAACAAAAATGATGATCAAAACGATGCCGCCCAACATGATAATGCCTTGAACAAAATCGTTGAACGCGGTCGCGAAGTAACCGCCCGCGATGACATAGACGGCAGTCAGCACGGCCATAACGATAATGCAGACGGAATAATCGATGTTGAACGCCATACCGAATATTCGGGATAAACCGTTATAAAGCGAAGCGGTATACGGAATCATGAAGATAAATATAATGGCTGACGCGGCAAGCTTCAGGTTTTTGCTGTCGTAGCGTTTCTCAAAAAAGTCGGGCATCGTGATGCTCCCAAGATGCTGCGTCATGATTCTCGTCCTGCGGCCCAGCAGAAGCCATGCGGCAAGGCTGCCGATTAACGCGTTCCCGATTCCAACCCATGTGGTGGAAAGGCCAAACTTCCAACCGAACTGGCCGGCATAACCCACGAAAATAACGGCTGAAAAATACGAAGTGCCGTATGCAAACGCGGACATCCACGGCCCGATACTGCGGCCGCCCAGTACAAACTGGTTAACATTGGCAGACTTTTTTCGGCAATAAAAGCCGATGGCGACAGTGATCGCAAAAAACAGGACAAGCAGGATAATTTTAATAACCATTTCACACACAACCGTTTCTTTAACACTTTAACCAACTAACGCATTACATTGCCATAATAACAAATGGAATGTACCGTGTCAAATGTTTTTATGCTATTGGCCATTAAAAATAAAGAATCCTATAAGTTATATTTAATAGATCGCGGCCGCAATGCCGTTTTGCCATTTAACAGATAAATAATGCCCACTGAACAAACACGTTTGTTTAGTGGGCATTAAACAGCATGATAAGAAATATCGGAAATACGATAAATGCTGAAAAAGCACCCTGTCCTTAAATAACGGGCAGAGGTGCTTTAACAGCGGGTTTGTCCTAACATATTAACAGCGGTCTCTCAACAAAACCCCTTATATGCGGATTATCACGCGTAAAAACTGTGGCCGCCGATGGTGACAATTAAATCCTTGTTGTTGCAGATCCACCTGCTTGTTGCAATCGATTCGTTCAAAAAGAACAGACTGCTTCCAACCGTCCTTGCGCCGTCCAGCACAAGCTTTGCTGCAATCACAGACTGATCGGAGGGTTTTTTGTAGATAGCGCCGTTGGCGATAGGTGAAAACTGAACACCGAACTGCGTGTCAAAGATCACATCATAGATCGTATCGGGATAATAATCGCAGGAAATTCGGTTCATCACCACATTTCCGACGCCGATTTGTCCATCAAGCACTTCGGCGCCGCTTTCGGCAAATATAATACGTGAAAGCCAATAGAGGTCATCTTGATCATAATAGATATCTCCGCTTAAAATAGCGCTGCCTCCGCTTGTCACCGTCGCAGTGTTGGTAGCGCCGTCCCAGGTAACGGCTGCGCCATATGCTTTTGCCAGATTCCGAACAGGGACCATGATATAGTTTTCATGCATAAAGGATCCGTCCGGAATGTACAGGTATCGACCGTTCGCAGTCATGTATTCCTCGCCCAGGGTTACTTCGATAGCAAGGTCCGCACTGATTACGCTTGCTGTCTTCGTTATGCCGTCCCAGGTGACGACCGCATTTTCGTCCATTTTCATACAAAATGATCGCAAGGGGACATAAGTGGTGCCGTTTATTAATATCATGGGCGCCGGGGGCGCAAAAGCTTCACCGTCGATGAATAGGGCAACACCGTTATCCTCCGTATAGGCCCCGGCATCTGCGGTAAAGATAACCACCGACATGCAAAGGCACAGAAGAAAAACCATTGCTTTTTTCATATTGACTCCTTTCAATTTGTGAGGCGAACGAATGTCCGCATCGGCGAAGTCAATAATATACTATCAAGGAAATGAAATCAATCTGCAAATATTACCAAAGCGATTGTCCGGAAATGACACACTTCGCGCAAAATACACAAAAAAAGTTAAAAATATCAGGGCAATTTACATAATATAGACATATTATGTCACCCTATGTCGAAAAAAAGGAGGCAACTCTGCCAAAAAAACAGAAAGAAATGGCGAGCCGTGTCCTTCTGTTTGTAAAATAGATGTGGGGAATGAAAGCCGGAATGCGGCCTTAAATACCGGAATATGGGGGATCAGGTTTTATTTTCTGTTTTGGTAAAAATAGACAAAGACATTAATTCCGTTGAACCGTTTTCCGATGATAATCAGATATAGAAAATTGGCCGGACATTTACCCTTGCGGCTGGATGGAGAAGCTTGTTTCCGGTGAATAGCATAAACTAATTCACCGTTACGGTTATTTCCGCTTTTGCGTCAGGATTTCCGGTACCGTTATAGTAAGAAATGGTCACTACGGTCGTGCCTGTTTTAAGACCGGTTATTTGGAGCGGTATGGTCTGTTTGGTCATAAAATTGCCCCACGCGCATCCGGCAACCTTGGTATCATCGATTTCAAAAATAAGCGCCGCCGAACCGGGGGAATCGCGCGTTACGATGACAGTAGCTTTTTTACCGGCGTCTATGGTAATGCTGCTTTCCGAAACGGTAAGCGTTGCCTTGAGATTCTGCTCCCGGTCGTATTCGCAGACCTCCTGCAGCGTTTTGCTTTCAAAAGCAGGATCCAGTCCCTTGATGCTGTTAATCGGCACGGCTAGGTTCAGATCGTTGCCGGCGGTAAAGGCGCCCATCAAAACGCCTATGGCTTCGCAGTGTTCATTGAGCAGCACCCCTCCGCTGCTTCCGTGCGAAATCGGCGCCGTGAACTGGATCATTGGATAACCGGGGTCGTCCGCTATTCTTTTTGTCGAGCTGATTTTTCCTTCTGACAGGCAGTCTTGAAAACCGGCAGGACTTGAAAGCGTATAGACAGGGTTTCCTGTCGCAACGGCATCGGAATCACCGATCGCTATGTAGGGAAAAGCACGGACTGATTTTTCATCAACGGAGGTTTTGCCAACACGCAATATAGCAATATCCCTGTAACCGTCGTAGTAGAGAACCTCAATGCTCAGATAGATCCTTCCATCTTTGGTTTTGATCCTGGCATATGGTTTCAGCTCAATAGCATGATAGCATGTAACGGCAAGCCCGTCAGGGGAAATGAAAAAACCGCTGGCGGAGCCGCCCGGTATCCCCTCCTGCCACTGCTCCTCATCGTAGGTTTCCAGCAAAAAGGCGGCCGCTGAGGTTCGCTCATATATTTCGGAGGCCGTATAAACCCTTTTTCCGTAATTGGCATATCCGGACAGGTTTGTTCCCAGTAAAGCATCACGCTCAATCACGCCGGTTCGGATCAGATACTCGATCTGTTTTTCCGGCGTGCCTTTTCTGGGTGTGATCAGCGCGTTATAGCAAATCGAAAAAGCGTCTTCCCGCAGGAACACATAATCGGGATCGGCATATTCTGAGCCGATCAGCCCGGTTTCCTCGGCAAAAGCGACGGCATTAAAGTATGTAAAGTCCCCTAGGCTGTCACTATATCCAAGCATACGCAAAGCGAAGGTGAGAAAAGTGCGGGCGTCTGTTTCACCAATGGCGCCCATTGTCTCATTTCCGTCACCAAACACCAAACCATTCAAATAAGCCTGTGAAGCGTATCCCCTTGCCCAGGCTGAGACATCCGAAAACGGGCAATAATTGCCGTCGTCGTTCAGAGCGGCCTCTTCCAGGCCTGCCAGCCTTACCAGCATGATGAGTGATTCCTGTTTTGTTATCGCACGGTCAAGCTGAAGGCCGCTGCCATCGCCTTTAATCAGGTTAAGCCGGGAAAGCGTGCTGACCGCTTCAGAGACCTGCACAAAAGCGGCGCGGGAAGAAAACGGAATATTTGCGCAGAATAAGCTTATCAAAAGAAACAGCGTAATCAGTCTTATCTTATGCATTTTTCGTCTGTTCACTGTTTAGCTCCTTGGTATGTATGATTTTGTGACAATATAAATATTATCGGTTTTTCCGTCCGGTTCGGCGGCCGGATGGTCTCAGAAAACGACCAATCAGGTCTTCTCGTCCGGTTTTCCTGAGTGCTTCAAGCACCAAAGCCCGTTTTTCCGGGCGGTTCCACTGTAAGAGCGCTCGCTGCAGTCTTTTTTCACGGTAGCCTCGCGGTACATAGATTTCCGACATGTCTCTGGGATCAAGACCGGTATAATACATGCAGGTTGACAGTGTGCCCGGCGTAGGATAGAAATCCTGCACCTGTTCTGCTTTTATATTGTTTTTATGAAGATATTCTGCCAGCTTGACCGCGTCGGACAAGGTACAACCCGGGTGGGAAGACATCAAATAAGGCACGACATATTGTTTTATTCGGTACTTCTCGTTGAGTCTTCTGTATTTATCCAAAAAGCGTTCATAAACGGCAATCGAAGGCTTGCCCATGCAGTCAAGAACCTCGTTAATGCAGTGTTCCGGCGCCACCTTCAGCTGTCCGCTGATGTGATGCTTCACGAGCTCGGCAAAAAATTCGCCGGTTTTGTCCTGCATCAAAAAATCAAAGCGTATACCGGAGCGAACAAACACCTTCTTTATGCCGGGAATTGCACGAAGCTTGCGCAAGAGTGCAAGATAATCGCTGTGGTCGCTATTCAGGTTTGCGCAAGGCCTGGGGGTAAGGCATCTTTTGTCTTTGCAAAGCCCGCTCTTCAGCTGCTTTGCGCATGATGGATTTCTGAAGTTTGCGGTCGGACCGCCGACATCGTGCACATAGCCTTTAAATAAGGGGTGCCGGGTAAACGCTTCAACCTCGCGGATTACCGACTCGTGGCTGCGCGATGTTACCGCTCTGCCCTGATGGAAGGCGAGAGAGCAAAAATTGCATGCGCCGAAACATCCCCGATTATGGATGACCGAGAAACGGACTTCCTCAATGGCCGGTACGCCGCCTTCTTTTTCATACATCGGATGATTGTCACGGGTAAACGGCAACAGCGCGATTTTATCAAGCTCTGAACGGCCCAGCGGCGCTTGAGGCGGGTTCACAATCAAAAACCGGTCTCCGTGTTTCTGGATAACGGCTTTGCCGACGGCGGCATCATGTTCCTCATATTGAATAATACAGGATTTTGCGTATTCCCGCTTGCTGTCTCTGACCGATTCAAAGGAAGGGCACTCGACGAACAGGTATCCGCAGTCGGCGTCATGAGAAAGCCTCGCGGTACCCCGGACATCTTTTATATCGGAAACCGGTATTCCCCGGCTGAGCATCCCTGCAATTTCAGCGGTTGCCTTTTCGCCCATTCCGTAAACCAAAATGTCTGCACCCGCATCCATAATAAGGCTGTGTTTGACTTTGTCTTCCCAATAATCGTAATGTGCGAAGCGTCTGAGAGACGCTTCGAGCCCGCCAACGATGACAGGAAGCCCGTTAAACGCCTCTTTAACTCGGTTTGCATACACGATCGTGGCCCGGTCAGGCCGAAGTCCGGATTTTTTTCCGGGGCTGTAGAAATCTTCACTGCGCCTGCGTTTAGCGGCGGTATAGTGCGCGACCATGGAATCGAGATTACCTGCAGAGATGAATGCAGCGTATCTCGGTCTGCCCATTTTTATGAACGCATCAGGGCTCCTCCAGTCCGGCTGCGCCAAAACAGCCGTCCGGTAGCCAAGCGACTCGAGCATCCTGCCGATCAAAGGCGTGCCAAAGGACGGATGATCAACATAGGCGTCCCCGGTAACAAGAAGAAAGTCATAATAATACCAGCCCCGATCAAGCATATCTTCGCGACTGACAGGCAAAAAAGCGCAATTCATTGTTTTGCGATATCCTTTTCCATGATGATGATTGTCCCCAGTGCGCCGGTTTCCGTGCCGACTTCAAAAAAACCGTACTTTTTATACAAAGACCGCGCCTTTAGATTATCCGCAGATACCTTCAGCCTTAATTTTGTGCGCCCCAGCCGCCTGTAATACCAGACGGCATACCCAATGAGCTGAACGGCAAGTCCCTTGCCTCTGTAAGGCGGATCCAGATACAAAAATGCAATATGTCCCGATTGATCATCTGTAACCGATTCTTTTGCCAGCTCAATGATACCGCAGGGTTTATTTTGTAAATATGCGCGAGCGACACTGTGCGGATCGGACGCGGAGCGGCTTTTTGCCCATACAAGGTAGATGTTTGTAAAACCTGCGTGTGTGCCGTGCGCTTCCTGCCAAGCATCCTTGTAGCAGGCGAGGTAGGTTTTTCCGTCTGATTTCAGATTCATCGGAACAAACCGCATGTTTCTGCTGTCTCTTGCATCCTCTTCCTTCCACCAGGTCTCTTTACGAAAGCTGCTGAGCGCATCGGAAAGGTGGCTGTCGTCATTCATATACTTAAGAGACATAATGCCGTTTTCGATTGTTAACAATGTAACGGCGGTATTGTCGCAGTATTGTACTCTGCTGATTTCTCCGGGCGGGACATTGAGAATATAGCTTAAAAGAGCCCTTATTGCTCCGCCGTGCGTAACCACCGCGACCGTCTTTCCGTCATTGATTTTCGCTATCTCGAAAATTGCCGAAACGATCCTGTTTTTTAGATCGGAAAACCGCTCTCCGCCGTCAATTTCCCATTTATCCGGTGAAGTGTTGTAATAATAAAGCTGTTCCGGATATTTCTCCTCAACCTCGCCCCAGCAAAGATCCTCCCAGGAGCCCATTGCAATTTCGCGCAGCAGTTTGGATATAATGAGAGGAAGGTTTTTCGGCTTATATATGGCTGCTGCCGTCCGGATGGCGCGGTTGAGATCGCTGGAATAAACCGCCTCGACAGGTATCGGATCAAAGCGCTCCTGCAGAGCCGTTATCTGTCTGGCGCCCTTATCGGTTATCAGACTGTCATAATGCCCGTGAATCCGGCGGTATAGATTTCCTTCCGCTTCGGCATGACGTATTATGTAGATTTCAGTCATAGCCCACCTCAATAAGTTTCCAGTCTGCCCCTGATGCAATCAAGAGAGGGTTTGTTTTTTCTGATCAGGTAGTCGTCGATGCCCTTTTTGATCTTCAAAGGCGCCTTGGGATCACCGAAGTTTGCGGTACCAACGGAAATAAGAGACGCGCCGGCAAAGAACATTTCAATCGCATCTTCGCCGGTAGTGATACCGCCCATGCCCATAACAGGGATTTTTACCGCTGAGCAGACCTGCCACACCATTCTGACCGCTATTGGAAATACAGCCGGGCCGGACAAACCGCCTGTATTGTTTCTAAGCACAGGTCTTCCGGTTTCAATATTGATTTTCATGCCCAGAATGGTATTAATCAGCGACAGGGCATCCGCACCCGCATCCTCACAGGCTTTTGCGATTGAAGCAATATCGGTCACATTCGGTGTAAGCTTAACCATGACCGGGATCTTGGATACCTGTTTAACCGCATGCGTCACAGCCGCAGCGGATTCGGGTGATGTTCCAAAGGCTATGCCGCCGGACTTTATATTCGGGCAGGAAATATTAACCTCCAGAATATCAACGGCGTCGGACAGCTTTTCGGCCATCCGTCTATATTCTTCGACAGTGTTCCCGGAAATATTCGCGATGATTCTCGTGTCGAACCGTTTTAGAAAAGGGAGTTCCGTTTCCATAAACAGATCCACGCCCGGATTTTGAAAACCGACGCTGTTTAAAATCCCCATCGGTGTTTCGGCGATGCGCGGCGGGGGGTTGCCGTCCCGGCCTTTTTCCGTAAGGCCCTTTACGCAGATTCCGCCAAGCTCGCTTAAATCATAAAAGGAAGAATACTCCTTTCCGAAACCGAAGGTTCCGGAAGCCACGGTAACAGGGTTCTTAAAACAAACACCGGCAAAATTTACTGTTAAATCAGGCTTCATTCCAGACAACCTCCCGGCTGGAAAATACAGGTCCATCTGCGCAAACCCTTGAATATTTCTCTTTACCGGCGGATTTGGTTTTGCATGAGCAGGTAAGACAGGCGCCGATACCGCAGCCCATACGCTCTTCCATGGACACCTGGCAGGGTATATCATATTCATCGGCTATTTCTGAGACGATCCTGAGCATGTTATAAGGCCCGCATGCCAAAATCTGATCAAAGCGCTTTGTATTCAACCGATATTTAAGCAGATCCGTTACAAAACCATGCCTTCCGAGGCTTCCGTCGTCGGTTGCGATCTCCACAGAGGTACATGCGGCGGCAAAATCCCCGAGTAGGATCGCTTTTCCGATATCGGAAAAACCGAGCAAGGCCGTTACCGACTCGAATTGCGGTAAGGCCGCTGCCTGTCTGGCTGCAAGCAGTAAAGGCGGGACACCGGCTCCGCCGCCTATGAGCAGCAGATTTTCGCCCTTCATATCAAAGCCGTTTCCGAGCGGTCCTAAAATGTCGAGCATATCACCGGGTTTTCGCAAAGAGAGCCACCGCGTTCCGGCGCCCTTGACCGTGAATACCACCTTAACAAGGCTTTTGTCCGTATCACAGATCGAAATAGGCCTGCGCAGTGTCAGGGCGTCTCCGCAGGCAATATGCAGAAATTGACCGGCTTTTACGAAATCGGCAAGCTTTACGCTATCAAACACAATTGAAAACTGGTCTTGGGCAATGTTTTCTGTCTCGGTAATGCTGCAACACAAATGAAAGGGCATTTTTACCTCCGCATCAAGTTAAACGTATCAAAGCAACGATGCTGCTTTAAAAATATTGACGTGACGGTTTATCGCCACGTCCGAAAAACGATGTGCTCATACTGAGCCCGAGCCGGAGCCGGACGCTTTGATTTTCAGCTTTGTTCAGAGGTTATCCTCAGAGAGGTGAGCGTTCCAACCAATTCGAACATACGGGTTTTCAAAATGTGCTGACGCCCGATTCGAAGCTCCTGTTCTCCGAGTTTATTCAAAGCAGAGGATGAACTGATTCTTGCCCTGCATGTAAAAACAACACTGACATAGCGATCATTTTTACCGGGAATAATCGTGTAAACCGTATTTGAGTTATAATTATCGTTGGTTTCAATGCGCTCCACCGCACAAGGTTCAGCCGTTGATGAAACAACCATACCGTCAATATCGTGCTCGGTTGAGATCATTTCCGCCGGCACATATACTGCCGCCGCTTCATACAAGGCTACCGGCATGGCTTCAATCAAAACGGTATATTCGAATTCGACAGAATTATCGGCATCGCTCCTGCCAATGTTGAGATATCTGACGGCAAAGAAAACAGCGGCCGCGATGATGACAAGAATAATGACAAGGTCTACAATATTAAGCTTACCAAACAGTTTTTTATCTTTCATAACATATCCTCCCTGTATCGGGTGCATTTAGAAACACCGGGAATGTATAGAATAAATCAAAATAACCATCCGGTCCTCGAAGATTAACGAAGACGCCGGTATTGGGATTTTACATGCCGTCAGCCCTGACCGAGGGACCGGATGCGGTTGGTTTTCTTGACCAAAACAGGATACTGATGTATAATGCATTGCACCATTGTACTATATAAACCGCGCTTTCACAATAGCTCGGGGGATATTTTTGTGCCGGAGTCTCAAACACCGAAACGGTGGTTTTCAAACTTCGGAATGAAGGGATACTTGCCTGCTTTGAAGATGAAAATACTGACGCTGATCAGCGGCGGAGACGTCGGAGGCGCAAAGACGCATGTTCTGTCACTGCTTCAAGCCATCAATAAAAGTGTTGAGGCAGATTTGATATGCTTTACCGAAGGAGATTTCGCTGAAGATGCCAGACAGATGGGTATCTCGACAAAAGTGATTGATACGGGCAATATCTTTAAGGATATTGCCGAGCTAAAAGCTGCTCTGGCGCAAAACCAATACGATATTATCCACAGCCACGGTTCGCGCGGCAATTTTATGGCGGCATTGGTCCGGAAATGGTCGAAGCTGCCGGTTATCAGTACGGTGCATAGCGATTACAGGCTGGACTATCTTGGCAGGCCGATGGCAAAACTGGTATATGGAAACATCAATAAAATCGCACTCAGGAAAATCGATTACCTGATTGGCGTTTCCGGTTCCATGTCGGAACTGCTGATAGAGCGCCGTTTTGCGCCGGATACAATATTTACAATCTACAACGGCATCGATATGTCCAGAAAAACATTGGATGTCAGCAGGCGTGTTTTTCTACGGTCGTATGGGGTTGATTTTCCGGAGGATTCAATAATCGTAGGAATCGGAGCCAGATTGTATCCGGTGAAAGATATAGCCACCTTAATCAAAGGGTTTGCAAAAGCGGAGCGGGTCATTTCGAAATTGCGCCTGTTGATTGCCGGAAACGGCCCGGAAGAGCAAAACCTGAAGCTGCTCGCACAGGATCTCGGCGTACAGGATAAGGTCGCGTTTCTGGGCTGGGTGCAGGATATGGACAGCTTTTACGCAAGTCTTGATATCAACACGCTGACCTCGCTGACCGAAACCTTTTCGTATGTCCTGACAGAGGGAGCGCGTTTTTCTCTGGCCACGATCAGTTCCAGGGTTGGCGGCGTAACCTACCTGATCGACCATGGCGTAAGCGGATTGCTATTCTCGCCCGGAGATACGGAATCTTTGTCCGCTCATTTGATTACACTCGCTTCCGATAAGGCCTTGCGGCGAAAATTCGGCAAAAAGCTGTATGAAAAAACGAAAAATGAATACTCACTCGAGGCAACCTGCCGGACACAGCTGGAGATTTATGAATCCGTTATGCGCAGATACAGCCAAAGGTCCAACAAGCGATACGGTATAGTAATCTGCGGCTCTTACGGAATGGGAAATGTGGGCGACGAGTCGATACTTGAAGCGATTTTAGCGGAAGTCAAAGGCATTGATCCGGAAGTTCCGATCTATGTCCTATCAAAACATCCGAAAGAAACAAGAAGGAAAAACAGGGTCAGGACAGTTCACACGTTCTCAATGTTATCGTTTTTCCGTATTTTACGAAAAGTCGGACTGTACATCAACGGCGGAGGCAACCTGATTCAAGATGATTCCAGCCGCCGGTCCTTGTGGTTTTACCTTTATACGATCATGGCCGCAAAGAAGCGGGGCGTAAAGGTCATCATGTACGGCTGCGGAATCGGTCCGATTAATTATGCCTTCAATATCCGGCTTTCAGCCAGAATCATCAACAAATATGTCGATGTGATTACGCTGAGGGAAGACGGGTCTGTGGCGGAGCTGGAAAAGATGGGCGTTACAAAACCGGTGATATTATTGGCAGCCGACCCGGCACTGTCTTTGTCAGCCGCGAGTCCGGATATCGTGGACAGCATCATGTTTTCCGAAAAACTGAAGCCTGAAAGAAGCTATATCTGCTTTATGGTCAGGAAATGGCCCGGATTTGAAGAAAAGATCTCCGATTTTGCCGTCGCCGCCGATTATGCGTATACAACATATGGAATCACTCCCGTATTCTTGCCCATCGACCATAAAAAAGATTACGAACCTGCTCACCAGATAACGGCAAAAATGAAGAGTCCTTACCATATTATAAAAGGAGAGTATTCGGCCGGCGAGGTAACAGGCGTCCTGTCACACATGAAAGCGGTTGTGTCAATGCGTCTGCATGGGCTCGTTTTCGCCTCCGGACACGGCGTGCCGCTGGTCGGCGTGGTTTATGAACCGAAAGTCAGTGCGTATCTTCGGTATATCGGCCAGACGAACTTTATGGAGCTGTGTGACGTTACGGCGGATAAGCTGAAGAGGTCAATCGACGAAGCGCTGAAACGGGGAAAATCGGAAGATCAGACACAGGCTGTCCAACGGCTTTGGGAAAAAGAGAAAGTCAACCGGATCGCACTGGAAAAGCTGATGAGGGAACTGTCTGAGAATGAAAAATAGAAAACGCGCGCTATTCTTCAGCGCCCCGGATCCGCATATCCGGGACGCTGACGGCTTTTTACCGGGTTAAAGCAAAATCATTCCCGGCAGCAGCTTGTGGCGAATCATGCTGTTTATTCCGAATAACAGCGTATAATAAAAACCAATGCAAACCTATTATATTATGTCCGCTGATACGCGTTTGTTCAGTGGAACAAATGCGTTTTGCGAAACGCATTTAGATGCATGGACTGTCTGCCTGAATAAACAATTCAAAAACGCTGTCAAAGTATTGCAGTTGTTGCGTTTTTAAATTGTTCAGCAGGCATTATATAATGTATAAACCGAAATAACTCCCATTAAACCAATACAGCTTAACCGGGCCGGTGTTATTGCACATCCGGTTCTTTGATGGTTGTCGGAATACCCGTATTGAGTTTGTGCGCCATCATAGTCGTCCAAAGCATAGTTTCATGGCGTAAAGGCGAAAAAACCATATCGTTTTAGGCAAATGGCATGCAAAATAGCAAAAAAACCTATTGACCTTGGATAGAAATGTATGGTATAGTACTTCTACCTGTCGGCGGAGAGGCTTGGTTAGCCTTGCCTAAAATACATTTGACATTCGCCTTTGAATACCAAATGTGAACGGTCACAAGTGACCGTTTCTTAAATACCGCAGAATCGACCGGCAGGGAGGCTATAAGGAGGTGCCGAAAAACAATGAGGGTAAAAATAACGCTGAGATGCTCCCAGTGTAAGCAGAGAAACTACAACACGGTAAAAAACAAAAAGAACACACCGGATCGTTTGGAAATGAACAAGTATTGCCGTTTCTGCCGCAAACATACCGTGCATAACGAAACAAAGTAGCAAAAGCACTGGAAGGGAAGTGTCCATATGGCCAATGAAAAAAAGGATGTAAGCCTTAATAAAGCCAGGAACGTGAAACCGGCCAGGCATAAGAAAGACAAAAAGGGAAACTTTTTTGTCAGATTTGGCAAAGGCAGTTCGCGTTGGTTCCGCGAGATGCGCAGCGAGCTGAAAAAAGTGGTATGGCCTACGAGAAAACAAACAATAAACAACAGCGTTATTGTCGTCGTTATCATGGCCATCACCAGCGTTGTTATCTGGGGATTTGACCAGGCTGCCTATTCTGTGGTCCGGTTCTTCATTGATCTCGGCAGATAAGTTTGTGAAAACACGGCCGGACGCTGCGCCGGTTGATTTGAATCGCACATGCCGAAATGGAGGAACATATGGCTGATAACGCAAAATGGTATGTTATCCACACATACTCCGGTTATGAAAAGACTGTTGCGGCTACGATTGAAAAGGCCGTTGATAACCGAAAACTCCAGGATCTGATCCAGGAAGTCAACATTCCCGTAGAAACCGTTACCGAAATCGCCGATTCCAAAACCAAGGTAACGGAGCACAACATTTTTCCGGGATATGTGCTTGTTAAAATGGTCATGACCGATGAAAGCTGGCACCTTGTTCGTAACGTCAGAGGCGTAACGGGTTTTGTCGGATCGGCCAACAAACCGATTCCGCTGACGGACGAGGAGATCGCCTCTCTGGGTGTTGAAAAAAGCGAAATTGTCGTCGGATATCAGGAAGGCGATTCGGTAAAAATTATAGATGGTCCGCTTGACGGATTTATCGGCACAGTCGAGGAAGTCGAAGTGAACAAGAACCGGGTCAGGGTAGTGGTTTCGATGTTCGGCAGAGAGACGCCGGTCGATCTGGAGCTCGATCAGGTGGAAGCGTCAAACTGAAAAAACGCATGGCAGAACGGATTTCTTCTGCGTGAACAAACCGTGGGGGATTCTGTTTTTCAAAGTGGGAGGAGACATTGTTCTCCGCCAAATATGCGGCGGAAGGGAACCGCCGCAGCACCACAATATATTAGGAGGTACACATAAGTGGCACAGAAAATAATCGGATATGTCAAACTGCAGCTCCCAGCCGGTAAAGCGACTCCCGCGCCGCCGGTAGGTCCTGCGCTCGGTCAGCATGGCGTTAATATTGCGTTTTTTACCAAGGAATTTAATGAACGCACGAAAAACGACGCCGGCATGATCATACCGGTCGTCGTTACGATTTACAGCGACCGAAGCTTTACGTTCATTACAAAGACGCCGCCGGTTCCCAATCTTTTGAAAAAAGCGTGCAATGTCGAAAAAGGATCCGGTGTCCCGCAGCGCGACAAGGTAGCAAAAATCACCAAGGACGAGGTCCGGAAAATAGCCGAATTAAAAATGCCCGATTTAAATGCCACTTCCGTGGAAGCGGCTATGAGCATGGTAGCCGGTACGGCACGCAGCATGGGGATCGTTATCACCGAATGATCGCCCTATTGTGGGAGGATAGTAAAAATTCCGAATAACCACTCAGTGGAGAATGAGCACTCCACGATCGAAGGAGGAAAAAAATGTTCAGGGGTAAAAAATACAAAGAAAGCGCAAAGCTGATTGACAGAATGGTTCAGTATGATGCGAAAGACGCTTTCGATTTATTGATAAAAGCGTCTACAGCGAAATTTGACGAGACAGTCGAAATGCATATAAAGCTCGGTGTTGACTCACGTCATGCCGATCAGCAGGTCAGAGGCGCAATCGTACTTCCGCACGGAACGGGCAAAACAGCGCGTGTTCTCGTTTTCTGTAAACCGGAACGCCAGAAGGAAGCGCTTGACGCCGGCGCGGACTTTGTCGGAGCGGAGGACATGGTTCAGAAGATTCAATCGGAGAATTTCTTCGATTATGATGTTGTCGTCGCAACGCCGGATATGATGAGCGTAGTCGGACGGCTCGGTCGTATTCTGGGCCCGAAAGGCCTCATGCCAACACCCAAAGCCGGAACGGTGACAGGCGACATTGCCAAAGCAGTTGCCGAGATCAAGGCAGGTAAAATCGAGTATAGACTGGACAAGACCAATATTATTCACTGCCCGATCGGAAAGGTGTCTTTTGGCGTTGATAAGCTTTATGACAATTACTCCACGCTGTTAAACGCCGTCATAAGAGCAAAACCTGCGGCCGCGAAGGGCCAGTATATCCGCAGCTGTGTAACGGCGTCTACGATGGGGCCCGGCATAAAAATAAACGCACTGAAGCAAATCCAGTAGGATAACAGCCGGAGCGCTGTTCATAAGATAAACGCAGGCACGCTGGCGGATTAAATTGAAAAGGGCGGTTTTAAGCCCCTTTCACACTATTTGCCGGGCGTGCCTTCTATTTTGTTTTTATCATATTGCTGCCTTATGCGTAAACTTTTTCCCGGAAAAGGCCCGGCAGCATTTTTTCTTGTACATTTGCCCAGTGTCTGATAAAATAACTGTTATTATCTGGCGGGATATTGAATTCGGCAGGAGGTGGTTAAAATGGAATATCGTCTCCGGGAACCCGTATCGAATCCGCGCAGATATTTTTCCTTGACAGGTCTTGCTTTATTTGTAATCCTTGCGGTATCAACCTTGCTGCAGGTCGCCGGAGCGGCATTAATCAAAACCGCCGCGCCGCAGTGGACGCTGGGTTCCTGGTATATCTGGGCGCTGACATTTTTACCATTGTACGCGGTCGCCGTTCCGGTCGGATATTTGATATTTAAGCGAATTCCGGTTAAGGCGCCGCTGCCCGGAAAAATGAGAATCGGGAGCCTGCTTAGCTATCTTTTCATGTGTATCTGCGTTATGTACATAGGAAATATCATCGGGTTGCTGTTTAATGCTCTTATCGAAAGAATCGGCAATACGCCTGTCGTTAACCCGCTGGAATCCTATGTGGGTGCGACCAATTTGTTCCTGTCGGTTCTGTTCATGGTTATTTTGGCTCCGATTGTCGAGGAGTATATTTTCAGAAAGCTGATCATAGACCGTCTTGGCATATACGGTGAGGGCGCGGCCATTCTGGTATCTGCGCTGACATTCGCCTTGTTTCACGGTAATTTCTATCAGTTTTTTTATGCTTTTGGCCTTGGCGCTATGTTCGCGTTTCTTTATCTCAGGACAGGGAGGCTTCGCTATACGGTTATCTTGCATATGGCCATTAACTTTACGGGAGGAATTCTCGGACCGGCGCTTGCAAAAAGCATTGATCTTGACAGATTAGCCGACATAAGCTCAAATAACGCCGAAGAAGCCATAACGTTTATCAGCAGAGAACTGCCGAAGTTAATAGCGCTCAGCCTGTACCTCCTCATGATGATCGGCTTTGCGGCCGCGGGACTGGTTTTGATTATTGTCAAGAGGAAATCCTTTGCACTGGTACCGGCGGAAAGGCAGCTTAAAAAGGGAACCGCGTTTAAAGTGATATTTCTCAATATTGGAATGATATTGTTCGTCGTTTTATCGGGTGCTATGGTTGTATTTATGTTATTCGGCATTTAATATAAAGTAAAATACATTTACAGGAGTTTGACAGAGGGGGGAAACATCATGCCAATAAAAATAGCCGATTCCCTGCCTGCGCGAGGCATACTTGAGGGTGAAAACATATTCGTCATGACGGAATATCACGCTCTTCATCAGGATATAAGACCGCTTAAAATGTTGATATTGAACCTGATGCCGACAAAAATAGTGACAGAAACGCAGCTTTTGCGAAAGCTTTCGAATACACCGCTTCAGATCGAGATCGAGTTTCTGCGAACGATCAGTCATGAAGCAAAGCATACCGATTTTGCACATCTGGAGTCGTTTTACCGCTCTTTTCAGGAAATCAGGAAAAATAGGTACGACGGTATGATTATTACCGGGGCGCCGGTCGAAATGATGGAATTTGAGGATGTAGACTACTGGCCGGAGCTGTGTGAAATCATGGAATGGACCAGAAGCAATGTTCACTGTACACTGCATATCTGTTGGGGTGCGCAGGCCGGACTGTATTATCATTATGGCATCCCGAAATATGATCTCAAGAAAAAGCTGTCGGGCGTTTACAAGCATACATTAGAAAAACCGAATTCCCCTTTCTTCAGGGGGTTTAACGATGTGTTCTATGCTCCGCATTCAAGATATACCGAGGTACGAGCGGAGGATATCCTTCAAAACCGGAAGCTTGAGCTGTTGTCCGTATCCGATGATGCCGGTGTTTTTGCGGTAAAAAGCGAAAACAACAGGAGAATATTCATAACGGGACATCCGGAATATGACGCGGATACGCTTGCATTAGAATATTTCAGAGATGTAGAAAAGGGGATTAACCCCGAAATACCGGTCAACTATTTCAAAAATAACGATCCCGGCCAGGAGCCGATTGTCAGATGGCGTTCACACGCGCAGCTTTTATACAACAATTGGCTGAACTATTATGTCTACCAGGCGACGCCCTATGATTTATCGGAAATCGAAACGAACTGACTGTAACAGGATGTGAGAACCGGCATGAAAGAGCAGACCTGTTGTTTCACCGGACACCGGATTATTCGGACCGACATGGTAAAAACGATCGAAGAGCGTCTGGAAGAGCAGATCAAATTTCTCATCACACGGGGCATACTGCATTTTATCGCCGGAGGTGCTCTGGGATTCGATACGCTGGCTGCCGAAACTGTTTTAAAGCTGAAAAAGGAAAATGCTTTGGCCCGGCTGGTTCTTGTTTTGCCGTGTCCGGAACAGGCCCTCAGATGGAGGTGCTCCGATATCGAGCGTTATGAAAGAATAAAAAGGCAGGCCGATGAAGTCATTTATACCTCAGAGGCTTACCATAACGGCTGTATGCAAAAGAGGAACCGGTATATGGTCAACCTGAGCTGCTGCTGTGTCTGCTATCTGATCAAAAAACGCGGCGGAACGAAAAGCACAATCGATTATTGTGTTAAACAAAACGTATGTGTGATTAACATCGCGGATTGGCCATCGGCCATGCGCACAGTGAATGCGGTAAACACATGATGCACCTTCGTAATCGCCGGCCGGACATGAGCATAAAAGAAACGGAAACATCCGGAAATCACAGCGGGGGGAGACATTCGTCTCCCCCCGCTTAGCGAGCGCGGCTGCCGGCGATTATGCCGGCTCCTCATCCGTATCGTCTTTTTCTTTCTCTTTGCGGAATTTTATGCGTTTTTGGATTGTTTCATCCATTTCCATCATCGGGACGAAATCGACATCAAGGCCTTCGCCGCCGGTCAGGTTATTGATGAAAATATCCAATGTTTTGTTGAATTGTTCAAGGCCTTCTTCACCGATGCCGCTGAACATCTCCGTATCAAATACATTCATGGCTTCACGGCATTTGAACGCCGTCTCACTGCCGCTTTCAGTAACGCTCAGCCTGTTGCAGCGTAAATTGTCCTTATCAACGGTCTTTTTGATGAAGCCCGCTTTTTGCAGACGTTTTGTTGATAGGGCAATAGATGCGGGCGAGACATTGAGCCAATCCGAAATTTCTTTTTGCGTGCAACCGTCATTGTGGCAAATGTAGGCAAGTATCGGCAATTGACCCATATACAAACCCGTGTTATTCGTGGTCTTGTTGAGCATGATCCGTCTGAGCATGAACATGGTATCAAGCTTCCAGGCCAGCACCTTGACATCAACGGACATTTACCCGCCTCCTTAAAATTTCAAACGCTCAAATAAAGTAATACCGATGTGCAGATGTGGTTTTCGGGGTTTTTTGTGCAAATTATACGCAATTAATATGAAAACGCTTACATTTAATATTAACATAAACATTTCAAATTTGTCAATATCCCGATGACTTGAGTTTCGGCAAAAGACAA